>Ga0247695_1000060_pt1 | contig 31179 bp, 44 predicted proteins | sample CNK36_metaG_FD_182739 | JGI IMG/M metagenome (GOLD analysis project Ga0247695, IMG submission 182739) | Soil microbial communities from Purdue University Martell Research Forest, Indiana, United States - CNK36 | ecosystem: Environmental > Terrestrial > Soil > Temperate forest > Bulk soil...
GCGAGTGCGGCGATCATTCGGCTGGCGGTTTTCCAGTAGGCGACGACACCAGGCTTCTCTGATCGATAAAGATCGCGCGCCTCAAGGCCCTGCGAGGGTGTAATGTGGACGGGAATGGTGGCCCGCGCAGCCGCGCGCACAATTGAATCTCCACCAGCACCGAAGCCGCACTGTAACCTCATCACTTTGCCGAATTGGCGCTCCTCTTTGTTTTCTCTGGTCACGGCGAAGCCGTAGAAGCGACTGGCCAGGCCGACGTAAGGATCACCGCCGCGCCGAAATTCTTCGATTCCTTCAGTCTCCCCTGCCACCATCTCCAGGATACGACACTCGATCTGCGACTTGTCGGCCTTTACGATCTTGTGACCGGCGGGAGCTCTAGCTCCCTTGCGGAGATCCGATCCTCGCTTGAGATTCTGCCAATTAACTTTATCTCCACCTCCCCATCGGGTCGTGTGTGCTGCGCAATAGCTGAGATAGACAGGCATTGGCCCGCGGGAAGCCATAAAGCCAAGACGTTCAGCCCGTGTCTGGTCAAGAGTAGATTTGAGCCCAAGTCGCGCTTCGGCGAGTGTTCGGATGCGTTCATCATCGTGCTCCAGCAGGTCGACCATGAAATCGTCAGTCTTGGCGAAGGCGGGAATTGGGCCGTTCTTGCCAGGCTTGTACTCAACCTCGACACCTTCAGCCTCCAGCAGCCTGATGAAGGCTTCGTTCGAGCCGAGCAGTTTGGGCAACGTGGCGACATCAACCTGCAATTCATTCGCGAGCGCGACCAGCAGTGCCTTCTTGCGTTCGTTCTCGAACACCCACACCTTGCCGAACATCTCGGGGTCACCGATCAGCTGGGGTTCGGTGAACATTTTGACGGTCATCGAAATGATTTCGTATTCCTCTTGCGGGAAAGGCGTTTCGTTCGAGCGCGCCAGCCGATTGAAGATGTCCCATGTCAGCACCACGTCGTGCAAGCAGCCAGCGCCCAGTTCTGCGCGCAACGCCGGATCGATCTCGGCCCAGCGCTTGCCCTTGAACTTGTCGTAAGGCACGTTCTTGGCGTCCAGGTGGAAGTGCTCGGCGAGGTTCGCCAGCGACACCGATAGATGATTCCCAATCATCAGCCGCGCCATCGAGAGCGTATCCAGCCACATCTTCGGCTTGATGCTGTAGTGGTGCGAGAGGATCAAGCCGTCAAAGTGTGCATGATGGGCAAGGACGGCGGTGTTTGACCAGTCGACCTCGCCAAGCGCTTGCGCGATACCATCTTCAGCATACCAGCGCGCACCACGCCAATCAGCCCATCTAATGCCAACACCCAACGCCTCGAAACGCGGATCGCGGACATACGCCTCCGTCGTCATCTTCTTCAGCGTATAGTCGTCGCTGAAGAACGTCTCGAAGTCGAGGGTGAGGATGTTCATTTGCAACTCGTTAAAGGAAGTTTGTCCTCAACCGCACGGGCAATCAGTGCAGCGATTGTGAGCGCGAGCGCCGGATGCGTAGTGCCGTAAGCGGTCGGGGCACCGGTATCGTCCCAATCGTGTGCAATCCACCAGACGATGGCCCGGCATCCGATCCCTTGCTTGAGTTCCCAAAGATAGTGGCTGCGCATCAGCGTCAGAGATGCATCAACCGAAGACGTGAAGGCCGGAAGTGGATAGCCTCCGTTATATGGACAGCGGCCGTCTGCGGTAAATTTCTCGAATACGACCGAGCCTTGCCAGATATCCCAAGCCATGCCCTCCTTGTGATCTAGTCCACGGCGGTGCACGCGGATTGTCTTGGTAAGCTCGCTATCAGGGTATGCAGCGACATAGATTTCGAGATCCAATTCGCGGCTCGGCTCCGTCGACTGCTGTAGCTTCTTTATGAGTTCGAGCATGGGTTTCCTTAAGTGGTGTGAACTATTAATCGTGGTCGCGTTTTGCAGAAGTTAACGCCGTTCTCGCGTCTCGCACGATGGCCTCAATCTGTGGGTTCTTGAAATACGGAATATCGGACACGCGCCGGAGAACTTCCTGCGCGCTCACAAGCTGGGCGCGGAGGCTGGCGTTGTCGTCCCTTAGCCTGTCTGCTGTCGCGCGCTCAATGTTGAGCAATTCAACTGATACAAATCCCTCCGCGATCTTGGCGCATTCCTCGGCAAGGTAGGCAGGGGGAGCGCGCAATCTCTCGATCTCTTGTGCGGCGTCCTCCATGGTCCTTATGGCGTCGTTTAAGCTGGTTAGCATAACAAAACGGAGACGATGAACGATGTCGTCCTCCGGTTTCTGCATCGTGGCGCGCATAAAACCTACCCCCACACCCACCAGTAAACACCCCTGATGAGCTCGCTGACCCACCAGGGGTTTCGAATCTCCAGGAACAGGAAGACCACGATCGCCCACGACAGGATGGCGAGCAGGGCGATGAGGAGAGCTTTCTGCAAGGGGGTCATCGGGCTGCCTCTATAGCAGCCATGATGGAGCGCGGAGGCTCGCCATCAACCACTTTCTTGATGCTAAAGATCACATCGCCAAAGCTTTTGTGCTCTTTAGCAAAAGCCCGCGCCTCGCGCAGTGTTGGGAAAATACGTTCCCACGCCGGCATCGTTTCGCCGTAAACAACCCGGTAGCTCATGGTCGTTTCTCCATCTTCAACAGGTTCAACTCGGTGTTGGCCTCGTCGGGCAGGTAGCCAAGGATGAACAGCGAGCGCAGATAGGTGTTGTCGAGGATCTCGCCACGACGCCAGTGCTGATCCAGCCTCCACTTCGTTTCGGCTCGGCATGCCACTCGTTCGGGGTCGCTGAAGTGGGTCATTCGTCTTCATCCACCCGGAGTGCCGCGAGCATGATAACCAGAGCACCTAAACCTGCCATACCGGCAAGAGTGAGCAGCGTCAGCGCGATCGATATGGCAAAATTGGTCATCCGAACACCCACCAGAACGGCTGGCCAAGACCGTACACCAGCCCCATGAGAATCAACACGTCCTCGGCGAGGATCATCCTCGTCCCCACGGCAGGCGGAACGACTTTATCCACGCCCACAAGACTCCGCGCAAAGTCAGAGGCGGAAGCGGCTTGCCGGTCGTCGTTCTGTTCATTGGGAAACTCATGGCTTCACCCGTCCAAGCAATTCGAGAATCTGTTCGTGCTGCGTCTCGGTGAGGCCGATTTCGTCCGCCATGCCAAAGACGTCAAAACGGGCGAGCATCAATTCGCGCATATCCTCGCGACCCTTGGTTTCGCCTTCCTCGCGCTCAAATGCCTTGATATCTGCCAGCTCGACCGCGTCCATTGGCGAAACGATTTCATCGATCATGTCGACCAGGAGCGGCTGGCGCGGGGTGAACGGCTGCGCCACCACGATGTCGCGGAGCTGGGCCGCGAAGTCCTCAAGGGACATTTTCGAATAGGCGCGCATGTCGTTCCCCTTTAGCCATGAGTGCCGGGGCTTTCCGCCTTGGCGGTCCCCGGCGATTTCATGGTCGTTCTCCTGCGTTCACCCAAGTGGTAGTTCGCCTGCGAAGCGTCTCACGCTGTCCCAAATATCGCAAGTATTATTTGGGACATTTTGTTGCGTTGTTTATTTTCCAACCGAAATACCACCACGTCTGCCCTTTGGCGATTGTCTCAGTTGCGCCACACGAACAAAAATACTTGCGCTCGTCCGAAGTGTCGCAACACAGAACGGCTCGTTTTTTGCAAAATATGCAAAAGCGATTGATCTGTTCCATTGTCCTGTTCCCTTTTCTAGAGTGCCACGGCGATCATGGCGCCGATCGCCACGAACGTCAGCACGAGGTGGATGGTTTCCGTCAAGTCCAGCCAAAGGAAGCGTTTCATGCCACGTCCTCCTCGGTATCCAGCACATCCCTCACGCGGTAGCCCGCCGCGCGCAGCAGGATCGCGATCGACGCCAGCATATCGACCGTCCATTTCCGGCCATCCAGCAGCTCCTGGATGCCCGTGAGGACGCCTTCCGGTGTGAGTGTGGTCATTCGTGTTCCCCTTCGATGAGTTGGTCAGATGTGGACGAATACGCAGTCCGGGTGCGTCGCGCGGAGCTCCTGCGCATACCGGCGAACGGCACTTTCACAGACGTGTTCACCCCGGATCTCGTAACGAGCCACGAACAGCCGATCCAGATCCGGCAACGGCAGCTGGAACCAGCGCAAGCCATTCGGTCCCACACGATCCCAAACCGGATCATTTTTGTAGATTTCGATCGACATGGTTTGCATCTCTTGTTCCCCTTCATTTGGCCATCTTCAGGCACCGCTTGACGGTGCGACCTGGCGAAAGGCCAGGTTTCGGCCTTAGAGTCCGATCGAATGCGGCGTACCAAAAACAGAGCATGCCGAATTGCGCGTGCCTTGACCGCACTGGTCAAACGGTTTGACTGCCAAGTTCCAACGATAGAGGTATTCGGCCGCGGCTGCCTCTTCTATGGTTTTACCGTAGAAGAGGCGAAGCGCCAGCCGTTCCGTGGTGCCCATGCCAGGAACACGGCGCCGCATACCGTCGGCACACCACGAATCGAACAAATCAAAAGCCGCGTTTGCATCGTTCTTATGGAGCGGCCATGCCGCGCGCAGATCAGTCAGTATCGACATGTTCAGGACTCCTTGTTTGAAGGCAGGATGAGGTTGTCGAGCTCGCCAATCGGCGGAACGGCGAAGTCGGACGGCGGCGAGGTGTCGCGCGGAGCTGGTGTGTCATCCAGCAGGCGCGCGTTGTGGGCGCGATTTTCGAGTTCTTGAGCGGTGGGTGGCGGTGGTTCGAGGTGGCCCATGTGGACGAGATAGGCGTCCGCGTCCTTCAATGTGATGCCACGGTCGAGCATGAGGGCGCGGGCTTGGTCGACCGTCGGTTCGATATAGGTCTCCAGGTCAGCCACGGTGGCTGCCGGATTGATCTGCGCCCACTGCGCGGTGCTGCAGAGCCTGGAGAACGGCGAGAACGCGCCAGCCCACCATTTCGGGTGCGAGAGCCGGCGCACATGCTGACCTAAATCATTGCGCCGGTACAGCGTTGGATGTGTGCGGTCGGTAATAATCTTGCTCGCGTTCTTTTTCTGGACCGGCGCGGCCATGTTGACGGCCGAAAGCCGCTGTTCGATATCCACCGGGAGTGGGTGGATGCCTTTCTCCCACTTGATTATGGCTTGGCGAGACACACCAAGCAGGTCTCCCAGCTCAGCTTGTGTAAGGGCGTTCTGCTTGCGCAAAACGATGAAAGCGACGCGATCCATCAGAGCACTCCCCATTGTTCGGCCATGGCATCGGCGATGCCCGGCAAGGTGCGAGAACGTTCCTTCCACCGGTTGGGACCGGGTGAAGCGTAGTGGCATTTCGGTTCCGGCCGCGATCCTTTCGGCAACGCTGTTGCCGCCCGAAACGATTCGTAAGTCGGCCATGTCGGGACGAGGCGCGGAACGTTGATCAGTTCCAGCCCCGTGGCTTTGGTCTCATTGTGCCCGAACATCCATGGCTGGATGAATTGCCGGGGTTGCGCGCGGCGCGTGAGCGCTTCCGCATAGGGATGCATTCGCGGGTTCTCGATAACGATCCGGGCAATTGGCGCATGCGCCAAGCGATTGTAGTGTGCACAATCGCGGTACATCGCCTTCCAGCGCGCGGGATCGCGGCCATTGGCCTTGCGACCACCCTTGTACAGCCACCTGAGGCCCGCGTTGGTCAGATTGGTGCACTCCGGGTGGAAGATCGCCAGATCGAAGCCGGCATCCATCAGCCCGCCGGCGTCAGCAAAGATGAAATCCATGATGTCGCCTTGGTAGTGGGTGCCGATGGCGCGAATCGCTCCGTAATCGCCAGTGCCCCACGTTCTGCAGCCATCGTCCGCCGGCAACAGGTCGACCGACACTGCGAAGTGGCCACGCGCTGCGAAGGCGCGGCGGATGACACCGGAGCTCTCTTGACCAATCAGGACGCGCATTGCGGATACTCCTGCGCAACATAATTGCGCGCTTCGGCTGTGAGATTGCCATGTTTCAGCATCGCGCGTGCCATTGCGGCTTTTGCGTCTGCCTTTTTGGTCTTGGAAAATGTAAGTCTGACGTCTTCGAGGGATTGCGTTCTGCGCGCTGAAGCGCGACCGTTTGTAAGGCTGACATCCATCTGGTTTGCTCCTGAAGGTGACATGAAGTAAGCTACTTTCGCTTACAATGTCAGCCAAAGTGAGCTGACATTGGCTGACATTGTAAGGGTGCGATGTAAGCCGTCAAGGCCGTTTTGACCCACAATTTTGCATAGGTAAGCCTGCGAGCCATGCTAGCATTGCATGACATTGCTAGCATTGCGCAGTGCAGCAAGTACATGGGAATATTGATGAAATCGAAAAGCGTTCCAGCTTCGTTCTAAAGTATTAGTATTTTGAAAAGGATACCCCTAATTTGAAAAAGGGTGTGTAAGCCGAGTCAGCTTACACAACATTTTGGCTATAGGGTATCCTTTTTCAAAATAATACTACTACTTCCTTACATTGACTTACATTATTCAAGTTATGCCTGTGGTTGGCTGGTTGAATGCTAGCAATGTAAGCTTACAATGTAAGGTTGACCCCGCTAGCATTGTTCCATTGGCTGGTTGGCGCTGGCGCGCGGCATGTCAGCCTCGGCCAGCTGGTTGGTGAGCGCGACGGGACAAATGTAAGCCACAGCATGCCAGGCGCAGGAGGGTAACAATGTTGCGCGAAACTTTATTGCGTGGGTCATAATGTTTCAAACTCGGGGAACGAACCAGGGACGGGGTTTTTTAGATTTTTTTATGCTCCGTGAAAAATTGTTGATGTACTTTTCGAATTTTAAATGATTTAATACTTCACGCATTCCCCGGAGCGCAAAATGCCAAAAGGTCGACCGATCACAGTGAACTTGAAAGCGATGTCGTTTGAGGAGCGCGTTGCGTACAGGCGCGAGGCAAGCCGACGTCACAGGCTGAAGCACAAAAAGCGACCGACTGCGTTTGACGTTGGACCTGATCGAAAATGCATTTCGTGTCAGGCAGTGAAGCCACGAACAGAAGAGTCCTTCGAGATTAACCACGGCGCGTTTCGTGCCGAATGCAAGGAGTGCAAGTTCAGGAAGCAGAAAGCCAGGCGCATCAAAGCCGAATATGGGGGGACGATCGAAGAGTACGAGGCAACCATGCGTGACGCCTCTTGCGCGATATGCGGTTCGAACAAGAAGCTGGTGCTCGACCACTGCCACAACAAAGGGCATGTGCGGGGCGTACTGTGCAGTCATTGCAACTCGATGCTTGGTTTTGCGCGTGACGATGAAAACAATCTGCGAGCAGCAATCGACTACCTGGAGCGTACAAGAAACGGCTTTGCAACTTAACGCTTGCAACTCTCCCAATTCGCGCGCATGCTCCAACTATCGCAACTACGCGAAAAGGGAAAACACATGGCACGCAATCCGTCTCCGAAAGTCTTTGGTGGCCCGATCGATGGATCGGATCAGCCCGCGCCGATTTACTATTTCGATGCGGCCAATCGCCCCTACATCCTGGCGACCGCTGTGGGCGAGATGGTCGAGCGCCTCGCGCACCTCCGCAATCCGCCGTCCTTGACAGCGAAGCCCATGCGTGCATCCTGACAGCTCTGCGGGATTTCCTCCCAACAAACTCATCCGTGGTGCTGATCAGCACCACGGACTTTTTAGAGACCTCCATGGCTGATGGATCAAAGGTTGTTTCCCTGAAAGGCGATCCGATAGTCGCCAAGGGAACACCGCGCCCGGAAGTCATAGAAACCTTGGAGGGCATGCTGGATCTGGCCCACGCCGGCGAACTGGATGGTTTCGCGGCGGCGCTTTTGTTCAAGGACGATTGCACGAGTTACCGGATCAGCGGGCGTCTTAGCCGTGGTTTGATCGGTGTCCTGGAGATGGCGAAGTTCCAGATGCTCTACGACGACATGAAGGAAAGCTGACCATGGCCAAGCACCCCGGTTTCAAGGCGGTTCAGGGCAAGATCGCGAAGGAGGGCTACGGCAAGAAGGCGGCAGGAGCCATTCTGGCCAGCGCCACGAGGAACGCATCCGCGAAGGCCAGGAAGAAAAACCCGAACCTGAAGAAGGTCAAGGGCTGAGTTCCCTTTAGGCGCCACCCGGAAGACTGGCTGAGGACAGCCCTCGGATGGCGCCCGCCGCCGTCGAAAGGGAATAACTCCGGCGACCGCCGGGCGAACCCGGCCAAGGAACAAACTTGCACGACCGTGGTTGGCATGCAATAGTCGACCAGACCCCCGTACCCGAGGATCAGACCATGTTCGCCATCGCCTCTCCCCAGACTGTCACCCTGGCTGGTCCGAAGGACACCCCGCCGATCTCCGTGGTGTTCCACACCGATGGTGACGAGGTATCGCGCTGCGTCATGGATGTCATGCTGCCGAACGGCGACGTGCACACGGCGGTGTTCAACACCCGTGGCCAGATGGTCGCCCAGAGCCTTGCGCTGGCCGAGGATGCCGAAGCGAAGGCTGCCGAGGGGGATGACACCGACCCGAACGAGAAGCCCGTGGATGGCTCCATGAAGGCCGTGGACGCCCCGGTCGTCTGATGCCCCCGCTGGACAGCTCCAACCTTGTGTCCTACGACTACGGCGCGGACAGCCGCGTGCTGACGATCACGTTCGTCTCGGGGCGGACCTATCGGTTCAAGGATGTTCCGCAGGACGTGGCTGACGTGCTGGGCAGCGCCGACAGTCCCGGTCGCTACTTCAATTCGTCGATCAAGAACGTCTACGCGGAGACCTGAAGCGCCATGGCCTTGAACGTGGTTCCGCTCCGGGAAACGCCTCCGCTCACCGACATTGTGGCGCAGATCAGGGCGTTCGCGGACAGGGTGGAAGCGGGGGAGTGCGGCGAAGTCGGCACGGTGTTCGCCATGGTGCCACGCGAAGGGGATTACCCGGAGTTCTGGGCATGGGGCGACATGATGGGGAGGAATGACCCCGTGGTGCAACTGGAATTGGCGAAGCTGTGGCTGCTGAACAGTCTGATCCCCGCGAGATCCTGATCGAGCGCCTCGCGCGCAGCCCACGGCTGGCGCACGCCACGTTCTTCAAGCACCGTCACCCTGATACGACGCCCGCGTTCCACTACGAGCTGATCGATCTCTGGCATGGCCTAGACCCACGCGTGGTCGTGGAAGCCTTCCGCGGCGCCGCCAAGTCGACGCTGGCCGAGGAGGCGATTATCATCGCCGCGTGCCTGCGGAAGTTCAGGAATGGCCTGATTCTGGGAGAGACCTTTGACCGATCCGTCGAGCGCCTCAAGTCGATCAAGCACGAGTTCGAGGAGAACCCGTTCATTGCGGAGCTATTCGGAGATCTTGTCGGCGACACCTGGACCGAGAGCCGTATCGTTCTCCGGAACGGTGTGTGCATTCAAGCGGTGGGTAGAGGACAATCCCTCCGAGGCGTTAAGCATCTGGATGCAAGGCCGGACATGGCGTTCGGGGATGACATCGAGAACGAAGAGTCCGTCCTGACGCCGGATGCCCGCGCCAAGACCATGCGGTGGCTGATGAGCGTGGTGTTCCCCGCGCTCGATCCCGACTACAAGGTTCGGATCAATGGGACGCCGCTCGATCCGGAGAGCATGATCGTGCAGATCAGCCGCGATCCCGGCTGGGTGCACCGGCGCTACCCGATCCGCCACATTGACCCGGTCACCGACGAGATGGTGGCGACGTGGCCGGATCGGTTCCCGCTGGAGATGATCGAGGAGATCGAGGGACGCTATCAGCGGCTGGGGCTCACCACCAACTTCAAGCAGGAGTACGAATGCGTGGCCGAAGATCCAGCCGTCAAGGCATTCACATCAGACATGATCAAGGTCGAGCCGACGGTGAGGACGTGGCAGGCGACCTACTCGATGTACGATCCGGCGAGGACGATCAAGGCAACATCGGCGACAACCGGAGTCGTCCACTTTTCGTGGATCAACAATCGTTTGACCGTCTGGGATGCCTACGGGCCGAAATGGAAGCCCGACGAGATCATAGCCGACATGTTTCGGGCCGACGAGTTGTATGGACCCGTTACTATTGGCGTCGAGCGGGACGGGTTGGAAGAGTTTATTTTGCAGCCGCTGCGCCAGGAGCAGGTTCGCCGCGGCTACGCGATCCCGATCCGCCCTATGAAGGCCCCGAAGGGGAAGCTTGACTTCATTCGCTCGCTGCAGCCGTTCTTCAAGGCCGGTGAGGTGATCTTCGTCAAGGACCTTCCCGAGCTCAAGGCGCAGCTGCTGGGCTTCCCCACCGGTTTGATCGACATTCCCAACGCTCTCGCCTACGCCATGGTGCTGCGGCCGGGGCAGCCGATCTACGAGAACTTCTCCTACCAGAACGTGGTTGAGGAGATCTTCAAGCTGCCACGGCAGCCGATGTACCTTGCCGTCAATGCGACGCAGATGTACACCACGGCGGTCCTAGTGCAGCACAACGACGGAGTGTTCAATGTCCTCGCAGACTGGGTTAGAGAGGGTGATCCTGGTGCAGTGCTCTCAGGCATTCTGGCCGATGCTGGGATGGAGGCCGGAGTACGGCCGCGCCTATACAGCCCACCTGAGCACTTCGGGAACTACGACACTGTGGGGCTCCGCGGGGCGGCTCGGAAAGTTCCTGTTGACCTTGGACAAGGGGGACTTGCCCTCGACGGTCGTGATGAAATCCGGGCACTCCTTCGACGGCAGGTTCGTCAAGGCCCAGCGCTCAGAGTGTCCCAAAGAGCCCGATGGACCCTGAACGGGTTCTCCGGCGGTTATTGCAAAGAGGTCCTCAAGAACGGGCAGTTGTCCGAATTTGCCACCGAGGGACCCTACAAGACTCTTTTTGAGGGCCTCGAATCGTTTGCTTCGCTGCTGAAGATGGGCCATATTGGGGAAGACCAGCCCATAAATTGGCAGACCACATCCGATGGCCGACGATACATCTCAAGCCGAGTCGTCGCGCGATGACGACGATCAGGACGAGACCGGGACGCCGGAGACCGATGAGCGCGCCAAGGACATCAGCCGCCGCGCCGGCGTGCGCAAGCAGCTGGTCGACCTGTTCGCCGAGGTAGAGCAGGGGTTCTCCGATCAGGCCGGCCGCGCCGACGAGCTGGAGGACTACTGGGACATCTACAACACAAAATTGAATGGCCGGCAGTTTTATGACGGCAATTCAAAGATCTACGTCCCGATCGTCCACAATGCGGTGAACGCCAGGAAGACCCGGTTCGTCAACCAGATGTTCCCGACCAATGGGCGGAACGTCGAAGTGATCAGCCAAGACGGCGAGCTGCCCTACGCCGAGATGTCCCTGCTGGAGCACTACATCGGCAAGGGCCAGCTGCGCACCAAGGTGATGCCGGCGCTGATGGTCAACGGCGACGTCGAGGGCCAGTACTCGCTCTACGTCAGCTGGGAGAAGCGCACGCGGAACGTGACGTGGCGGACCACCGAAGCCCCCGAGCTGGACGGAAAGCCCAACCCCGCCGCGGAGCCCGTCGAGACCATCAAGCACAAGACCATCACCGACCAGATGCCGCAGGTCGAGGTGCTCAAGGACTCCGACGTCCTGGTGCTGCCGACCACCGCCGACAGCATCCCCGAGGCCATCGCCGCCGGCGGCTCCGTGACCATCATCCGCCGCTGGACGAAGGCCAAGGTGCGCCAGATGATCCGCGAGGGCGTCGTGCGCAAGGATGTTGGCGAGGCGCTGATCGGCCAGATGTCCGCTGAGAAGCCGGCCGGGGTCAAAAACGATGTTCATCTGGAGGCCGCGGGGATCAAGCGCGACGGCGGCCTGGTGTTCGCGCTGGTCTACCAGACCTGGTCGATCCTCAAGATCAAGATCAGAAAAGACGATGAGGAGGGTGATCGCATCCTGTGCGAGGCGTTCTTCGGTGGCGAGAACCAATATCTCGGCGCGCGGCGCAACCCCCTGTGGTCCGACAAGGTCCCCGTCCTGTCGGTGCCGGTGGAGAAGATCTCGGGCTCGTTCAAGGGCGTCAGCAAGATCAAGCCGGTGGCGGATATCCAGTATTTTGCCAACGACAGCATCAACGAGGCGGCCGACAGCGCGGCCTATGCCCTGCTCCCGATCGTGATGACCGACCCGGCCAAGAACCCGCGGATCGGGTCCATGGTGCTGTCGCTGGCCGCGGTGTGGGAGACAAGCCCGCAGGATACCCAGTTCGCTGAGTTCCCGCAGCTCTGGGAGAACGGGTTCAAGATGGTGGCCGCTGCCAAGGCTGAGGTGGCACAGACGTTGAGCGTCTCGCCCGCGGCGATCACGCAGGGCGGCGGGGCGACATCCAAGCCGTCGCAGGCCGAGGTGGCGCAGGAACAGCAGATCGACATCCTGACTACCGCCGACGCGGTGACGATCGTCGAGGAGGGCATCCTGACGCCGCTGCTGGAGCTGTTCGTCGAGATGGATCATCAGTACCGCGACGATCCGATCCTGGTGAAACAGTTCGGTAAGATGGGCGTCGAGGCCAAGATGGAAGAGGTCCCGCCAATCCAGTTCGATACCAAGTTCCAGTACCGCTGGTTCGGCGTCGAGCAGGCCCGCAGCGCCCAGCAGATCCAGCAGCAGATCGCGGGCATGAACGTGATTCGCGGCATCCCGCCGCAGCAGCTCAATGGCTACAAGGTCAATCTCGTGCCGGTGGTGACCCAGCTGGTCGAGAACACCTTCGGGCCGCGGCTGGCGCCGCTGATCTTCCTTTCGCCCGAGCAGCAGATGCCGGTGCCCGCCGAGCAGGAGAACGCGCTGCTGATCTCGGGCTTCGAGGTGCCGACCCACGAGATGGATGATGACGCCGCGCACATCCAGGCTCACGCCCAGATCCTGAAGGACAGCGAGGGCAAGAACGCGCCGAACGCCCGCAAGACCCAGGCGCACATCTGGGCCCACATGCAGCAGATGCAGCAGAAGCAACAGGCCGCCGTCGCGCCGCAGGGCGAGCCGGGTATTCCTGGCGGCCAGATCGGGCAGCAGCCGCAGTCGGGCGTCGCCGGCACCCCACGCATGGGCGCGCAGCCAGCGCAGGCCACCGGTGGCCAGGGACCGCCGGGAATGATCCACCACGATCAGCTGAAGGACCCAGCCGTTGCCCCACGTCTATAGCATCGCCGCCTTCGTGGTCACCGTGGCCTACGTGCCGTGGTTCGCCGACGCCGCCAACGCGCCGCGCTGGATGCTGCTGAGCCTGTTGCTGCCATGGGCGTGGAACCTGCGGCTGCTGAGCGGATCGCACATCGCAGGTATCATGTTCCTGCTGTTCGCTGCGCTGTCGCTGCTGTGGACCCCGGTGCCGATCGAGGGCGTCCAGCCGCTGTGGCAGTTCATCTTGCTCGGCGTGGTGTTCTGCATCGGGTTCGAGATGGAGAGCCTGGAGCCGATCTTCGTCGGCGCGGCGTGGGGGATCGGCGTGTCGAGCGCGGTGGCGCTGTTCCAGGCCGAGCCGACCGGCCTGTTCCTGAACAAGAACTTCATGGCCGAGGCTGCGGTGCTGGTCGCCGTCGGGGTGATCATCTACCGGCGCTGGGAGCTGCTGGTACTGTTCCTGCCGGCGATGTTCATGCCGCTGTCGCGCGGCGCGCTGCTGGCGTTCGGGATCACGATGGTCCTCTATTGGCGGTCGACCTGGATCGCGGTGCTGGGGGCGGTTGCGTTCGCGCTGCTCCTGCTCGCCCAGCCGCACGGCTCCAGTCTCGGGGAGCGCTGGGTGATCTGGACCTTCACGCTGGAGCACCTGACGTGGTTCGGGCACGGCATAGGATCGTTCTACATCGATTTCCCGTCGTTCCGGGAAGGCGGCTTCGCCCTGCGGTTCGACCATGCCCACAATGATCTGCTGGAGCTGGTTTACGAATTTGGCCTGGGGACGGTTCCATTGCTGCTGGTGTGGCTGGTCGCGATGTGCCAATATTCGCAAGTCAGGCTGGTTCTGGTCGCCTTCGCGGTGGAGGGATGTTTTGGATTTCCCTTATTCCTTCCGGTCACCGGAGCTCTGGCTGCTCTGGCTGCGGGCCATCTTTGCGGGGCTCGGCATCGTGTACACGGTGTTGTGTCTGTTCGGGAACGTGCACTACGCGATGGGGCGCGACAGTTCGGACTTCGACGACGCGAGATACCATCTGCAGCGGGCGGCTGACGTGTTTCCGCTCAACCACGGGTTCAGGCTCGGCGTCGTCTATTATTACATGTTCCTGAAGCGAAGCGCGGGGACCGAGATCGAGCAGGCGCTGAAGACCGATCCCCATGCGTGGGATCTCAAACGGTACGCGAGGGTGAAATGAAAACGAAACTCTGGTTCCTGATCGGCCTGATGGCGCTGGTGCTGTGCTCGGGTCCCGCGGGCGCGCAGTACGGCTACGGCAGCCGGCCGCTGACTAGCAAACTGAACATCTCGTCCTCGACGGTGCTCAAGACCACGAACGGCGTACTGGTGACCATCAATGTCACCACGGCGGGGAGCGCCGTAGGATCGGTCTACGACAGTGCGACGACGGGAGCGGCGGCGACCTTGATCGCGACGATCCCGAACACGGCGGGCACCTACTACATGCAGTTTCCCTTCTTCGTCGGTCTCCTTGTAATTCCGGGGACCGGCCAGGTTGTCTCGGCGAGCTATCAATGAAACGCTACCTTCTCGGGCTCCTGTTCGCGCTGCTGGCGTCGCCGGCCTTCGCGCAGCTGCCGGTCTGCAACAACGGCGACATGATCTACCGGGGATCGGTGGGCTATCAGTGCTTGCCGTTTGACAACACGGCGGGCAAGTTCCTGCAGGGGCAGGGGAGCGCGGCCGCGCCGATCTGGACGTTCCAGGCGCCGCAGGCGTTCAAGCTGCCGACGCAGTCGACCAACACCTTCCTAGGCAACACCACGGGGATCAACGCCTCGCCGGTGCCGAACTCGGTGTCGCAGATCCTTGACACCATCGGCTATGATGTTAGCCGGCCGCCGGTTGTTAACTCGATCATCTACAAGTCCAACATCGCGCCCAGCAATACGTGGCAAGCGCTCGCACCGGCACCTGCGGCAGGATGGTCGTTGGTTTCCGGCGGCCTTAGCAACCCCCCTTCATGGGCGTTCATCAATACTGGAGCCGCGCCAGGGGTGGCGGGTACCTGCCTGATCAGCACCGGAGCAACGACATCGCCGACGTATCAGGCGTGCTTGAACGCCTTGAACTTCGCGGTGAGTGCACCGATCGTGGTGTCGTTCGCCACGCCGATCACGACGGTGAGTTGCCCGACATGCATCACGTCCGCCTCGGGAGGTGCAGGCGTCGCGCTGACCAAGACGGATGATACGAATGTCACCCTGACGCTCGGAGGTTCGCCGACAACGGCGCTCGTCAACGCGGCATCGCTCACGCTGGGCTGGACCGGAACGCTCGCGCTCACGCGCGGTGGATGTGCGGCGGCGCTCACGGCGTCGAATGGAGGACTACTGTATTCGACCGCCAGCGCGTGCGCCATCTTGGCGGGCACCGCGACCGCGAACCAGATTCCGATGTCGGGAGCGAACACGGCTCCCGCATGGTCAACGGCCACCTACCCGCCGACGACCGCGGCAGGCACCGTCCTGACTTCCGCCTCGGCGAACACTGTAACGGCGTCAGCGACCCCAACACTGGGGGTTCCTGGGTCGGTGATAGGGACGCTGGCCTTCGCCAATGCCACAAGCGGGACAGTCACGCTGGCAACCCCAACCGGGGCATTGGGGACGGTTACCCTTTTCATGCCGAACCTAAACGATGTTCTGGTCTCACGGACCAACACGGACTCGTTGACAAACAAGACTCTGACATCGTCCACCAACGTTCTCGGTGGTGTGACCATGACCTTGGGGTCCGATGCCACCGGAGACACGTACTACCGAAATTCAGGGGGTGTCCTTACGCGCTTGGGCATTGGATCTACCAACCAGGCACTTACCGTAAGTGGTGGCATCCCGATTTGGTCTGGCGTCATCGTCACGGTGAAGAAGCAGTTTTTTTCTGCTTCGGGCACCTATACGCCCTCTGCTGGAATGGCATTCGCGGTTGTCCAGTGTGTAGGCGCTGGAGGCGGTGGCGGGGGCACAGCCAGTTCGGCGTCCAACGTCGCATCTCAAGGCGCCGGAGGAGGAGGGGGCGGATATTCCAGAATCACTCTGACTGCGGCAACGGTAGGTGCATCCAAGACGGTCACGATCGGCGCCGGTGGTCCCGGTGGGACTGCCGGAAATAATGCGGGCACGGCAGGCGGTGATACGAGTCTTGGTACGTTGTGCGTAGGCAAAGGGGGGTCAGGCGGCGCCGGAAACACAGGAAGCTCATTACCTGTAGGCGGCGCGGGAGGCGTGGCCGGCACAGGAGATTTCACAATTCTAGGTCAGGCTGGAGCGAGTGGCGCCGCGAACGGCGGTGCGGTATTTCTCCCTGCTGGTTACGGCGGAAGCGCTGGATTGGGTTTTGGTGCAGGCGCGGCTGCTTTGGTTACAGCCACATCAACCACAGGCAACGCTGGGGGTAATTACGGCGGGGGAGGAAGTGGTGGAATGACTTATAATATCGGGGCCGCAGCAGCTGGGGGTGCAGGAGCAGGCGGCGCAGTTCACATCGAAGAATATTGCACTCAATAGGGAGTTATCGTTTCATGAATTTTGTTTCGCGTCGCAGATTCATCGCAGGTTCTTCCGCACTCATTGCTGCTCCAGCTTTTTTTCGCAAAGCCGACGCGGCTCTGATCGAAGCTCAGGCCGGTGGCAAGACCATCTATTTTTCGCAGGCCCAAGGCATCGTCAACACCCTCCAGCCATGGCGCGGGGTCACAAGCGGAGATCTCACTGCAGACGGACTCGGGAATTATCCCCAGCGTGTCAACCTCAGCAATCGCGGCGGCTATTCATGGATTCCGCAGGAGGCGACTAAGTTCAGGGTCTCTTGCAATCTGTTCCGAGGCGTGACGGGAGCGGCTGGAGTGGTCGACGTCAGCCTGTTGGCAGAGCTGCCCGGCTATGAAGGCGTAGAAATCTTCGATACCTTTGGCACGGAAGCCTTTTCGAACGGGGCTATGTTTCCTCCCGGATCTCTTCCGGAAAGCAAGGGAACGCCTCCCGAATTTCCGAACATGGTTTTATCCGATGGAAGCTGGGGAAACTTCTTCTGGCAGATGCGCGGAAACTTCGCGAATGGCCTTCAGGGTTCGGCCGCGATCCTGCAGCTTCTGAGCTTTGACGTTCCAAGCAGCTACGTGCTTCCGCCGTCCTGGCCAGTCAAGCGAACGGACCAAGCGGCGTTCCTGATGTACTTCGGGAACAACTTGAATGATTCATCAGTCGCCGCCAGATCGGTTGCGGCGGCTGGAGGGGCTGCCCTTCAGCCTGACGGAAGTTGTCTGTTCAATGGTAGTTCCGGGTATCTGACCTTCAACGGTGGCGATGCCGCCATGGCGATGCCCGGAGACTTCACAGTCGAAGGCACCGTATCCACCAACGACAAGTCAATGCAGGGGGGAACGCAAAGACGCATCATCTCGTTCGGCGGCGGGATAGGCGGCGGCTACACCCTGGGCATCGGCATCGATCCGACCAGCGGCGGTTTGATCATCCTGCGCGAGAAGGTCTCCCAGATATTCGGAGGAAATGCGCCAATCAATACGAACAGCCGCGCGACCTTCAAGTTGAGGCGCAAGAGCGGGATCTGCACCCTGATGGTCAATGAGCAGCAAGACGGCCAGCCGTTCGCGGATTCGACCGTTTGGGCGGCGCCATCGGTCGCTGAGATAGGCCGTCTCAACGGGGGCGCCGGCTACTTCAACGGATCGATTTACAACCTGCAGATTTCGAACGCGGCTATCTAGGTGTAGTATGACGTGCATGCTACTAATCGCAGGCATTGGCTGGCTGATCTTCAAGCCGTTGCCGCTACCGACGTACTACGACGACTTCGACGGTATCTGAACCGACCGAAAGGGGAAGCACATGGAAGCGAACTTCAAGGCGAGCCTCGCCGCGGTGCTCAAGTCCGAAGGCGGCAACGACGACGATCCGGCGGATCACGGCGGCCGTACCTCGCGCGGCATCACGCAGAAGGAATACGATGCGTGGCGCAGCGAACACAAGCTTCCGCGGCTCGATGTCTGGAAGGCTTCCGATCAGGACATCCACGACATCTACCACGACGAGTACTGGGCACCTCTCGGCGACAAGTTGCCTATCGGTGTCGACTATCTCTACTTCGACATGGCGGTGAACGCCGGCCCGCATCGTGCCGCGGTGCTCCTGCAGGAGGCACTTGGCGTCAACGCCGACGGCCGGATCGGGCCTATCACCCGGCAGGCCATCGCCACTGCCGATGCCAAGGTACTCGTGGAGCACTTCTCCGCTTCCAAGGCTAGCTGGTACAGATCGTTGCACCAGCCCACGTTCACTCAAGGGTGGCTCAACCGAACCGGCTTCGTCCGTACTACCGCACTCGCAATGATCGCAAAGGGAACACCAGCATGAACCTCACCAGCAAGCAGATCTTCCAGATCGCCAGCGGCGTCATCGGCGGCCTGATTACCGGCGCCGCGCTCCTGCAGACCCTGTTCGGGCAGGATCTCACCATCAAGATCGTGGCGGTGCTTGGCATCGCCAACATCATCCTCGGCTCGGTTGGCGCGGCGCTGTCCGGTCAGGCCAATCTGGTTCGCGACGTGTCGGCGATGCCTGGTGTCGCCCGCGTGTCGATCAACGCGGACGCGAACCAGACGCTGGCACAGGTTGCGGTCGATCCGTCCCAGCCCAAGGTGGGAGCGACAACGCCCGATGTTCGCGCGACCCTACAGACGATCGCGAAGGGAGCCTGACATGAAGTGGATTGTCAGGCTCCTGATCGCCGCCTTCGTGGTGTCCTTCTTTTGTCTCGATACTGCGGGAGCTCAGACGAAGCTCAAGCTTCCGATCGATCCACTGGGGCTGAATGATCGCGCGGGCAAGAGCGGTGGCAGTCCGCTGGAGGATATCATCGGCGCGCTCGACGCCAAGCTGCTGCCGGATCTTGAGTACGCGCTAAAGCTTGCCACGGCCTCGAACAGCAGGGTCACCGCGCCCTGCTACCAGGCGTGGATCAACATCATCAATGTGCGGCAGAAGGCGGTGCAGGACGCCAACGGCGCCGATCTCCCGATGCCCGATCTGGCGATCATCACCAAGTTCGAGAAACTGGTCGAGATCAGGGAATCGCTGCGGCCCGACTCCGAGTTCATGATCAAGTGCTCGCCGGTCGCCAGTATGATCAAGAAGGACATCGTCAGCTTCATCGCGACGGTGCTCTCAGGTGGCGCTGGTTTGGCGGCGCTGGGTGTTGGTCTGTGACATGGATCGAATGGCTGGATATTCACGCTGAGGCAGTGAAATCGATAGGTATACTCGGTACCTTGGTTACATCGGCCGGCGCGTGGATCTGCACAGTGTGGGCCGATCGTAAGGCCAAGAACCGAGCTATCGCCAGCGACGCCAAGACCAACACTTACCACCTTGAAGTCAATTCGCGGATGCAAGAGTTTTTGAAAGCAGCAGGTCTGGTTGGGCGCGCTGAAGGCATCGCTCAGGAACGAAGAGATCAAGAGGACCGTAAATGATCTACATCCGCTTAGTTTGCCACGACGATCCGTTGAGCTGGGCCATCCTCAAGAACATCGGTGGCGTGGTCGCTCACGCCGAAGGCATCATGAAAGGCGGGACGGTCATCGGCGCGTTTGCCGAAGGCGGTGTGCAGGAGCGCAAATTCGACTACGATGGCGGCAAGTTCAAGATGGAGATCCTGTTCGAGCTACCAGCCGACGACGAGATGAGTGCGAGGTTCGATCATTATCTGCGGTCTCCACGAGTGATGCACGAGCCCTACGATTATCCCGGCATCGCAAACTTCATGCACTTTGGCATTGACATGCACGCCGAGCACCACGTCTTCTGCTCAGCGCTGATCCACGACGCGCTGCGTGGGATCGGGATGGACAAGGACGCTCCCAGATGGTGGCCACGTCCGATGCCGATCCCCGGACACTACGTCAACCCTTTGATTCTGCATCAGGAACTACTGGCCGACCAACGTACCCGGATCGTCACGCGGGACGACCCCGCGTTTAAGGCTCACATTGCAAAAGCAGATGGCTGACAGTTTCTTGGGGCTGGACTTCAAGTTGATCATAGCGGGTGCCGGTGGCGGGATCTCGATCATCTATGCCTTGAAAAAGCCCGCAGCGTGGGAACTGATTGCCGGGCTGGTGGTTGGTGGGTTTACGGCCAACTATCTTACGATGCCAATTTCCAGGATGTTCCCGTTCTCATTCGTTCCGGCCGACTACATCCTATCGATTGCGTTCTGTGTTGGCATCGTTGGTAAATGGGCGTGCAAGAAGGTTTTGGAGTACGGGAAGGCAAAAATGCGAGTCGAGAGACAGCATGATGGCATGTGACCTCCTGCCACCGATCCTCATCTACGCGATTCGTGGTGTGCTGGTCGTCGCTGGAATATTGGTGATTGTGCTCATGCAGAAGGCCGAGCACGACAAATCGATAGTCCGCATTGATTCAAAAGAGCTTCGCTCCGCGCGCCGCTGGTCGTTTATCTCGATCGCGGGAGCCGCTGTCATCCTCCTCCTGACCGATCTGGAGCGTATCCCGCAACCGGTAGCGTTTGCCATGCTGTTGCTGTTTGCGGCGACGACGGCGATTTTGGTGGTCGATATCGTGGCTTTGAACCACCGACCACCGAATGCTGGCCACCGCGCGGCCGCAGTGCAGTACATGGCCCATCTGGCGCCGCTGCGCCGGGCGCGTGATTTCTTCCGGCGTCGAGCCTGACTGTTGACACATTGTTTCGCCTCGCATATTCTGCGAGCAATATAGTTTCGAGTTGCTGCCGTAAGCAGCTGCCGCCTAGCGCACGTCAAGCGCCCCGACTAGTGGCCGTAAGCCCACCGCAGGAGAATAGAATGGCCGATCCGCGAGACCCGATCGAGGACGTCGATGGACAAGAAGACGCAGCCCTTTCCGAAGGACAAGATGAGCGGGAAGTTCCCGAATCTGGTGAAGGGGAAGATGAAGCCGAAGCATCATCCGAGGGTGCAGGCGAAGAAGACGAAGGGGACAACGAGGGGCAGGTAGACGAGCAGCCGGCGCGGCGTCCCAGCCGCGCGCAGTCGCGTATCCAGTCCCTTACCCAGACCGTTCAGCAGGAGAAGGCCGAACGGCAGCGAATCGAGCGGGAGCTGCAGGAGATGCGCGCCGAACAGCGCGCCCGCCAGCAGCGAGACCAGCAGGAGAGCCCCGAGGCGCGTGCCGCGCGCAGGGCCCTGATGGACCCGATGGAAGTGATGCGGGAGGACCTGCGGGAGTCGGAGCAGCGCACACAGCAGCTCCTGCACCAGCAGGCGATCCAGACCCAGGAGACCCAGGACAGGCTGCTCTACAATACCATCCTTCGCGATGCGCCGCACCTGAAGAAGTATGACGCGGACGTCGAGAAGATCCGACTGGAGCAGCAGGCCAAAGGTGTGTTCGTACCGCGAGAGGTTCTGCTCGATCTGGCGATCGGGCGCGCGGCGCGGGCAGCGGCGACCAAGGCGGCGCCGAAGGCCCAGAAGGACGGTCAGCGCAAGGTGGCGCAGGCGCAGTCCCGGCCGGCGGCGGCACGAGGGGATACTGCCACCCAGCGCGGGCGGCAGGGTGACAGCGTCGAGAAGCGCTTGGAGAACGTACCAATTTAACGGTAAGGCTTTGACGGCCTTACCTTTTCAGGAGAGACTGTCAAATGGCCGTGAACCAGGCTGCCTCATTTTCTGCCGATATCAGCAACTATATCGCAGAGAAGACCCTTCCCCTCGCCCGCAAGCAGCTTGTCGCCTACCAGTTCGGTGACCCGCTCCGGCTCCCCAAGGGCTTCGGGACCACCTACACGGCCACCCGATACCTGCGCGTCCCGCTACCCTACGCGCCACTCTCCGAAGGCGTCCCGCCGATTGGCGAGACCATGTCGATCCAGCAGGTCTCGGCGACCGCCCAGCAATGGGGTGACAAGATCACGATCACCGACGTGGCCGAGCTGACGATCAAGCATCCCCTCTTCGTCAAGGCTACCGAGCTCACCGCGCTGCAGATCGCGGAGACGCTGGAACGGAATACCTTCAATACCCTGAACTCCGGCACCCAGGTCAACTACGTCAATTCGCGCGGCTCCCGCGCCTCGCTGACCACCGGTGACGTCATCAGTCCCCACGAGATCAACCGCGCCTACGGCGCGCTGTTCACCCTCGGTGCGCCACGCTACATGGGCGACGAGATGACCGACACCAAGCTGTCGGCCAATGACGGTGGCGCCAAGGCGTCCGACAATCCCCGGCGCATGCCGCACTACGTGTCGATCATGCACCCTCTGGTCGCGCAGGACATGCGCGAGAATTCCACCGTGGTCACCGCGTGGTCCTACTCGGACATCAACCGGATCTACAACTACGAGGTCGGCGAGTGGGGCGGCATCCGGTTCTGCCTGTCCAACATGGTCCCGACGTGGACCGGCGTCGCCGCCATCCAGGGCACCGCGACCTCCGCGGGCGCGCTGGCGACCGGCACCTACCTCATCCAGGTAACCGCCTCGGACACCCAGAATCAGTTCGAGAGCCAGATCTACCAGGTCTCCACTGGCGTCTCCGTGACGGGCCCGAACGGCTCGATCGATGTCATCCTGCCGACCCTGGCCGGCTTCACCTTCAACGTCTACATCAGCGCTGCCGGTGGTTCCGCGGTGAGCGCGCTCGGTCTCTCCAACGCAGGCCCCTCTTCGGGCCCGCAGCAGGGTCAGGCCGTGCAGCTCGCCGGCAACCAGACCGTGACCATCACGGGCATCGGCACCGCGCAGGTCCCGCCGGCCGCGCCGGGCACCGGCTTCACTGTGTACCCGACCTACATCATCGGCCGCGGCGCCTACGGGCAGGTCATGCTCGATGATGCCCGCTTCACCTACCTGAAGGAAGCCGACAAGAGCGATCCGCTCAATCAGCTCCGAGTCGTGGGCTGGAAGTGCTTCTACGGCACGTTGATCGAGAACCAACAGTTCTTCATGCGAATTGAAAGCCTTAGCGCCTTCAGCTCGTCCTTCGGTTAACCTGATCCGGCGGGGCTTCGGCCCCGCTTCCCTCTTTGCAGGAATGCTTTCATGGCTCTCAAGACGATGGGCACCGCGGCGACCACCTCGCTCGCGGCGATGAGCTGGAACCCGATGTCCTCGATCGCGGACATTTCGGCGATCGAGGCCAACATCAAGAACCAGTCCAATCCTGCGCACCCGATCGTGCCGGGCAATTTCGAGGGCGGCAAATTGTACCTTCCCAACAATCGCGGGATCGTCTTGCTGCAGCCCGGCGACTGGATCGCCTACGACAACTTCGGGTGGCCGATCGTCGTGTCCACCCAATCGATCGCCAGCGGTTCGAGCTGGGTCCACAGCTGAAAGGGAAGATCATGGCCGACGACAAGAAGAAGCCCAAAGTCATCGTGGACACCTCCATCCTCGACGAGAAGACGATCTCGGAGGTTCGCGCCCAGGCCAAGGCTAAGGTCGAGAAGGAACGGATCGCCGCCGCCAAGGCCCAGCTCCTCGAAGAGTTCGAGCAGGCCGAGCGGCAGGAGAAGGGTCTGTCCGAGGCCATGGAGGAGATCTATATCGACCTCGCGCCCTACGCCGACCGCCTCATGCTCGATGGCAAGATCCTGTTTCAGGGCCAGACCAAGACCGTGCGCGCCAGCGAAGCCGCGGTGATTCGCGAAATGATGCAGGCCACATGGAGGCATCAGTCGATCGTTGACGGCAAGCCGGAGGACTTCTATCGTCGCTCCCGTGGCCAAAGGGTCATCCCCCTCGGCAACGGCCAAGCGGGGGTCTCGAATATTCTGAGGGCTTGATGTCGGATCTGAAAGGGACAGAGACGGCTCCCGCGCTGGGAGTGTCTTTGAATGCGCAATTCGCGGCTGGTCGGCAGGTTGTTTTCCAGACGCACGTAGCACAAGACACCACTGAGGGCGAGATGAACAATCTGCTCGACCTCATGAACGCTGTGGTCGATCGACAAGAGGCGTTCTACGCGCAGGAACAGGCGCGTAGGCAGTTGGAAGTCGACGAGAACGTGCTGATGAATCTCGTCAAGCGGCTCGGTGAGGTGGAGAACAATATCCAGTTGAAGGCGCTCGCCGACAACCGGCGCAACCCGAAGCCGTCGCCGCAGGACGAAGTGCAGAAGAAGCAGGCCCTGGACAGCCTGGAGGAGGCCAAGAAGCGTGTCGCGATCGACAAGGCGCATCTGGCGGATCTGATCAAAAGGGCCGGTAACCGCGATGGGGCTGCAAGCGCAACAGATCGTTAGCCTCGCCTGCCAGATCGCGAAGTGTCCGAAATACACTGCGCAAGCGGGGCAATTCCTCAACAACTGCCTGCAGACGCTTGCGCAGAACTACGACTTCGACGTCATTCGCAAGACGTTCAATTTCAACTTCAACACGAGTTCGACGGGTAACGGGTACGTGGCCGGCTGCGGCCCCAACCTGATGCCCCCGGACTTCCTCCGCGCGCACAAGCTCGGTGCCTTCTACAAGATCAACGGTGTGCCCTACACCATGATCGGGTACGAGCAATCCGAGTTCGACCGTTTTGTGCAGCAGGCGGGCAACGCCGCCTATCCCTACGCGTTCTACGTCGACGTCTCCAAGACGCCGATGGAGCTATATGTCTGGGTCCCGGCGGCTGGCGCTTATGCAGCGACGGTGCGCTACAACCCGCAGATGCCCGACATCGCGACACCCGAGACGTCGTCGGCCGTCCCGTGGTTCCCCAATACCGACATCTTGATCACCTACGTGGCTGGCTCGTTGATGGCGATCACCAACGACGATCGCCAGCCGGCGTTCATGGGTAGCGCCGACCAGGCACCCAATTCCTGGGAAGGCCAGCTCAAGCGGTACCTGAAGATGAAGGACGACCCGGAGACCGCCGGCGCGAAGCGCGTGTCGCTCGATCGCCGGTTCTTCGGTGGCAGTCAGTGGGGGCGTCTCCCGAACACCAAGACCATCGGGTGGTGAATGAGTCTCCGTAACGCCCAACCGATCAAGTTCTCGCCGGCCGGGCTCTCCGATGCCCTGGACGGCTCGAACGTGTTTCCGGGGGCAATGCAGACCCTGCAGAACCTGATCCCCGATCCCACCACCAAGAATGTCTGGACCTGTCGCCCGGCCGCCGTCGCGCGCGCGGGCTTCCCCGGCGTGCTGCCAGACGCGGGCTTCGTTTCGGTCTACAAGGTGATCGGCACGCGGCTCTACGGCCTCGTGGCGACCTCGACCAACGTTGGACACGATGAGCCCTTCGTCTACGATCTCGCCACCAACACATTCGTCGCGATCACCGGCGTGACGGCGGCCAACACGCCGATCAGCCCGAGCCCGCTGCCATCGGTCGCGTGGACGCCGCCGACGATGGACATCATTGGTTCCAAGATCATCGTCACCCATCCTGGCTATACGGGCGCCGCGGGAAACTTCTTCGGCTGGTTCGATATCGCGACCTTCGCCGCTCCGGTCTGGCATGCGGGCAACACGGCGACCAACGCACTCATCGCGGTGCCGTCGGCGGTCAAGCAGTTCGGCCAGCGCGCCTATTTCATCGTCAACGATCCGGCCGTGCCCGGTACGCCGTTCAGCGACGTGCTCAACCCGCTGACGATCACCAACGCCAACCAGGTCCTGACCTACGGCGACAATGTCCCGTTGACCGCGCTAGGCGCGCTGCCGCTGAACTCCCAGCTGACTGGTGGTATCCTCCAGTCGTTGATGGTCTTCAAGGAAGCCGCCATCTTCCAGGTCATGGGGGACGCGGCTTCGACCGCCAATCCGCTGACGATCAATTCGTTGAACGTGGCGGTTGGCACGCTGGCGCCGAACTCGATCACCTCTACCCCGAAGGGTTTGGCGTTTCTCGCGGTGGATGGCGTTCGCGTCATCAACTTCCAGAGCACGGTATCCGATCCCGTAGGCTTCGCTGGCAGCGGCGTCACGGTCCCGTTCATCAACGTGGCGGTCCCCTCCCGCGTGGCTGCGGCGTGCAACGCTAACGTGTTCAGGATTTCGCTCAGCACCACGTCGATCTCGGGTATCGTCGAGCAGGAATACTGGTACGACATCGGTCGTTCCTGCTGGAGCGGCCCGCACACCTTCCCCGCGTCCTTGATGGAGGCGTACAGCAACACCTTCATCATGACGCCGGTCGGCGTGACGGGGAAGTTGTTCCAGTCTGATTCGATCCAGTCGGCGTCGAGCGTGTTCATCGAGAACGGCTTCCAGCTTTCGTTCGCATGGCACACGGCGAACCTGCCCGATCTTCAGACCATGTCGGAATTGAACCTGCTGGAGACCACGCTCAATATTGCGGGTTCGGTCGACAACGTCAGCTACCAGGCGGCGTTCATCACGTCTGATGGCGAGACGCTGGATACCGTCACGCTCGCGGTCATAGCCGCGACAGCACGCTGGGGCGCGTTTACCTGGGGCGGTGCGTCGTGGAGTGTCTCGGTAACGGGGCTCTCGCCGCTGCCGATCAACTGGCACAACCCGATCGTGTTCCGCAAGGGCGGCATCGCGCTCTCGGGATTCTCCTACGCCGGCTTCAAGGTGGGCGATCTCTTCATGCGCACTGAACAGCTCGGATATCTGCAACAGGTGGCGGCAGCATGACCCGGATCAAGGCACTTATTCTCGCGTTCTTCATGATGCTACCTGTCGTGGCGCAGGCGCAAGTCATCCCTTCGTTGCCCTACAATCTGACGAACGGTACGATCGCCGACGCCAACCAGGTCATGGCGAACTTCAACCAGATCGTCAGCTCGACCAACACCAACGCGGCCAATGCTGGCGCCAACACCAACATCACGGCGCTACTTGGCTTGACAACTCCGCTGGCTCCGGCTTCAGGGGGATCACCTGTCTATACTGCGGGGACATCGGGTGGATCAGCCAACGCCCAGACGGTGCTCTCGCCGACGCCAGCTGGATATGTCCTCGCCGCCGGGCGCATCGTCATCTTCACCGCTGGTTTCACCAACAATGGGCCAACTACTCTCAACGTCAATTCGACAGGCCCGATCGCGGTTCTGCAACACGCGCAGTCAGGTCTCGTCCCGCTCGCGGGCGGCGAGATCGTGGCGACACAGGCCACCATCGCCTACTATGACGGTACCCAATACCAACTGTTCGATGCTTCGCCGCAGGCACTCGTGAGTGCTTGCACCGAAATCGATTACCGTGGGGTTGCCATTCCTTCGGGCTACCTGGCCGAGAACGGAGCGGCGGTGGCGCGGTCGACCTATGCCAACCTGTTCGGGTGCCTGGCGTACAGCGGCATCGCGGCTTCGACCGTAAGCGGAAGCAGCAGCGTGACAGTCCCCAACAGCGCGCTATTCGATGGCGCCTGGTACGTCGGCGGGACGAACATTACATGCAACTCGACAATTCTCAGCATCCCTGACGGCACTCACATCGTCATCAGCACAAACGCAGGGGCCACAGGTACTACGACCCTGACGATCGGACCTTACCCACAGGGTGACTGCAGCACGACCTTCAATCTCCCGGACGCGCGAGGACGTGCCAGCGTTATGACGGATTCGTCAGGAGCTGTGCTGTCAAGCACGACCTGCGCCAATCCGAACGTTCGTGGTGCCAGCTGCGGTTCGCAGACGCACACGCTCACGATGGCGGAACTGCCGGCTTCTCCGGCGCCAGTAGCAGCAACCGCGGTGATCGCTGCATCGGGGAACGTCGTGGCAGTCACTTTCGGAGCCGCCACTACCAACATCCAGCAGGGCACCGGAGCTGCGGTAGCAGTCTACGCGGGTGATAAATTCGGCATCATGCCCAACCTTCCCGTGAGTACGAATACCTCCAACCTCGGAAGCGGGACCGCCCATTCCGTTCTCCAGCCGATCTCACTTGTCACCAAAGCAATTAAATTCTAAAGTGCATCCACCCAGAGGGAGATTATTATGCGCATCCGCCGACTCGCTGTTCTGGCCCTCATGGGCTTCCTGGTCTCCGGCGCGGCCGCTTTCGGCGCCAATTTGTCGCTGCTGTCGGGGCCGCAGTACAGCGAGCCCAGCCAGATCCTAGCGACCATCAACACCTTGATCCGCAACATCAATGCGGGTGTCGGTGGCCTCCTGAACGCCCAGACCGCCGCAGTCGCGACGGGCACTGGCACCGGCGAGCAGACCCTTCAGACCTACACCCTGCCGGCGAATCAGCTGGCCTCGGCGGGTCAGGCAGTCCGGGTCCGGTGCTGGGGCACCACGGGTGCCACCGGCAACTCTAAGACCCGGAAACTTTATTTCGGGGCCTCGGTCATCGCGACTGCCTCCGAAGCTGCCAACGCCCAGAACTGGGTACTGGAGCTCGTGGTCATGCGCACCGGCGCGGCGACCCAGTCGATCAGTGGTACGGGACTCGCGGGCACCGGCGGCGTCACCCCGCTCTCCTACATCAACCAGGGGACGGACAATCTCGCAGCTGCGGTCACCATCAAGTGCACCGGCACCGACGCCACCTCAGCGGCGGCTGACGTCACTGCCAACGGGATGCTCGTCGAGCAGATCAAGTAAGGAGACCACCATGGCGAAGTTAGGTTTGCACGACGGGCTCAAGAACCAGAGCCCGTCAGCCGAAGACGCTTCCACCAAGCTGCCGAAGGGACCCAGTGTTAACCAGGACGCCACCCGAACTGGACCTGCCCCAACACAGCCGACCCTCGGGCCCCGCTGCGCCTGAGTTCGCCTGGGAGCGGTTCCACGCAATCGCGCACGAACTCCCGCCGCTCTTTCTGGAGCATTGGCGGGAGTTGGCGCTGAACCGCGACGCCATCCCGCTCGACCCCGACTGGGACAAGTTCTACCGGCTCGATATCGAGGGCATCCTTCGGGTGCTTACGGTGCGCGTCGAAGGCGCGCTGGTTGGCTATCTCTTCCTGCTGGTCGGGCCGCACCTTCACTATCGATCGACCCTGTGGGGGCATGTCGACATGTACTGGATGGACCCTTCGGTGCGTGCCGGCTGGACCGGGGTGAAGCTGTTCAAGCGCCTGATCGCCGACGCCCGCACCATGGGCGCAGCCAATTTGACCCTGTCCACGAAGCACCACTTCATGGATAATCGGGTCACAAGGTTGCTTGGACGGCTCGGCTTCACTCCGATCGAGACGGTCCACGCCATGAGGTTGATCTGATGGGCATCTCGCTGGGCGGCATCGGAGCGGCGATCGGCGCGGGAAGCTCGCTCTTTGGGCTGTTCGGCGGTGGCAATGACAACAAGACCCCTCCGGCACCGCAGATCTACCAACCGCAGAACATGGCTGGCGCGGATCAGGGCGCCTACAGTGGCATCCAGGGGCTCGGCCAGTACAACACGGCCGGTGCCGCGCTGCCCTACGCCCAGAACACGTTCCAGAACCTCTACAACAACCCCTACGCCAGCCAGTACCAGCAGGGCGCGAACACGACTGCGGGTGTCGGCTGGGGCGTCGGTGGCCAGCAGGTCGGCGCTGGTAGCAACCTCATGGCTGCGGGCAACTCCATCCTGCCCTACTCGCAGTCGATCCTGCAGACCGGCTTCGACCCGCAGAGCGCGCTCTACAACCAGTTGTTCCAGCAGCAGACCGAGCAGGATCGCGCCGGCCAGGCCGCGCGCGGCATCGCCACGACACCTTACGGCGCGGGGCTCGAAAACAAGGCCAACACCGATTTCGACATCGCCTGGCAGAACGCGCAGCTCGGCCGGGAGAACACCGCGCTGCAGGGCGCCGGCTACGGCCTGAACTCAGGCGGCAACGCCATCAACCTTGGCCAGAATGTCTCGACGCTCGGGCTGCAGACCCTCGGGAACGCGGCGGCGCTCCCCTATTCGACCGCCAACACGATCGGCAACAACCAGTTCAACGCGATCGGCCAGTATGGTCAGGCAGGCACGTCCGCCGCGGCGATCCCACAGATGACGATCGAGGACTATCTGAAGTACCTGACCGGCGGCACCACCGCTGGCAGCGTGGCGAATCAGGGCTACGCGAGCCAGCTCGCCGCACAGAACCAGAATTTCAACCAGCAGCAGACGCTGGGGAAGAACTTCGGTTCGTCGCTGTCGGGATTGGGAACATGGTACAATAAGCAGTTCCCGTCGAGCGGGGTGGGCCTATGAACCTCGGCGGGCTCTCGGCCACCTATCCCGGCTACATGGCGCAGGAGAACCAGACTGCGACCACCGAGCAGAACCAGGCCGCAGCGCAGGAGGTTGCGCTCAAGCTGTTGGGTGCCCATGTGCTTGGAAGGGCTCTCACCGGTGCTGCGCCGGGTCAACCCGCGCCGCAGCCGCCCGCTCCCGGTCAAGCCTCGGTCCCAAATCAGCCCGCTCCTGCGCCAGCACCCCCTGCTGTAGCGCAGGGAGGGCCGGCCGCACCGCCAGCAACGCCTCAAATGGCCCAAGGTGCGGCCGGTGCCCCTCCGTCCGCTGGTGGCTCCGGGCTGCCCGAGATCAGCCTGCAGGCGCTGCAGCAGCGTATCCTGCAGACCACGCCGCAGGTCGCGAATCACCCCGAGGTGATGCTGGCGGCGCTGGAGCGCGCGGCGCCGATCCTCGATCGCCAGGGCAAGGAAGACTTGGCGGACATGCGCAAGGAGATCGCTACCCAGCGGCTGCAGCAGGCCGGTGAGCTTGCACGTGCGCGCCAGGAGAGCCTGGACGCCTACCGGGCGGCGCAGGGCAGCCGTGCCGACCGCCGGCTCGACCAGGGCGATACCCGCGAGGCGCGGCTGGCAGCCAACTCGGCGGTGCGGAATGATGCCACCACCCAGCGGCTGCAGATGCAGCAGGCGGATCTCGAACGGAAGATCCAAGCCGGCGACCGCGGCGTCGCGCTGGCGCAGTGGCGGGCGACCACCGATGCCCTCCACAAGCGCGCCACCGAGATCATCCAGTCGAACTCGATCGCGTCGACCATGTCGGACGCCGACCGCAAGGCGATGCTGGACGAGCAGCGGCAAGCCTACGAGGGCCAGATCGCGGCGATGCGCGGGATGGCGGGCAGCAGCACGCCGCAGGGCGGGACGGCGTCTGCGGGTGCGC
>Ga0247695_1000065_pt1 | contig 27177 bp, 42 predicted proteins | sample CNK36_metaG_FD_182739 | JGI IMG/M metagenome (GOLD analysis project Ga0247695, IMG submission 182739) | Soil microbial communities from Purdue University Martell Research Forest, Indiana, United States - CNK36 | ecosystem: Environmental > Terrestrial > Soil > Temperate forest > Bulk soil...
GGGTGGTGGCGCGTGAGCCGGGGCAGGTGCGGGAGCGGCGGGCGTGGCGGGTGCTGGCATAATTATTCTTTCTCTTTAGGTTTCTCGGCGGTCGTTTTTTCTTCTCTTTGTAAATCGCTTTCAAGGTCGTGATCCAGTCCGGGACTTGGAAGGGGAATTGATACCCCCTCAGCATCGGCAATCGTGGATAACGTCTGAGTCACAAACAATGCGCCGGTCAAAAACTCTGATCCTCGCTGGTTCGCTACAATCTCATGTGAGACGTGGAGCAGGATTCTTTCGAAACGAACATCGTGAGCAATTGCTCCCCACCATTGGGCAAGTGCTTTATCTTCGGACAATAGTTTTTTGGCGTTCATGTTTTATCCATGCTCCCGTTTACTGGTTTCTCCAGACCGTACTTCTTCTCCACGTAAGCTCTCGGATTATTGCTGAGTCCCCATGACTCCGGAATTTGATCCTTCACGCAGTTTATCAAGTGATCGCACCGGGCGTTAAGGCAGTATCCGGCTTTTAATCGGTTACGTTCAAGGAAAAGGTTAAGGTCAGTGTCGATTTCCCAAAGGGTAATCTTTTCGTCCCACCTCCAGCCTGATGCACGTTTGAAGATCGTCACGCCGGAGGATGGGTTGTGCGTGTTCTGAATCTTTCGAATCTCCTCGGTGTGGTTCTTCGTGCACGGCATTTTCAAGTCATCGAAGGAATAGTTTACAAGACAGAAATAATCCGGGCTCTCTTTCCAGAGAGAGATAATCTTTTCAAACCAGTCCGGGTAAAAGATTACGTCGGAGGTTCCGTAGGCGATGTACTCTCCATTGGTCATGTCCAGACCCTTGTTGAAAATCTTGGAGAGAGAGAAAGGACGCTGCCAGTCAACCGTGGAAATCCCAAGCATGGCGCATTGACTGATAAGACGGTTTCTCAGCGTGCTCGGTGGTGAGTTATTTATGAAAGCCCAAATTCGGGCCTTGGTGGATGCCTGACAGGTCCGGAGCGCCACAACCGCCATAAGATAGGTCTTATCGTTGTGGGTCGTGACGGGAATTATCACGTCGGAATTTTCGTCGAGTCTCATTGTGGGACGCACGGCAGCGCCTTCCTTATTTTCTCAAGATCGTTCTGTTTGTAATCCCGTTCCCACTCAAAGAAACCCTGATTCCCTCTTGCCATGGTGTTCGGATTGTAACCGTAACTGTAGGTGTCATCAAAGGCAGCTTTACCACCTCGAAAGTGCATGTGCTCAATCGTTACTTCCGGACAATGAACGTAATGCGAGTCAATCTGTGGGCCGATGAGTTCAAACAGATCCCGGAGATAAGCGTCGGACCTGTAAACTGAGATTGTCGGCGCGAAGATGTAGCCAAGGAGCCTTGGAATGTTGCCGCTGAACACGCACCCGACCGGGTGACGGCAATTGTCCTGCGGCGGGGCGGGCCACACAGATTCGGAATTCGCCATACCCCATCCTCCGCACGTATCTTCAATCGCCTTAATCATTATCTCGTCCCAACCTGGAGTACGGTAGATGTAATCGTCATTGGCAATGCCGTAGTAATCGAATTCTTTGCGTCCATCAAAGAGGGCGTTTATAGCCTGAGCCGGATCTAGAAAGGTCGCGTAAGAAACATCGTGGCCGTTGGCGAGTTGTTTGTAGGCAGCTATGCTTCGGTCGTTGTCCGCGACGTAAACGCAAATCTTGGTTTCGGGATTTGCCTTTGTGTCATGGAAGCTTTTCAGCATTTCCATCAGTCGGTGCGGTCTTCCTCGACTTGGGCAAAGGACCATCAAGCTTTTCACTCCGTCGCCTCCAGAATCTTCCACGCCTTAGCGTAGTCACCGTGCGGGCTTTGGCCGTGAAAACCGAAGTGAGGAATGTCTTTGAATCCAGGAAACTCACAACCGAAACGGGAGGCTATGTCGAACGGGGCGTACTGCATATCCATATCTTCGAGGGCTTTGCGGAATGTTCGGCAAACTTTCACGTCGGGGAGTTCATCGCTTGCTACGAGGCCGCCCGATAGCCAATTGAACCTCTTTGATTGCAGATTGAATCCTCCGTTTCCGACAGATTTATCCGGCCAAGGAGAGCCGATGTAATCGTAGTTCAAAAATTCCGGGGTCCACTGGTTTATATCAATCGGGAAACCGTCTTCGTGGATTTGCAGGTTGTAGTCGGACATTACCTTCTCTCTTACTAAAACTGGAATCATCCAACGCCAGTCCAGGCTGTTATGTGTGTGACTCTCAAACCACGTAAACTCCTTCGTCGGAATATGCGAAAAGAAAACAATGTCGGCAGGTTCAATGATCCGGTTAATGTAGCGAAGGACACGCAACGTTCTCTCAAAGTACGCTTCGTCCTTGCTGTGCATCGAGGCCCAAATCGTGACGGTTGGGAGTTTGAGTTTCATTTACTCTTTGCCCTCTCGTACAGCATGGCGTCGGCAAATATATAGGCAGCGATAGCCGCCCCAACAGCATCCATTTTTGTAGTTGTGTTGAATTCTTCTCCGCTAGAAAGATGCTCGGTCAACAATCCCGTCAACGCCGCCGCCGCGAAGTAATCGCGCAGAGACATGCCGTTATCTTTGCTTGGTCCTGTCCACGGCCTGGGAAAAGCTGGTCCTCCGTCGTTCATAATTTTATTTCTTCTGAAAAAGTCTTGCGTTGCCAAAGTCACGGATCGGCACACACCAATCGTTGAGCAGCGCCTTAACCTTTCCCATGGTTGATTTTCCGTTCTGATGCCAGTCGAGGTCGTCCATGAAGATAAGTCCTCCTGAGACAACTTTGGGAACGTATAACTCCACGTCACGAGTGGCGCACGTCTCGCAATGGCAACCGTCGATCTCAAGGAAATCAATGTTGCTGAACTGGTCGGCTACGTGGTGACTTTGCCCTCGAACTATCGTTACGAACTTATCCAGCCCAAGCTCGGTTACTGCGGAAACTGCTTTTCGGTAAATTTCTTCCAGGTCCAGCGTGTCCCACCACGCTTTGTTTGCGTTGTCCACTCCGTTACACGCTCCCTTTATCCACGGATCAATACCGTAAACGTGGCCCTTGCCGTTCTGTCTGCAAGCGAGAGCAAGGGCAATCAAAGCCTTTCCTCCGAACACCCCGATTTCAACGACAATCTCCGGCTTCCGTTCCAGAACGAACTTTGCAAGGTCGATGGCGCGTTCGGGCGTTGTCCAGCCGTCCATGGCTCTTGGCCGGTCGGGGCGTAGCTGCTGGCGAATTACGGGGAGGATGGGGTTCATTTGCTCGCACACTCAGGCCCGCAACTCAACTCCTCAAAGAAGTCCTCCTCGCAGTATAAATCCAATTCATCTAGGTAGATCCTGACACCATTTACTCTGGTTAATTTCGCTCCGTACTTTCGACTTTGCTCACATCTGCGCTGAAAGACTTCTGGAAAATGCTGTCTGACAAGATTCCAGTATTTCGGAGAGGACGCTTTTACACACCCGGGGCAATTGTTGTTCTTGAATCCCAAACTGTACATTTTGGGGAGAGCTATCCCTGCTTGTATTAATCGCTTGAAGCACGCTTGTTTTGAGATTCGATTATCTCTCAAAATCCAGATCAAATTCAAATCCGGATTTCTGAGTTCAAAGCTTCCGATTCGTGCTGTCTCGTCGCAAGTGAATCCGAATATGTGGTAGTCGTCGAAAGTCGAAAAATCTTGGCGTGGCTTTTTCTTCAACTCGGTTGTGCAAGGCGCTCCAGCAATGCCCGCCAGATACCTTCTCGCTTCAAACACTTCATCAACCGTGTTGTAATCTTTTGATTTAATTTCCACTATTTTCCTACCAAACCACTTTTCACACTCACTTCTAAACCGTTTATTGTCCGGGTGTTCGCTTTCCGTCGTGTCGCAAGTTATTGGAATAACTCTGTCTCCATAGTTCCGGTCATCAATGGCAAGCTTGGTCGCTACCGCTGAGGCCGCTCCGCAACTAAACCATGAAAGTATCCTGTTCACATTTCAGCTATCGGTTGACCGTCCCACCAATCGTAATACGGTCCGGTTGGAACGGGAAAAGGGTTTCCGGCAAGGACGTAGTTCCGAATCTCACCAAGTCGAAACCAGTGTGAAGCTCGGAGGCGATACCGAACGTTGTCCACGAAAGCGTGTGACTTATCGGCGGGCGAAATTCCCTTGTCCGTCCGCTTCATCGTCGGTCCCGTCTTTCCCGGTGTTCGATCCTGAATAACCTTCATCCGGAGGTCGTAACGGATCGGAACATTGTTATTTGCCAGCACCATTCCAAAAGCTGTGTCCTCACCGGACAGTCCATCGGCGGCTTCGTCAAAACCGTTCACTTTAATCGCCCAATCAAGGGGCATGGCCAGCGAGCAGGTGTAAACCCATTCACCCGGAGCGCGGTAAGGGTTTTCGGTACCATGATAACGCGGGTTCAATTTCCATGCGTCCAAGCGTGATTCTCTGCAACCAATGTCCACGTAAGATTTTACTCTGCCAGCGAACAATTCAAGGTTGTGAACTTTTTCGTACGTTCCGATGACGACGTAGTTATCCCTAATCGCGTCCCGAACTGCATCCATCCACGTTGGGACAAGCGCGGCCCGGTCGTCTACGAAAGCAATCCAGTCTCCACGCGCAAGACAGATGCCGGTATTTCTCGCTGCTGACGTGTGCCACCAATTCTCTTTGGTGATGCGATAAGGACCGGCCCAAACGGTAGGCTTGGGAGCAACCCATTGCGTGATGTGCCCGAAACCTGACTTGGTCGCCGCGTTCATGGTCTGCGTCCTGCGGCTCTCAACGTTCTGCTTTGTCCACTCGTCACAAACCTGAGCGAAGAAATCCACGAGGACGATTTGCGAGACAAGGTGGTAGTGAGACTGCACGCGGAGAGAATCGAAAAAGAGGTCGTACCTCGGTTCGTGTCGGGAGGAGATAAGGACGATGGTGAGCATTAAGAACATGTGCATTTTCCGCAATCGCAACCCCTTATGTGAGTCTCGGTCTTGCCGTGATTGTAATGAACTTCGACCGCGATTGATTTTATCCCTTTATAATCCTTTAGGTGTTCTTTTATTAGGTAAGCGCACGAGTCATCGTACTGCATTATCGAGCTTTCATGCGCTATCGTGACGGATAAAAGAACGTGTTCTATTTTAAGTCCCGCCTCCCATCCAATAGGGGTATCCGGCCCGCTCGCAACCGATGTGCGATGCCCGTCTTGGGGTGGTCTTTCCACTCGGGCCGGATTTTCTTTTTTTAGAATGCCTTTCATAGTTTCAAATCTTTGATCTTCACCAAACCACACGCACAATCATTGATTCCAATGGACAAAATCCACCCTCCATCAATCGGGACGGCTCCTCCAGGAAAGACAACCTTTCCCTTAAAGTGCGGAATGCTCCTCCGTTCGTCATTGGAGAAATCGTCCTCATTGCTGCCAATCAGGATCGGCTCTCTCGAAATTTTCACTACGTTGAAAGGCGGCTCCGGTTCCATAAGCAACGCTCCAACGTAGTAACGGCGTTTCCATCCTTCCTCGTTGTCGAGGGTGGAATGGAAAAACCGCAAAAGCTTTCCGTCGTGGTGTCCGGCGACAATCCCGCCTTTGATCGGGCCGTAGGGCCAAGTGATTCCTTCCGTGTTGTGCTCCTTCACAACCTTTCCTGTTTCTCCATCCAGTTCGCAAACTATATGGCGGGGAGAGGATTTGTAAATGAAGTATAGGCTCATTCAGGGTTCGGTTTAGCAAACTCTCCGTGTAATTGTTTGGCCGCGTTATTGTAGGCAAGTAAGGCGTCGTTTATATTTTGGAAGTAGCCTAAGTAATACTTTTTTCCGCTACAGGTAATTTCTGCGACCCAAACTCCTCTATCTTTTCGGAACGAAACCCCTTTGACTCCGCTAGTGTTGTTTTTGTATCGCTGACAATTCTGAGAGTTTTGAGAAGGATTGCAGATCCTCAAATTGGATTTCTGATTGTTTAATCCGTTTCCGTCTCTGTGGTCAACCTCCTTGTCATCGCCCACGTTTGTTACCAACCTGTGCATCAAAATGTTTTTTCGTTTTCCCGTTCCCCTAACCGCAACAAGCCTTCTTGCGTAAAAAGTATTTTTCCCCGGCAACGCGCTCCATTTCCATTTCGAAATCAGCTCGTAGTCCTCATCGTCCAAGAGAGCTAACAAATTTCGGGATACCGGGATTACCTTCATGCCTCAAAAAAGACGTAATTCTTCTCCATGTCGCTCCAGTCATTCCGACCGTAATCCGGTTGTATGATTGAATCTATTTTCCAATCATCTGTGAGCCGTGCGAATTTTGTTACGCAATGAGGCCGAATCTGGCCCGAGTAGTCACTTTCAACGTACGAAAACCACAGATTGTCTTTCCACTTGAAAAATTTAAGGTCTTCGGCTGAGTGGGCGGCGACATTCAACTTGGCGCTACGAACGGCGTTCCCGTGTGGTTCAATCTCAGCGATGCCAAGCTGTGTGGCGATGCTGCCAACTCCGTGAAAACGATAGGCAACCCAATACTTATCGCCATGGAGACAAATTGAGGGATTGTAGGCATAGGCCGGAAGCGACTTGGGGTTTAACGGCAGAAACTCCGCTTGCTCGCGGAGCGAGGGAACAAAATCACGGATGCCTTTTACTTCTTTGAACGCTGTCAACTTTTCCGAGTTGTGCTTTAACCGTGGCGGCACTTCGGCAACGTATGGATACGTGTTCTTTGTCACGCCTGGCTCCTTGTCGGAATAAACGATGCCGCGAAGCTCGACGGCTTTGTGTTCCATGAAAAGGTGCAGCAGGACTTCACTCCACGCTCTGTCTCTGCCCATAACAAGGTCTGGAATCTCCGGCCACAGTTCTTCCCAAAACTTCACCGGAGCAGCGAATAAATCGACCGTGGGGAAGTGTTCCCCCTGCACCCTGCGGAAAGCGTAGCACGGCGCGTTCATTCGGATCGTATCAGTTAAGTCGCCATGGAAGCATGTCGTTGCGCGGGTGACAACCAGGAGGTCTTCCGCTCCAGCCTTCATCAAACCAAGCTGGAGGGCACTTCGAAGAAACGGGTAATGTTCCTTATCTCCGATGGAGATTGAATCTTTGCCAACTGCCCCCGGGTCAAGGTAACAGGGGAACCATTCGCCCGACGAATACGAGTCTTTCCAGCTTTCTTTTGCTTTCGAAACAAACTCAACGTTCTTATCAGTCTCCTCGCAGCGGTTGTAAAGATGAACAATGCAAGGCTCGGCTAAATTTTTCGTGTGTCTTAACCAGCCTCTTGAATAACTGTTTAACGTTTCGAAAAGGTCATTATACCGTCTTGGGAAATCCTGATACCGGCAATGCCAAACGTGATTTTGCCTCCAGGGTGAGCCGTGCCAATAATTCGGACTGTCATTGACCAGGGCGAAAACCGGGAGGGTCGGGACTGCCTGCGCCAGATGAAGATTAGCTGAATCCGTGGCGATGAGTCCGGAAGCAGATTCAAAGAGAGCCAGAAGATCATAAATCCTTTCTGCGTGAACTTCGGACAGATCCACAACCTTCCAGCCCTTAAGCTTGAGAGACAGTAACTCTTTCAGGAGTGGTGCGTAAGGGAAAGGCGACGAAGCTCCCGAGGTGGACAAGAGTAAAACCTTTTTATTTGAAGGCAGGAAGTCATTGACGAGCTTTTTTTCCCGGATAGCGTTTCTTTGATCGAACACCAAAGGTAAGCATTGTTTCCAGAGCGGAAGTTTGCCCGCTAACTTCCACATATCTTTGACGAAAGAATCCGTGGTTGACCCTTGCTGTCCTCCGCGTTCAAAAGCGAATTTCTTTACGAGGTCTAATGGGCCGTTTACTTGCGTAACCACTACGTCACCGTTTCGACCGTTAAGCTTTTCCATCGCAACGTCCAGCCGGTGAGCCCCTTCGTTGAGTACGATCGGTTCCACGTAGGAGCAACCTTCAAGGATGGATGCGTAGTCCTTGGAAACCATCATTGAGCATCGGTTTCCCTCCGTGTGCTCATGGTGAAGGATGGGGAGCAGGGAAAGTATGTCTCCTGCTTTGCCAAGCTGGACGTAGGTTTTCAATTGGATTTAACCTGTTCTGATTCCCGCCGTTCCTTCTCTTTCACAAACGCTTCTGCCGCGTCCCATGCTGGTCGCGGATCAAAGTCCACAGCAATCCCGCCTTTGATCGGCTTCACGGTCAGAATCTTTTGACCAAATAAAAGCGCGGCTTGAGTTGTGAGATTTATTCGTTCTTCGGGTGTCATGGGTTTGTGTGCATTAACATGCGCCGTTCAAGTTCGGCTAGGGCGAGTTTATTGGGTGTGCGCTTCCCGTTCTCGTACTTGCGATACGTGGGTATTGGCAGATCCAGAATGGCGGCGGCTTCCTTCTGGTAAAGCTTCCCTCTCCAAATCTTTAACCGCTTTGCGAGTCTTACCGGCTTGCCGTTTGGAGATTGTTCCACGCGCCGACAATTACTCAATTGACACGATGGGTCAATAGTTTTCAGAGACAATTTTTTCAATCCGGTTTAAGCCTCAATCATTGGCAGAACATTTGAGCGAATCGCCATTCGCAGAATCGTAAGCGCCGTTCGATTCCGGCCAGCCTTCCGCTGCATAGCGTAGCGAGCCTTCGCTTCTCGCAAAAATTCCCGATAACCAATTAACAAAACGAACGTTTTATGCCACTCAACGCAACGCAATGTGCTCAGTTCAACGATTTCCTAGGTCGCCGCCCGTATAACTGGGTCAAACATATCTCCAAAGACCGCAAGCCCCATTCGAATATCTACCTCGGTATGTACAAACAGGAGACGTGGCCGACATTCCATGGAACCACGTTGCTCCACGAGCGCATCTATGTGACGCGCCCGAACGACCCCGGTTTGTGGCAGCAATATGTCGCTGATCCTTGCGTTGGGAATCCATGCGACAACACGCGCCAGTATATTTCGCATGGCGTTGACCAGCTTCGCTTTGACCGCTATCGCCGGGAATATCAGACGGACGTGTTTTGCCTGGATCAATTGAACACCATTGAGGAAGGCATTGCCAAGATTGCGGCGATTGTCGAGGGGTACAAGGACGTTCCCGAAGACGTGGCCTCGGACTTCCTGAGACTCCTCACGCTCCGCAAATGCGGCACCAATGCGACCGGCTCTGGATTGTTCATGTCTGGTGTGGCTGATTCATCTGGAAATCCGGTGGCGATTGACATTGACGACACGATGTTTGCGGTTTCTCAGGGTGAATCTCTGGTTGGTTCAAAAAACAAGCTGTTCTTCAACCTGAACAAAAACGGGGCATTGACGACTCTTGGAATCACCACAACTGCGCTACTGGCTTCCAATCTTGGAATGCTCACCATGGAATACCTCGCCAATCAGCAGGAAGACCTTGCTGCGAACGGATACCATGATCGGGAATGGTCCGTGGACGGGAAGTTCAATGTGACCGTGGACGCTACGACCCGGCGTCGGCTCTTGGTTGCGAATCCCGCGCTGACTCAGATGTATTCGGCGGCTGACTTCGCCAAAGGCGGTCAGTTCTACAGCTACGGCGTTTCTGCCGGTTGCGGTGATTGGCTGTTCAAAGAGGACAAGAATCAGATGCGCTTCCGTTTCCGCGCTGATCTGGACGGAAAGAACTTCGCCGGGGCCGCACTCTCCGGAGCGATTTGGATTGAGCAAATCCAGCCGTTTGAAAACGTGTCCGCCACCTTCGGTTTGAAGCCTCAATATTCTCAGGCTTGGAAGAAAGCCCCGATTCGCCTGCATCACGTTTACAACCGGGATGCCCGCACGGTTTACGTGGGGGACATTACCAGCGTGAACGATGAAATGAAGTTTGGCATGGCCCGCGATCTTCTCGGAAAGTGGACCTGGAAATCTCCGGACGTGATTATCACCACTGATCCTACTACTGGCGTTCAATGCACGCAGAATAACGACAAGAAAAACAAGGGTTATTGGCTCGGCGAATTTGATCTGGCGGAAAAGACGGTTTACCCGGAAATCGAACGGATGATTCTGGCGCTCGGGGAAGCACAGCCTTATGTGCGCGTTCCGACCACTTACGCTCCGTCGCCGTCACCGTCGTCGTCGAGTGACTATCAGTCGGTACTTGCATATAACCAACTCTGTGGGGAAAATAGCCCCTCGACCACCTTCGTTTTACCCCCGGAAGATTGAGGAATTTTTGGCGTGTGTGCGGTGGAATTTTCTGCCGCACACTGCTCCTTCCAGATCAAATGATTTACGATCATCCAAATCAAATTCTGGCGAACGTGGTATTCGCGTGCGAGTTCGCTTTGCTGTCCGCGCTTGCCGGAATATTTTTGGCGTATCTCTCGAACTTGTTCCCAAGTCAACTTATGCGCTGGAGAATCTTCCCCTCGCATCGGGTGTTGCCTTCTCGGTCGCGCCTTTTCTTTCGCAAGCCTTTCATATTTATCCGTCAGTGCTTGCACCGGACCAAGGTCTCTAACTGTCCAGTGGATTCCTTTCAAAATGTACCAAACCGATCCTTGAGTAATTCCAAACTCAGAGGCCAAAACATTTTGTTCACCTATTTTCCCGGTGTACTTTTCTCGAATCTCAAGGGCTTGGATTTTTGTTATTTTGCAATGACCGCTTTCACCTGGAAGTTGGTACTTCGCTCGTTGAAGAAATCCGTTTTTAATTTGGTCCGATGTGTCTCTCGCGTTGTCTGCCGCGTCTCCGAGATACAGATGATCCGGGTTCACGCAAAACGGAATGTGTCTTCCGGGACAGCAATGCAGCACCCATTTGCCTTCTGGAATTGGGCCGCAATGAAGAATCCACGAGGCGCGATGCGCTCGGATATTTCTACTCCTTTTGGTTCCCATCATTCCTATTTCCCCGTGTCCATTCTGCGAGCTATATGTGTAACCATCCTTCAAATATCCCTTCCAAAGCCAGTGGGTCGGAGTGATAAAAACTTTCTTCCAAAATCGTTCGGGAAAGTTTTGCGAGAAACCTTGCGAAGCCAAAAACTCGGACGTAAACTCGAATCGTGGAGTAATCATAGGTTACTTTGCCGCGTCCCGGGCGGTTACTGGCCGCGCCGGGGCACTTTCAGATTTTTCCCCGAATTGTCGTTTTAATCAACAAAAATATGCCGTACGACAACAAACCTGCCGGGGATTCTCTGGAAAAGCCGATGGAATCTCCAGAGGACAAGATGCTCCACATCGAAAAGGATTTGCTCCCGGACGGGATGAAAGTTGCCGAAGGGGACATAATCGAATTCAAAGTTGTCAGTCCGGACGATGGCGGAATGATTTCGCTCGTTTACAACACCCCCGAGAAAGAAATGGGGTCGGCGGGCCGCAACGAAGCGGAAGCGATGACGGACGATTTCAAGAGTTACATGAGCGCCCGGGAGGGTGAGGGTCAAGAACCAGGAATGAGTTAATTTTATGGCTGGAACATTTACATTTCCAACGATGGCGTCGGTCACAGACCCGGTGACTCCGGCGAGCGCGGCTCCGTTTACGAGCAGCTACAACGTGATTGGCGCTCCAAACTTGAATCGCCAGCAGCGCCTTATCATTGCCATTGTCGCCCTGATTGACTTCTCAAAAACAGGAAACACCGGGGATGCCAAGGATTATTCGACTGCGGCAGCACAAAAGGTTTTGATCCAGGATGCCGGGGCGTTTACGAATGCTCTGAGCAACTTCGATTTCGAGCAAGCCTTCACCGTGCTTGCCTACAATATGGCAAAGACTGTGAATGCCGCGTATTCGAACGACATTCCGACTGCGTTAAACACGGGAAAACTTTTCGAAGGACTCAATGAGGACACCTTGCTCGGCATGATCGCGCTCCTCCTTTACCGCTCGTTTTAATGGCTTGTGACGCACAAACGCTCATTACGCTTGCTTACTCGACCAACAAATTTGGTCAACTGAGCAAACGCGATTTAATGCTGTGTTTGGCAGCGGTGTATGGCGTTAAAGATTTGGGCTGGACTGCCAGTTTTGCCATAACTCAGGCAGTCGGGCACGGTTATCTTCGATTATCCAAGAGGGATTTGTTTGCCTCGTTACTCGCTGCAATTTGTGGGGGTAGCGGCGGTGGTCCTGCTGTGCCTGCTCCAACGAACTTGGATATTTCCAATAGCTCCACCAATGGGAATACAATACTTACATGGTCTCAGGGCAGCGCACCCACCAATAACCTTATCGAACTGAGCATCGACGGGAATCCTTACGGACAGATAGGTTCGGTTCCGGGGGCAAGCACAACTTTCACGGACGTAACGGTTATTCCAGATGGTGGTCTTTATCGGTATAGGGTCAGGGCACAGACCGGAGCTAACACTTCCGATCCTAGCGCAACTGTCGCTGTTGCGTCCAACTACAACCACAATAACGACAACCTCACGAGCATTTCCATTCCCGACTTGATTATTTGCTACGGTAATTTTCTTACCTCGAATGAAACCCTGCTCACTATCCTGTCTGTCCCTTCGTTAAGAAAGGTGCTTGGTAACTTTTCCACGGTTGCCTGTTCGGTGTTGACTGCCTTTAACTCAGCATCACTACTCTCAACTGGAGGCGTTTTTCAAGTCGCTGGCTGTGCATTACTAACCTCCATTACCGTAACCAGTCTGGTTAGCGTTGGCGCGGCGTTTGATTGTAGTAATTCCGCATTAACCTCTCTTTCCCTGCCAGCTTTCACAACCTGTATTTTGGATTTTTCTGTTTCTTCCAGTCCTGGTTTAGTGACTGTCACCGCCAACAGTCTCACTTCAATTACCGGGAATTTGCTCGGTATTGGATGCACGACTCTGACAACTGTTTCGATGGCGAATGTTATCTACACAGACGGAAACACGGTTGATTTTACGCTTACTAATCTTTCAGCAGCATCCGTAAATCAGATTTTGGCTCGCGGCGTTGCTACTCTGCCGGGTGGTATGACGTTTAATTTATCCGGCCCAACGCTCGCTGCTCCGACCGGCCAAGGAATTGCGGACGCAGCAACCTTGCAGGGGCTTGGCAACACAGTAAACACAAACTAAGAAAAAATTTATGGCTTGTAATGCTCCTGCTTCTTGTTCTGCGGTTGACCTGATCGCTTCGGCGGTTAACTGCGGATACAACAAACTTTCGGATCGTGACCTTCTCGCCTGCATCCTGGCGGCGGCGTGCGCGGGCGGTGGATCTTCTGGGGGTGTCGGGGCGGTTATGACTGGAGCTTTTGCCAATCCGAATGGAAACGTGACTCCAGCGGATACGGCAGCGGGTGCTCTTTATTATCCGATTGGAGGAGGGACGCTGTACCAGTGGGATACCAATTCGCAAACATGGGTCTGATTTTATGAAACTCTTACTCTCACTCCTTTTTTGTCTGTGCGGGCTGCCGATGTTTGCTGCGAATCCGGCGTTTGGGGATTTTACCAACACCCAATTCGGTGTGGATGGGAACAAGGTTAAAATTCAAACGAACTGGATATGGGGAACGGCTGCGGGCGTGGTTGATGGCAGAGCGACCAATCTTCATGGTGCTCTCACTTATGGTTACAGCGCGAACCTTCGCTTGGTGAACACCTTGAAAGTTATCACGAACGCCACACGTAGCCTGCGGATTTTGGCAGTAGGGGACTCAACTGGAGGCGACGTAATTCCATATCTTTATTCGATGTATTCAAGCAACTACACCTTTGGGATACATCCATCGCCGGAGTTTGGAGGAACGTCGGCTTACTTCCCCGGCAATGGGAGTGGGTTTGCGCAGTTTGGACAACATACTTTGCCCGGCATGTCGTGGTGGGGAAACTACTTTGCGATAAGCAACGCAACTGCTGTTACTTTCGGGATACGTAATTCATTTCCTATCAGTGGAAACCAGATTCGATTTTGGTATCAAGGGACAAACACTACAGGGACCGCTATCATTTATACCTCACTGGCTGCTTCATCAAACACTTGGGTGCAGGTTGCAACGGTTGACTCCACAACTGGCCCGACCGGATTGCGCTGCACGAATATCAGCGTTAGCTCAGGCTCTTATTATCTCAAAATCTCCAACAGCATTGCAGGAACTGAAGGTCGTTTTCTTTTCGTGTGGCCTCAGATTCGAGACACGACTGCAAAGTATGTTGAGTTTATGGACGCCCATGTTGGGGGGAACGTGTTGGCAGATTTCCTCGCAATGGGGACGAATGGAATGGCCACTCTAATAACAAACTTCGCGCCTGATTTAATCCTCTACCAGCAAAAGAAAGGGGTTGCCAGCATGGACCAATGGACGAACGTTGCTCCAATTTTTAAGTATTATGCGACAAACTCTGATGTTGCTATCATCCAAAGCTATCCATCTTCTGATTGGGCAGTTCTTACCGCTGGCGCTCTAACAAACATAGGAACGACCGCGTATTTCTTCTCTGCAACGAATGCTCATGGATGGTCTTCAAACGGAACCGTCACAATCACCGGCGCGACACCGAGCGACTATGATGGAACATTCACATTCACCGTTAGTCCGACAAACTTGCAAATGTTCACGTATACTATGCTCACGACCCCAGCAGGTGCGGCGAGCGGAACTATTAAGGCTTCTCGACCGGTCAGCGAAAGTCCTGAAGCAGACCCCGCAAGCGGATCAATCTTTCAGATGGTGCCTCAGCGAGATGTAGCTCTCTCAAATAACTGGGCATTCATTGATACGGTCACACCGCTTCCGTGGACGAATGTGATTGAGCGATTTAATCTAAATCTCGACGCTATTCATTTGAACTCGGCAGGTCAAATGGTGCTCGGCTCTATGGTCGCGAAACAGTTGGGTCTTTACGACATGATGGCTGAAAATGGGGCGCTGTCTTTTTCAGGGTTAGCCAAGTTATCAGGCGGGAACACTTTTACGGGCAATCAGATTGTTAATGGTTCCTCTCTTTTGGCGACAGGGTCCATTTCATCTTTTGGGGCGAGCGCGGCTCTGATAGCAGGGAACACAGGGGCGGCGGACTCTTTTAGATGGTACCGGAATGGGGCGAATCCAGCGACAACGCACCTGGATGGGAACGGGGACGGATTGGACATAATCAAATTTATCTATCCTTTTGGATCTCCGTTCATCATCGCTTCCGACTACACCTTTGCAAACACGTCGGCAGACCCACAGTTCTCCACATTCTCTAATCCGTTTAGATTCTTTGGGACAAACTGTTATTACAGCGGCCAGTTCACGAACGCGGCAGCTTTCACATATTCCAATTCTTGGCTGACTGCGACCAATACTCGGAAAATAAACATTGCCCAGCGAGGAACATGGGAAGTGGATTTTACTTTTACCGATGCGGTTGGAGGTTATCCTGCATTGAAAATCACAGTGGAAGATTTGGCGGGCGTAATCACAAACACATGGACCTGTCAAATTCCAGCCGGATTAGCCGCCACCTCGACTAACCACTACAGCTTCCGAGTAGCGCCCGCTGGCGTCATCTCTGTTACCAATATTTCGACTTCCACGGCTACCGCTGACATTGTGCGTTCAAGGATGGTGTGGGAGTAAAAATGAATGAGTGAACGGCGTAAACACCAAGGCGAAAGCCAGAACCTAACTATGAATGAGTGTAGATTTTATTGTCAAACTGCTGCCGACGTTTTGCAAGGTCATTCAGTTGTTTCGACGGAAGAAACCCAATCGTGGTGTGGCCTTGGTGGTCGAGGACGACCCACAAGACGCCCTGCTTCTCCATCTGGAACTGCGGAGGGCTGGTTTTGAGTGCGAAATTGCTGAGACTGCTGAACTGGCCCGAGGTTTCATCCTGCATACGTTCTATCCGCTCGTGTTTGTGGACCTGCGCCTGCCGGGAATGTCCGGCGAAGCCTTTCTGCGCTTACTACAAGTCGAGTCTCCCGAATCAAAGGCCGTTATTATTTGCGGCGACCCCACCGACCTTCGAACCTTCCCGGCGGGAGAGCCGTTTATCTGCATCAGAAAAAACGCTCATGTGAAGGGATTGAAAGAGTTATTCAAAACTTTGAATATCAAATGAGTGACCCGGTTTTACTTGGACTGCTGGCCAATGCTACAACGGTCGTGGTTTCGGTTATCACTGCCGCTGTGACATTGGTGAGTAGGAGAAAAATGGAGGACATTCATCAGGCCACAAACGGCATGAAGAAACAGCTTGAGCAGGTTGCCTTTGACAAGGGCGTGGAGCAGGGGAAGCAGGATACAACTAAATGAGCAGCAATTGGAGAACAAATCTCGGCGGCGCTGTCTCCACTTTCGGAACGGCTCTCGTCGGGGTGGGTCTGGTGCCTCAGTTGGTCGGTGCACCGTCCAAAGTCCTGACCTACCTCTGTGTGGCTGGATTTGTCTGCGAGGCGTTGGGAAAGTCCCTGACTGCTCTATTTGCTGCTGACGCTCGTGTTGTGAATTGCCTGAGAGAGCAGGTGAACCAGAATACTCAGGACGTGTCCGACTTGAAAGGGAACACGCCCGCGCCGATACTTAAACCATAGGAGAACAAAATTATGCCAATGCAATTACTTTTTTGGGTGCTCATGTTGATGTGGGCAGTCGTTCGGATTGCCTATCTTCCAAAGCCGATAGGACCGTCAGTTATTTCCGAAGTCGTCCTGTTCGTGCTCCTGCTGCTCTTGGGGTGGCATGTGTACGGCCCGGCGGTGACTTCGCATTGATCGTGAGTCATCGCCGCTTTCTAATCGAATCGGCTCGCAGGCTGCTCCAGCAGGCGGAAGCCAAAGAGGGTGATGACAACGATTCATGGGTGATACGGAACTGCCTTATGTATCTGAGCGCCTTACAACCTCTGCCCTTGACGAAAGGCAAAGAGCAACCTAAAGAGCATAGGCACGACTAGCGCATGAAACCTTTACTCAGCCCCAAAGACCAAGCGGAGCGCGAGGCTGGTTTCAAGCATTTCCCCGATGCGCCCGCAACGCGGAAGGATATTTGTGAATCTGAGCGTCGTATCGAAGCTATGTTAATAGCGACGGCGTTCTGCATCGAAGAACTAATAAACAAAACAACGGAAAAACTTATGGCATTAGGTGACGATCTGATTGCAGCGGCAACGACCCTCAGCACGGCTGCGGATGCGTTGAGTGTGAAAACTGACACGTTGGTTACGGCTGCGGAAGCGGTCATCGCGGCGCTCAAAGGCGCAAGCGGACTGCCACCCGGCGCTGCTGATGCGTTGGCGGCGATGAACAAGTCCATTGCGGGAGCGAAAGCAACCGGCGACAAGCTGGACACTGAGGTTGCGAATCTGGATGCGGTGTTGCCGACTCCGGCCCCACCCGCCCCATAAACGTTCTCAATGCACAACTCCTGCCGCGTCTCTCCTTGGGCGCGGTGGGATTTATTTTGAAGAAGGCCCCTAAGAGGCGTGTGCTCGCTCCAGCCTGCCGTTGTGAGAAAAAGCTGGACATGATACTCGCGCTGCTTGTCTGGTTCCGCGATCAATGGATTCAAAAAAGGAACGAAAGACGATGAAGTGGATTCTACTACTTCCGATGCTTTGCGGTTGCTCCCTCAACATCACGTTTCGATGGGAGCATTCCCCAAGGCCAGTGACGATGCCGATGGGTGTCCCGAATGCACCGGGACACGCGGCGGCGTTTGAATCTGATCATCGCGCCATGGCGCAACAGTTAGAAAAGTCTTTACGGATGCCTTCACGTACCGTATCACCGAAACAGCAATGAAAATCCGATGGCTTTTCCCTCTGCTGCTTTTACTCTGTGCGGGATGCTTGCTCAACCGCAATAACTGGCCGGGGATTGACAATAAGGAAAAGCCGTTGCCGGAAACGTCCATAGAAAACTCTCCATGAAAATCTTCAAGCGCATCTTCCTAATTCTCGCCGTGGCATCATTGTGCCTCGGCTCTACGTGCAACCAATCGCAGCAGCGAATCACCTTCAACACGATCTCCTCAATGGAGAGCGGTGTCGATTCAGCATACAAGGCTTACCTTGATTTGGTTGTGACTGGAAAGGTTTCCACAAATGCCGTGCCGTCCATCAGCCAGAAGTACGACCTGTTTCAAACAGCGGTGAGGACTTCTATCACGGTTTCAACTCTCTCCTCAAATTCTCCACCAAGCGGAGCGTTGACCGCACAGGCGGCGGATATTTTGACGAGCATTAGCGCAGCGAAAGGAGGACAATAATTTTATGGGATGGGAAGCATTGGTCCCCTTGATAGTCCAGTATGGTTTACCTCTTGCCGAACAGCTTTGGCAGAAGTGGAGCAGCGGAAATCCTCCAACTCAGGCCGATTGGGATTCACTCAAGGCGCTCGCCCTGCAAACTCGCAGAACGCAGATGAGTGACGCTTTGGTTCGCAATGGAGTTGACCCTACTTCCGACAAAGGCAAGGCGTTGCTGGCGCTGGTCATGTGAAGCGGCTCTGGATTCTTTGCCTCCTCTCGGTCGCGGGCACTCCGATTTATTCTCCGAAATACGCGGAGCATGTTCGGAGTCTGCAAAAGGTTTCTACCACGACAACCAAGAGCTTGATTGTTCCCAAGTTGGTTCAACCGCCTCCCGACACGAATCGGTATTACCTGACGATGTCGTGGGACACAAATTGCACCAACACCGCTACGTTTGCGTGGGGAACCAATAATTCCTACCAGCACACAAACATCTTTTCGGGAGGCTCATGCAATATCAGTAATTTGGTCAAGGGCGCGGTTTACCGATTCCTTGCCACCACAAATGCGTGCGCCACCTCAAACACCTTTTTCTACTTTTTTCCACCACCTCAGTTGCCCTACACAAACACCGTTACAATTACCTGCACCGGCCATTTGCAAATGGCCAACGGTCTTAAAGGCCCGTGGGTGGATACGACTAACAAGGTATTTAATCTCACACAGAATCAGACGGCTTACTGGCGCTCGAAAGCAAAAGAGACGATCAAGTTTTCAATGGTCAGCAATCAAACCAATTGGAGTCAATATCTCCACAAGCAATGACAGAATTTGAAACCCGTAAAAAAGGCAGGCAAACCAGGCTTGGAGTTTTGATTTTCGTGCTGGAGGGATGGGAATTGAAACGCATATCATCCCTGTTAAAGACTCACCCAAAAAGTTTGGAATATCATGTTGCAAAACTCAGGAGGCATCACCGCACCCACAGCTTTGCAAGAATCGGAGCGAGGGTTCTTTACGGAATCAATTGTTAGGCTCCTCCACGAAATGAGATAGCTCGGAGCACGCGGAACAAACCCCTTGGCGAAGCTTTTGATAGTTCCCGCCCTTCCTGATCTCAAACCATTCGGGCGAAAGCTCTCCGAGTGCGGACGCATTGCAGCATTCGGATTCCCAGTTTAGTTTTTCTTCGTTGGAAAGATTTTCTTCCACATGATCCATTTTATCTTTGGGTGTTTTACGCTGCATGTGATGTAACTCCTAAAGATGCCTTCGTTGCTGATGAGAAAGTTTTTGAAGTAGATAGAGAAAGTCATTCCTCGTTCCAAAGTCGAACACCGTTTTCCTTGGCCCAATCTACAAGAGCATCGTCTTCGGTTTGTCCATAGCCGATGTTGTCCTTATTTAGAGCGTCGTCGAGCCCGCCCGACCACGCGGCCCATGGTGGATCTATCTCGGGACTTTTGAGGGTCGATATTGAATGTTTCTTGACCCACTTTTTACATGGAGAATCGACGGTGACACTCTTTGGATCGAATAACTCGCTCACGCCTTCATCAGCTTGTTAATTTTATTGGCGAGACTGTTTACGACTTTCCTTTTGCATGGGCTGAATTCTTCCCAACTGAGAGGAATGTTCACGGCGCAATGAGGGCACCCGTTTTTGTGTTCACGGTCTGCTTCCTCCAGCAGCTTAACTAAATCAATTCCTTTAAGTTTCTTCACGCCTTCTCCAATCCTGGTTTTGATTTCTTCTCCTGAATAAACTCTCCGAGACCAAGACCTTTAACCCATCCCAAAGCTTTATCTCCCGGCCAACCGAATTGCCTTCGTAGCTCGGTCACGATCCCGGTTTTGGATATGTCCATCAGCTTCCAAAGTGCATCCTCGGGGATTCCCTCATATTTAAGCCTTTCGAACGCACCCTTAACGTTAACTATTGGATCTAATTGCTTGGGTTTGCTGCGTTTGATCCCCATGGACGCAAGCTCCTCGTCAGTCATAGCCTTTAAACGAGCGGTAACAGCGTCCAAAATACCTCCAATAACGGCTTTATACTGCCAAATTCGGACTAAATCCATTGGTTGCAACGCATTTACCCGTTCTTCGATGGCGAAAGAGTCGCTCCCGGGGTTTTGGGCCAGGACGCTCGGGAGGAGTGTAAAGGCTCCCGACTCCGGACAAAACCCTTTGGCGGGGCAAAAGCGGCAATGTGCGCCTGCTATACGAGGAGCGTCAGGCTGTTTGCAAGCCCACAGATGGTAAAGGATGGCTTGTTCGGAATCTTCAAGATCTTGAGCCGTGTAATCGCAGAAGTCGATAGGGTCGGATTTCAGCTTGGGTTTGACGAAAGCAACCCGGACATGGGTAATGTCATCATAGTTCCGGTATCCCAGGACTGCGTAGAGCCTCAACTGCCAGCTTTTGACTGCGGGCGGAACGTAGGTATTCCAACCCGTCTTCCAGTCGAGTATAAGCAACGAATTCCCCGCTCGCCAATGCCGATCAAGCTGCCCGGAAATAATCGGGTTCATGGCTTTGTCATTAAGCCACAGCCGTTCTTCCCTTGGTAACTCCGTTGGGAATTGTCCAACCTGTTCACTCCATTCAAAGCAAAGGTCTTCGATGTGTTTTAAGCCCTTTGTGTAATCGTCGATCTCGGACTCGTCTTGAAGGTCTGCGGGGCTTTCCTTCATCAACGCATCGTGAATCCTGGTTCCTCGGGATGAGTCTTCGTCGGGCATGTCGATCGTACTTGGCAGCGACGAAAGTAACTGGCGGCGACCGGGACAGGCTACGTCGGCGGCGAAGGAGGAGGCTGAGGGGAGGCCAAGACGGGGGTCGGTCATTGTTCCTTTGGTGGAATGAGAACATCGGGCGTATAGTCACAGTGGATCACCCAATGGCTTAACTCTGGCCACTTCTTATCCAAGTCGTTCGCGGCTTTTACCGCTTCTGCAACGTCTAGCTTCTCGGTTCCTCTGCCGGTGGCCCCGGTCGTCTTGGATTTCCACGCGATATTGAATTCCTTTTTCACAGCCCACACCCTTTCTTAATCATCATCAGGATCACAAACGCAACGCATACAGCGAACGCGCCGTACCATGCCTTGATAAAATCTTCCGTGGTCGTGTCTTTCATAGTGGTTAATTGCCGTCTCTCCGGCTGTCACACAACTACGCATGTGTCGCGGCTTTCTGTTTTTTTCAGAGGGTCACTGTTTGGGAACCTCCTTTGGGAAATTATTGCTTTCCTTTTGTCTTAATGAAGTGATCTATGCGGCGAGCGGCGACTTTGGCATTCCTGGTTGCCTCGCGTTTGTGTGGATAACCGACAAGCTCAAACTGGCTCGGCCACTCGCGCACAAAGAACAACCGTCTGCGCTGTGCGGTGTTCAAATCAAGAAGCTTTCCGGCCAGTCTTGAAACCGGCGAATTGTTTTCAGAGTTACCCACAATTTCTTTCTGCTTTAGCCAGAACGAAGTTGTTAGCGGTTTTTTCTGAGCGAGAGCGAGAGCATGTCCGGCAATACACGCGGTCGTCCCGCACGGTGGAAGCGCACTCTTAGCAATGAATAAACCATCCCTATGTTTCTTTACCCACCAGTCCATGTTGAATCGGAGCGGTGCTTTGAGAATGGCGTTTTTTATTTTTTTAAGTAGTTTGATGTTCATGGTTATCCTTTCGGAATTATTTAAACTCCTGCTCGCTCAAAAGTGACTTCCAGGTTTGATCGGCGGCGATGGCTTCAAGCTTTTTCTCGGTTAGGTCTCCGAGTTTTTGGCCTTCCTTGACGAACTTCTTGCGTATGCCGCACGCAATCAACATTTCTTCGCTCTTGCCGTGGTCGAAAAGGAGCCTGCGAACCTTTGTCAGTGAAGCGGTTTCCCCGTTCCTCGGCTTGAATTCCTTGTCGTCTGCGGCGGGTGGTTGTCCGCCTTCCTCCGGCTCGGGCTCAAGGCCGGGTGGTAACGCTTCCTCGGCTGGCTTCTCCGGCTCGGGCGCGGGTTTGGGTTCCTTCTTGGGTTCTTTCTTCGTCTCCTCTTTCTCCGGTGCTTTCAACGCCTTGGTGTGGCCGGTGAGTTCAGGTCGTTTATCGGTGACAATCTCAGACGTAATGTCAATTGCCCGGTGCTGTTCGGCTTCGGAATAGAGACCCGCGCAAAGGGCCGGAAACGCGGATCGCAGCGCGTCAGCCTCCGCACACTTCACAATTTGAGAAAAGGCTTTGTCCCCCTGCCAGAATTGTGAGGGATACTTGGGAGCCATGGATGAGATTGAAAGCCTCCGGTACGTCTCCTTTCTGCCTTTTCGGTACACCTTCGCCCAACCTCCGAGAACGATTTCCGGTGGACAGGAAAAGTCTCCCTGCCGTTCGTCAATCTTTCCGTCCTTATCCGCTCGGAAGATGATCCCTGATTCCATTCCTTCAAATTCGTCCTTCATGCTCTCGGCACGTTTCAACAAAGCTGAGTGCGACGTGATAAGGGAGAACTGTGGCCCCGACTTCTCAGAGTCGTAACCGACAAGGTACGCATCGCCCGCGAACGGGTTAAGTCTCTGCGCCTTGCACAGCATGACAAAGCGTACCGCGTCGTCGTCAGTGCAAACTGCTCCGCTCCTGGTCGGGCGACAAATGTACTTTTGAACGATCCGTGCGGACAGATTGATTTCGTCCATGTAACCGATGGGCATGAACGTTGTCAGGCGTTCCATTTTATCGGCGGGTTCGGTGGTTTTTTCCAATGCTTGATTGCTCATGTGTTTTGTTTTCGTTGATGGTTTATTTTTTAAATGGATTGATGAGTTTCCTGAGCTGATTAGCTTGCCATTTTTCCTCTGCGCTCCATGCGGCGCTCCCTGCGGCGCTCCCTGCGGCGCTCCCTGCGGCGCTCCTTGCGGCGCTCTCTGCGGCGCTCCTTGCGGCGCTCCTTGCGGCGCTCCCTGCGGCGCTCCCTGCGGCGCTCCTTGCGGCGCTCTCTGCGGCGCTCTCTGCGGCGCTCCATGCGGCGCTCCTTGCGGCGCTCCATGGGGCGCTCCATGCGGCGCTCCTTGCGGCGCTCTCTGCGGCGCTCCCTGCGGCGCTCGGATTATGAATTAAAGTTTTAGCAAATTCAATCGCTTCTCGTGGCCTTTTGTCCTCTGGATATTTGTCCTCGAAAAAGTGCAACGTGTGTTCAGCGCAAATCACAGCGAATTGACGAGCTACTTTTTCGGTCCATTGTCCGTTTTTTGATAACGCCCAAATCATCCAGTCCGGATTGGCGCAGTTCGCCCAAAGCTGTCGAAGGGTTTTATGTTTGCGGATAAACCTTCTCGAATCTTTGCACGGATTTTCAGCTAACAAGTCTTTAATCGTTTTCATTTGGTGGTTTTTGGATTGGTTAAAAACAACGGTCTTCCTAAAAATCTCTGCGGCGATCCGTCGTCCATGGTCGGGCAAAGCGCTCTGGCGATTGTCCCAAGCATTTCATCATAGTTAAGGTCTTCGGCAACATTTAAGTCTCCGCTCCATTCCTGGGTCACGACAATAAACCCCCGCCCGTTAAAGCTTGGGATTATCGTTAGTCTTTGGGGAATTTGCATCGGTGGTTTTCTCTTTCTTTTTATGCCCTTTCCATCTGGCTTCGGTGCCTAGCTTTGCCGCCCGGGCTTTGTCGAGGATGGACGCTTTGCTTCCCATGCGCGAAAATTTTTCACGGTACTTTTCCTGTTCTGCGGGAGCCAATAAATCAAACCAGCCGGACATAAGCAAGTAAAAAGTTCACTGTTTAGCGTATTTGTTTATTCAGGCAAGCTGCTGCGTTGGAATCATCACCAGAAACCCGCCAAAGAAAAGGAATGTTTCCTTGCCGCAAGTGCAGCATTCGCCCGATTCATAAAGAGAGTTTGCCTCCTCGAACACGTTTCTTTCACCGCAATACTTACAGGTGAAAGTAAAATGGACAATCGTTCCCGGTGGAAGACTTAACAAGGCTTCGTTGGCTTTGTCCTGGAGGTCTTGCAGGGGAATGTCCCCGTCGTTTGGTGCGTGGAATTTATTCATGGTAGTTTTGTTTTTTGTTTTCGCTACGAAAGTATTTTTCTGAGGGTCAGCTGTCATTGTTTGTTTTTGGTTTAACTGCACAAAGGGCAGGGCGTAAATCCCTGCCGTGTTGTGAATTCAAACCAGGAGCGCAAGCTGGTCGAGCGGATCGGCGGCGTGTTCCGGCTCCGGCTCCGTCTGCGGTTCCTCCTCCTCAAGTTCAATCTCCCTGCTCTGCTCGGTATCAATCATCTTGTCCAGTTCGGCTTTGATTCCGGAGAAAGCTTTCAAGGTGTTCTCCCGAACGGCGGAAAAGTCCCGGAGTTTTTGCGGGGTCACTTGATTGTTTGCGAGGATTTCTTTTGCCTGCGTGACAAGCTTTGCAAGCTCAACGTCTCCAAGAAAATTCCGGTTGTTAAAGTTATCAATAAACTCTTGAATGTTTCCAATGAGGGAGTCTCGGAAAACTTTTTTCTTCTCGCCCGGTTCGGGTGTTAGTTTGTCGGTGGCGTGTTGGATAAGTTCTGCAAAGGACACCCGGACGGCCGTAATGATCTCGCTTCCTGCGTCTTCAAGGCGTCGGTTTAACTTGTCGGTCTCCTGAGCCTTTAAAGCTTCGGGCAAACCGTCGGCAACTTGGAAGGACAGCCAGAGCCATTCGATTCTAAAGAATTCGTCCAGCGCGTTTACGTCGGGGTAGTCTTTCGCGTTCCATTGTCCTACCGGCTCAAGCTTGGCCCGTGCGTCTTCAACTTGGGCGGGGTAAACTGCTTTGAAAGCGGCGACAAGCTGGGGGAGTTCCGGGATTAAGTTTCCCTTGTCGTCTTTGGCCTGTGGAGTTAAGCCGATGGCCCGCTTCAAGCGCGTTTCGATTTCGTTGATTATCGCGTCTTCCTTGCGGACCAGGACAAAGCCTTCTTGAAAAAAGCTCGGCGTGGTCTTCACGTAAAGGAAGTTGTTTTTGAGGTCGTTGTAATAGGAGAGAATTGCTTTGTATTCTTTCGATTCAATTAGCTTCTTTCCGAGTGTAAGCATTTCTTTTGCGGCGGCGTCGTCGGTCCCGTTGTCTGAAACTGTCATTTTCTTTTTGTCCGCCTTCCGGTTTATTCCCCATTGGGCTTTACAGGAGACAGTGAGGCCTACGCAATCCTTGAATCGCGCAAGGTCGATTGTTCGGGTTGTGACTGTGTTTTTCATGGTAGTTTTTTAATGGTGGTGGTGATCTTCTTCGTGCGTGTGCGTGTGGGTTCCGTGGTGGTGGTGTCCGTGCTTGGCTTTTACTTCGGAGGTGCCTCCAGCTAAGCGGGTGCATTCCAAAATAAACTTTTCGGCGGATAGGTGGTTGGGTTGGGAGATTCTGTCGGTGTCCATTTTAATGGTACCGTCCGGGAGAATTGTGATTGAGATTTTGTCGGATTTCATAAAATTTAATCCCAAAAAATGCTGACGCACGGTTCTCCTGGTTCTCCAAGTTCCGGGGATTTGACAATTCCCCATACTTCGTGCTCGTTCCCGGCGTTGTCTATCACTAGTACTGGAAAATCCTGCGGCATTTTTTGAAGCGCCTCTATTACTTCTGATACTTTCATATTGCCCCCTTGATTACTTGAAACTGGTTTTTCCCGGTCTCTTTAACCTGCCAGCCGAAGCGCTTTGCCTGCGAGCGCACTACCTGGGCGGAGTAGCCTTGTTTGATTTCGGACGTACGCGCGGCGGTGTTGCTTCCTGATAGCGTCAATTCTCCGGTTATCCGGTGATAACTTCCCCCGTCAAAGCGGATGTAGCCATTCGGGGAAAGCTGCGCGTTTAACCCCATTCGGTTAAGTGCATCGGTTAAAATAGTCGGATCAACCTTCCCCAAATCTACCGTGGTCGTTCTCAAAGTATCGCAAGGCATTAGACTTCGATCCTCCTTTCGCCGGTCTGCTCCGGTTGTGTTCCCCGCTTCATATCAAAGGTGCCTTCGTAGGAAGCGGAGATAAAAGAGTTGTGGGCAAGCTTCCGGAGCGTCTGCACTTGTTCCGGGGCGGATTTGATTACCGGCACAACAAACTTTGCGGCTTCTTTCAAGGTCCGGTTTGTCCTGTATGCGGTATCACAGCAAGCGCGGATTTCAGCGCCCGTCCATCCGGCGCAATTGGGTTTGTCCTGGTTTGCGTCGAGAGCGTATTTTTTCAACCATATTGGCCAAATTGTTTTTTGTTCCTCCTCGTCCGGGAGGTCAACGAAGAAAGTGCCAAGGGTAAAGCGGCGGCGGAGTTCGGGAGGCAGGGCCGCGATCTTGTTACACGTCACAATGAACATGCCTTGAGGTTTTCCGCTGTCGCCCATTGATACTGCTTTGAAAACTTCCATAGCACCACGGATGCGGGCTTCTGAGGAGCCTACGAGGGAATCCTTCATTGCTCCGGGGTCAATTGCGATTGTTGGACACTTGGCAAGGTTGCCAGCGGCTTTTGCAATCATGCTTTTTCCGGTTCCGCCATGGCCTAAAAGGATAATCCCGGTTAGTTCGTAATCCTGCATGACTTTTAAAAAGACTGCGATTTGATCTTGTGAAGTACCGCTTGTGTCTCCTCCTGCTCCGGCGAAACCTTTTTCAATTTCATCAATAAAGCCAATGGCGCGGATCGGAGTTTTGCCACTGGTTAAAATGTCTCGGAGGTAGCCTTTAAGGTTGGACAATCCGCCGATGTCATTAAAACTCTCGGTTCCTTTCCAGACCGCAAGCCCGGGCGTTTGTTCAATCATCTTAGCTTTGCGCTGCCAAAGTGACTCCATGTCATACCCTGACTTTGTGAGGGACAAAGCTGTTACCTGCTCAGCGGCGAAAGATGAAAGCCCGCGCAAAGTGTCCACCACTAACTTTTTATCTTGGATCACTTCTGAGGGCTCAAGCTTGGCATTCTTCACGGTGGTTTCTGCAATCTTTGAAAGCTCCGTTTCTCCCGGGAGTTCTTCGGTCAATACAATACAATCCTGCGTAAGCT
>Ga0247695_1000067_pt1 | contig 23249 bp, 52 predicted proteins | sample CNK36_metaG_FD_182739 | JGI IMG/M metagenome (GOLD analysis project Ga0247695, IMG submission 182739) | Soil microbial communities from Purdue University Martell Research Forest, Indiana, United States - CNK36 | ecosystem: Environmental > Terrestrial > Soil > Temperate forest > Bulk soil...
CTTCGGGTGTGGGACAGTCGGTGAAGGGAGCGAGAGTGAGATGGCCGTTGGGATAACGGAAGTAGACGACGGGGGCGACGGTCCCTGGCTTTCTCACTTATACCTCTCCATCTGGTCCATACTGTATGCAAGATCATCTACAGTTGCAATGTCTGTTTGTTGCATATCTCTGGGTGAGAACACATTTGATGGCCGGGAGGGCTGCAGGTTGAGCGGTGGTAGAGTTGTCGGGTTGACGGAACGCTTCTTGCTCCTTGCGGCGATGGGTTCAAGGTCGTGCGGGCAGAAGCAGGCCATGGCGGCGGCGAATACCCGGTCATCGTGCTTGCCGTCTTCGTGTTCGAGCTTGGTACGGCCAGTGGCGGTAACTTTGGCTTCAAAGGTTCGCATCTCCTCGAGTAGCCAGGGAGAGTTTATGATGAGCCAGAGGTTCTTGGCGCATACGGCGAAGTAGCTGGTTAAGGCTTCGCGTGACCATGTTCCGGTGAAGAAGCCACGCTTCCTGGCTACCGCCTTGTCTCTTCTGGGATTCTTGCCATCGTAGCGGCTCATCATGTGGAAGTGCGAGTAGCCCATGCTGGACATGTCTTTCTGGCACATGTCTCCTACCGATGCGAGTTGTTCGATGGAAACGTACGGCTCCCGCCATTTGCCTGCGAATTCCTTCATGTACATGCCGTAGTAGGCGGCGATACCTAGGACGAATGCGAAGGCTTCGGCGTGGTTGATGTAGGAGCTCGCCAGTTCTGCTACCTGGGTGTCAGGATCGTCGTCGTTCTTGCCTAGGGCCCATACAGAGATAGCGGTTGAGTCTTCACCTCTACCTGCGGCTGTGTCTACACCGATAGAGTAGCGGACACCGGGCTGTGGATGAGCCCAGATGAAAAGGACTCCAGTGGCGGTGCCGGCATCCTTGGCGTTAGGCTGGATTTGCTTCTCGAGCAGAGGGATAAGTTCCCAACGGTACGTCTCGTCGCGGGTATTGGTGTACTTGATGGGGATACGCGGCTTATCGTAGTCGATATATTCAATGGGAGGTTCGTGGTCGGCTTCGATGGACTGGCCAACGATACAGAACATGTCGAAGACTTTCTCTCTTCTGGTTTCAATTTCGGCTAGAGTCTGGTGGCTGAAAGCGGAGGTGATAGAGTGCTGCAGGGCTTCTTCGTCGTCGGCGCACATCTCCTGATACCACTTGGCGGTTGTGCCGCCGCGCTTGGCTTCTTCATGGCCGAATTCCCAGAACCATTGCTGTTCCTTGGGCATACGCCAGCGCAGGCCGGAATGTACGCCGCGGCGATGCTGATCCTCAACCAAGTGTTTCTTTAAGAGTTGATTGGAGTCAACGTAGAGTTCGCACTTGGCGACGTGTTCCCTAGTATCGTGGTTGGGATACCAGTTCTCGGGGATAGGGAAATCGTAGTCTATCCATTGTTTCTTGGGATACATCTCCACACCGCAGAACCATGGCAGGAATAGAGGGCAGTGGCGGGCGGCACGTTTGTGCCAGAAGTCTCGCGATGAGCGCCAGCGGTCGGGCCACCAGCCTTTGTCGCCTTCACCGGAGGATTCTAGGGCTCCAAAGACGTTGGGTGAGGCGTGGACGGCACGGAGGAGGGAGGATTCAATCTGGTTCTCGGCGTCGGTGTAGGTGGCTACTTCGGATAGATGATAGATAGTTGGAGTTGTGCCACGGGCGATACCGGACATCTGGGCGCCATGCTGGAAACTTACGCTGGTCTGACACTTGCCGAAGCCCATCAGGCCGCGGTCGGATTCCACCTTACGGGTAAGTTCGGGACGTAGCCAGACGGGTAGGTAGTCATAGAAGAGACGGATCATCTTAGCCATCTCGGCGGTCTTGGTCTGGTCGGCGGAGCCTATGACTGCGTTGACTCCGTAGCCGAAGACGATGCGGATACCGATTAAGAGTTCTACTAGTGTGGACATGCCCAGCTGCCTGGCCTTCAGGATGATGAATTCAAGCGTGCGGCCGGAGGCTTCAAGATCCGAGATGATGTCGTAGAAGATGCGTTGCGGTACGCGGAAGTTGAAGCGGTGGATGGTTCCGTCGTCGTCCTTGAGGTAAGCGTAACGGGTGAGGGCGTAAGCGGCATCGCAACTGACTAGGAGTTGTTCATTGAGGATCCAGTCATGCTCGAACTGAGTTAAGTTTTGCGTACCCTTGGGAGCGCCATTCTGGTCGAGAGAATACATGTTATAGCGCTTGAGGTGGTCCTCGAAGGATTGGATATCAGCGATGGAGTGGTGTTCGAGGGTTACGTTGAATTCACGTTGGGCTTGGTCGATACGTTGGCTGACTCTACTGGGAGCGTACATCTATTCCTCATCCACCAATATAGCGTCTACGGGCGCTGGCAATGTTCCTTTCACCGCATGGAGACGCTCACTGAGTCTGCGTACCGTTTGTTCAGGGGCCGGCGCAGGGATAACCATAGCCTGGGTGGGAAATGACGATGATGTCGCTGATGTTTGTACGTTTACCACGGTGCGTGATCCCTTAGGCATGGGCATGAGACCTGAGACCTGCATGTGCAGGCGGCGATCATGGTAACCGTTGTCTATGTCCATGGCGGCTTCGATGTTGGTATCGACGATTTCAGGCTGAGAGACGGAGAGGTTGACTGCTGACTTGAGGGCTTTCACTCGTTCGATGACCTTGACTAATGAATCTAGGATACGGTTGGGGTCTACTCCGGCAGCTACGCAGAAAGCCTCGAGTGGTAACGCTTCCCGTACCTGTTTCCATGATTGTTTATAGACCATCATGAGGCCGCGGGCTTCTAGGTCCGATGAGGCGTCGAGGTAGTGGTAAGGATCGGTAGGCAAGCCGCGTTTCTTTAGGCCGGACATGATGTCGGTGAGTAGAGGAGTGATTTGCGGGACGGTAGACAGGGATTTGGAGGAGATACCGAGCTTCTTGTAGGCGGCGAGTTTGGTGATCATTCTTCTAACTCTATACCATCGTGGTCAGCTTGTAGTCTACGTTCAAAGTCCTTGTTAATCTCTTCCTGATCCATGAGGCTGAATTCAGTCTTCTTACGAGGGATAGGAGCGTGCTTGACCGCCCATTCCTGTTGCTGGAGTTCCAGTTGTTTCTCGCTGACGGTGGCTTGACGTTCAAGAGCCAGGGCTATTCTACGGAGCCAGAAGAATTGTTTGACTTCGTCTACGATCTTCATAGTCTATCCCAGAGGTGAGTGGGTATCACGTTCCTGCCTGAGACGGTAATTGTCTAGTGCCGCTGGCCGCATCTGCTCTACTCGTTGGGCTATATGCAGGTTACGGTTACGTCGGGAGATGAAGTGTAAGACGGAACGTAGAGAGTAAAGGATACCTTCGGCTATGAGGAAGCCAACGATCAGGTCCGGCCATTGTAGAGGGTGGAGTGCGGGAGTCATGTCTTATCCTCATACGCTTCAGGATATTTAACCTTCATCTCTTCCTTGCCAAAATGTTCTTCCAAGCGCTGCTTCAGGTCGGGTTCATCCATGATCTTCTGAAGGTTATACGCTCTCATCTTGGGAGTGATGGGTACATCGGTAAGCCATATCTCGGTCTTCTTGTCCATGCTCATCTCCGCATCAATATCATCAATTATTCTCTTGTAGGCAGCATCTTTCCAGTCTAGGAATTGTTTGCTGTGAAAGAAGCTCACAACCCCAACTCCTTCTTACCTTCAGCCGTGGTGTCCTTCACTTCCACCTGCTGCTCTGGGATACCTTCCATATCGGATGGATACATGATGTGCTCAATCTGCTTGGTACCGTCGAGTTGTTTGGTCTCAACGGGTACGGGCAGGCCGAGTCTTACGCGCTCAGCGTTGGGATTATCCATCGAGAAGGTAGCGGTCTGCTGGCCGAATTCGTTATCAGTGGACGGCGGTGCCGTGGGATCTTCCTTCACGAAGTCGATGGTAGTGGTGGACTCGGGGAAGTAGGCATTATCGAGATGTAAGGTGAGCTTGATGGTGCCACGGACTTTGCCGAAGGCTATGTGCGGGCTCATCATACCTTCGTTGTCGAGCAGTTTGTTGAATACGTCGCGCACGTAGGATTTCAGTTCGTCGCCGGAGAGAGCGCGGTTGACTACCTTTTCCTGAGATGTCGGCATCAGAGTCCTCTTTCTCGTCTTATTTCCAGCAACCGTTCAAGATTATCAGCCACGAAGTCGGTGATAAGTAACCGTAAGTCTCCATCTCTAATCTCAGCAGTGGCATGGGCTCCAATAAGCGGAACGATGATGGAAATAAGATTTGTTTCAATAGGACGGCAAATAGCACCCACTCCCAGTATTCGTGACTGGTCGATAGTTTCCATATCATCTGGTTTCCATGTCATCGGTTGCAACCTTCTAGCTGGACTCTTGTATCTTAGCCACATTCAGACCTTTCATAATCTCTTTATGTGTCCGTCTAACACCCTTTTGTTTCCCACGGTGCAAGGTAGAGCGTCGCATGGCTTCCTCGAGCTTGATACGGTATTCATCCTGATGCATCCGGGGATCGTCGAGGTTACGTCTTAGGAGAACACGTTCGGGTAAGTGGTTCTGAAGGACGTCGATATAGCGCTGGCGGTGGAGGGTGCGGGCACCATCGAGAGACAGGTTGAGAGCGACGAATGGCAAGCGCTTACGGGCCAGGATGAGGATCCATGGAGACCAGTAGAGCCAGCGGGCGTTGATACGTTCTTCTAGGCGGGGAGTGACTTTAAGTAGCATCAGTATTCCTATTAACTACTGATTCCATAAAAGATTTACGCTCAGTAGCAAATTCCCAGTTCCAAATGTAGATATAGCTTCCTTCATCTGCCATTTGACGGCAAATTAATCCAACCCACCAGCCACTTTTCACTCCATGGCGTTCCCAATCAGGCCAGTCATGCTGCACGGTGAATCCGAATAGTGGAGTACGAAAGAAGAAATACCAGCCTTCCTTGCTCCAGTAGCAGCGTCCGTCAATAATGAACCATATCAACTGACGTGTTTTAGGTAGCATCCGGCTCTCCGTTGATAGCTTCCATTAGTTCGTCTTCGGTTGTCTCACTTGGCCACTTTCCAAGTGTAGGATCTTCCTTAACAACCTTTTCCCATTGTTCCGCTATAGGTTGTGGTCCTACTGGCTTAGAATCCTGCATCTGTTTCAATCTCTCCCGTAACGATAGCGGCACCGGATTCATCGTCCCCGGTATTGGAGGAGGAGTGAGAGCAACATTTTGGATACTGTCGGCCTCAGTTGATACCTGACGTGTGATAACTGAATGAGGCATAGGTGCAGATGGAATTTCTGGCAACTTAGTATTTCTCAGTGCATCTCCAACCACACCGACATAAGTCTTGTAATTCTCTTTATAGAACGGATCAGGTTCAGTTAGTTTCTTCCTAGCTAAGAGTTCCTGTTTACGAGCCACCTTCTCAGCGTAGGTATACAGCGGCGGTGAATCGAACTTCTTGGCTTTACACTTGGGACATTGCCGCGGCCGGTGCGGGAGACGTGAGCGCCAGTCGTAGTCGCAACGGACGCAGTGCCATGGCTTGGCGGGCTCGAAGGTATCTCTACGGCCCATCAGGAGTTCGAGTTCACGATCCAGTTCTTCACGGATGGCGAAGAGGTATTTGATACGGTCCTGCATCTCCCTAGCGGTATCAGGAAGTTCCCGGCGTGTGACGAATGTGAAGGACGGCATAAGAGACTGATATTATTGTTCCCAGTCAGCGATAGGTAGCGTATATAGCACAGTAGCTACTTTCAGGTCAAGAGAGAAGTGTGGAGTGAGCGTATAAAACGTATGTTACTTCGATGTGACAGCCATTAATGATGGTTCCATGTGTGGTGAGAAGGTAGCTTTAGGGAATTCCAGATGGTAGTTATGGACCGCTGCGGTACCATAGATGGACATGCAAATGATAGGTACCCCAGTGTAGGCAACTAGCCGCCATGGCTTGGTGTCATCTTCCCCGACGGTTATATGCCACGCCTCGGCGTGTAGAGAGGTCTGGATACTCATACTCAGGACGGCCACGCCTATTACAGATCGCCTGGAAGGATTCTTACCAAGCAGGTGGTTACCTTCGACCTGCCTGCCAGTACGCTGGACAGTGGACGCCGCATCGGCCCCGATCGACGCCGCGACGAAGAACTCTCCTACCCACCACTTCTTGTCCGTATACCAGTGCCGCGGGCGAGCTTCAACCGAACTAGCCAGTGTAAACAAAAGTAACGTAAACAGGGCTGAGCGTCTCATTGCCACCGAGCATCGCACATGCCGATGTGAATGTAAAAATAAAAAATGAAATAAAAGTCAGCACGGGTGAAGACGTGTCCCCGCCGTCCCTCTCTCATATGCCGGACAACTCACGACCTTGTGCCTACCTATTGCTCATGATCGTGCCGGCCGTCGGCGCCTGGGCGGGAGGGCTGGCGATTGCGAGGCCGGCGAATGGGAGGGTCGGCGTGAGCTAACAGTGTGCGAGACTGGCGGACTATGCCGGCGGACTATGGCCTATGCGTACCACTATCGCGTCCGAGCGTATGCTTAATTTGAGCTATATTGCTATATAAGGTTACACTGATAGGGCACACATTAGGGAGTGTAAGGTTTACCACGGCTCCATTGCTTTGCCCTTTTCCGTCATTATGGTGAATTTTTAACCTTTGGTTAATTTTTAACCTACCTGTGGAAAACTATTTTTGGCAGGGGATACGATTTTACTTGACACTGTTTCACTACTTACTTATAGTGGACACTGTAGGGAGCACCATAAGGAGGCATCCTATGTTGAGAATACATGCGCCATTTGCAATACGGATGTACCGCACAACGAAGCGGTATAAGTTTTATCACCTGTGTGGTTGGTGCAATCCTAGCGCGTGTGGGCATGGTGCATGGGGATTGCCTTGGTGGTTCAAAGTAGTACGGTAGCACGGCATAGCGCGGCCGGGAATGCGTCTAGAATAGAGGCTCAATATGACTAAGAAGCACTTTATCGCACTGGCAGATGCAATTAGGGAGTACAACGAACAAGCATTTCCAGGTGGGACGAACACAGCGAGTCCACTGAAGTTTGGGCACACACAGTTATTGGTACTGGCAGACTTTTGTCAGCAACAGAATCCTCGCTTTAATCGTTTCCGCTGGCTAGGCTATATTGCTGGCACTAACGGCCGCAATGGTGGAAAGGTTAAGGTGTCGGCATGAGTAAAACTCTACAATCTTTTATCCAAGAAAATCGCGTAGAACTGGACGCGGCAATTGCGCGGGCGTTAAAGATGGACAAAAATCCTCGTGCCAACGATGCCGAGCGTAGGCTGTGGGTGCTTAATGATGAAGGCTTGTATTTATGGGCACGCTCGGAAGGAGTACGAATATGAGACAGCTAATCTCTCGTGAAGTAGCCATAACAGAAGAGTATCTAGACCATCAGGCACAGTTGTATGGGCCATCGTTACCGCGTGTGGCTATAGCGTGGGACTGGCCTAGTGCGGTGGGCCTTGGGCTGGCTGTGGTGGGCACGATCATGCTGGTAGTGGAGTATGGGAGGGTATTCTAATGATTAGCAAAAGATATTTACTGAGAGAACGTGCCAGAACGATGACACAACATGAGTTTTCTAATAGCTTAACGCCTGACGAGTATCGCGAAGTGACTTTCTTTTGGTGTTCCACAATTGAGTTCTGGCAGAGTGCGGTATACAGTCCGCACATTGCCGGAGGTTTTCTACCACGCGTAAGGGAGGGGAAGTAGCGCTATGAGCGGTAAGACGCTAAAACCTGCTAAATACCTATTACGCCGTGCGTTGCAATTATGGCCTGATAGAGCGGCACAATTTTGGTGTGCGTATGCGAAAGCAGCAGAACGTGAGTTTCTTGGTGAGGATAGATTATGTGATTGTGGCCATCCCAAATCGCAGCATAGTGTCAATAATGGCTGTATCACATTCTGTACTGTAAAGGGATGTGATTGTGGGATGTTCGTTATCGAGATTAATAGATTACGCAGAGAATTAGACGCAAAGGAGGCATTATGAATAGCAAATTGTTATCAGAATTACTCAAAGGAATTGTGCTCACCGTCGGCCTAGTACTACTGCTTTTTGCTATGGCTGTACTAGCACCACAAGCACGGGCAGACTCCCTAAATGTGTCACAAGTAGCACACTATTTGGATACCTGGACGGCATTACCGCTGGCTCCTCATGTGGATAGACTGCTCGCTAGTAACCTGCTGGACGCGCAAGAGCTGGCGTGGGGTACGCAATGGCAGGAGGGGAGTTTGTTGGCGTCTGAGAATGCCGTGCTCAAGGCGATCACGCTATATGTGTGGCCGGGAGGGCCAGCGGCTATTACCGTGGGCGGGGAACCGTTGGTGTGGGTGCAGTCTAACATTGCGATTGATACCACGCTTAGTGTGGGGTTTGGGACGGACAGTCTCAACTTCGGGGAACAGCCCATAACGGCAGTGGTGACGCCTGAGCCGGCAACGTTGGCGATGCTGCTGGCTGGGATCGTCGGCTTGTGGCTGGGGTGGTATGGGACGCGGAGGACGTTAGCGCATAGGATGAGGGCTAGACTGGCGAGTTATAGGCCGAGAGTGCAGGTGCGGTCATGAGGATCGTGCTGGCTACTCTCATCGTTCTGTTGATTGTGGCAGCTGTAAGGATTCACAGCCAGGCACAGGTAATTAATGCCCTGATAGAGCTTAACCACGATAAGAGCGTGTATATAGACGCTGGGTGTCGTGGGGAATATCAGGGGACGGAGGAGATGTTACCTAGTGAGGTTAAGTTGAGGTAAGTAGTAGTAATAACAATAGTTAAGTATAGGAGGCATCATGAGTACGATTAAATCAGGCATCTGGGCGGGAAGGACTCCAGCTGAGGTTCGCACATGGCAGTGTCAACACACAGCCGGGCACGGTACGCATGGGCAGTCAGCGGTATACGCTGAGACGGACGGCAAGGATGTTGCCCTTGTCTACGATGGGGATGTACATGCGGCACTCATCGCAGCGGCACCAGAATTGCTGGCAGCGTGTCGAGCTGTATGGAATACCCCATATGACGCGAATCCTGACCAGTTCCTAGCAACACGCAACTTAGTTAAGTCCGCAATAGCCAAAGCCGAGGGACGGTCATGACACGCGGAGATCAGATCCGGGCTTGTATCCACGGGCTCTCTGAGCTGCTGGAGTCCGTAGACCATGAGGATATGCGGGTGTACCTCCAGCAAGATCGTAATGATGAGCTTCAGGAAACCAGACATATGCAGGAGATATGGGCGCAGGAGAAGGGGTTAACATCATGGGAGAACTAAAGTACGACTGGGTGGTATCCCAAGAGAATAGGCTGGCCAGTGAGGAATGCTGTCTCAGTGAGGCTGAGATTGCGGTCGAGGACTCTACAATGTCCCTAGAACGCAATACGGGGCTATTAGACGAGTTGCCGGCATCTGGCAAGGGGACGGGCGAAAGCGGATTCCGAGGCCCTCAGGACGTTCTAGGCGCAGATAGGGCCTCAGAGCCAGGACGCACAGGCGTCAAAGACCCATTTGAGGAGGCTCTAGAGCGTACCTGGCGCCTACTCAACCCTCCGGTATTCCATTCGCACTACTGTAGCAAGTGCTATCACCTGCGGGTGTGCTATCAGAAACCCTGCAAGTACCGGGCAACCGACCTGGAGCGGGAATGGGAGTGCGGGTGTCGGCCATGAGTCAAACACTAGAAGAGTTGAAACAAGCGGTAAAACAGATTAGCGAGCAGCTAAAAGGGCATATGCCAGATATTGAGCGTGCCTTGCTAGTTGCTGACCGTAAGGAAATCCGTGAGTGTATCAAGATATTGGAAGGCAAGCATGGGTGAGCTAATGGAATGGGCGATCATCCTGCTGGTGGTAACAGCCAAAGCGGTCAAGTGGCTGGTGGAGAGAGTATGAGCGGCGCCGACAAGGTCAGCTTGGCAGACGAGAAGATACGAGCAATGCTGGAGCGGGTTGCGCAAGATGTCAGCTTAGTGGCATATAAACACGGCCACGGTGCAATCTCAGAATTTGAGCGTGTGCTAGAGCGTCGCTTGCTCCCGCTTCTACTGGCAGGTCAGGCGATGCGAGATTCAGCTTGGGTCAACACGCAGCAACGAAAAGATTACGATTCCGCCCTCGCCATCTTTGCAGCAGCGCAGGGCCAGCCAGAGAAAGAGAACGGACGATGAGCGAGCGCAGCACCGAGCATAACCTACAGACGATAATGCGGAAGTGTCGCCACTTCACTGGAGTGCAGAACAAGGTCTGCAAGGCTGGCGTGAATTACGACACGCTTGTACCGATTCCCTGTATTGGGCGCGTTGGCGCTAAAATTGAGCCAGCGTTCTGTGAGAAAAAGTCTTGCCCGACACGCGAGGAAGCCATCGAGATTGACAAAGAGAGAGCGGAGCATACGAAGCGATTTGTGGTTGCGCTATCTGCCGCGCACGATGACGCGAAGAAGAAGGGCTATAAAAAGGGGCATGGCGGCAAAGATTCGCTACCGTGTCCAGTCTGCAAAACAGGCACATTGCACTATTCAGTTGCCAGCTATAACGGCCATTTGTGGGGCCAGTGTTCAACGAAAGATTGCATGTCGTGGATGCAGTGAGGGAGAGCACCCGATGAAGCGGAGCGAGAAAGCCAAAGCGGGGCCGAAGTTTCGCGTGGGGCAGGTGGTCTACCACAAAGGGCAGGGGCATTACGTGCGCGTCGAAGCTATTGGTGAAAAACTGTATCACCTTAGCCTGCTCGACAAAGGGCCGTATGTTACTTGGGGCAATGATGGAAAGCAGTTGCGATCCGCCAGCGAAAGGGGAACCGGAGATGAACGAGAAATATGATTTAAGCCGCAGTATGGACAACGACGCGATGGGCGATGACCGAGACTACATAGCCAGCAACGACGAGAAGTTGCTTTACTGCGGATGCTGTAACCTACGCAGATATTTCAAAGATGGGAAATGTGAAGCTTGCTCCGAGCGCCAAAGCAAGCAACGAACCTTCTGCTATTGCAAAAATTGCCGCAACGAATTGTGTGGCGACCCGCTCACGCAATGTTTTGATGCTGGTTCAGAAGTACATTACATTTGCTCGAAATGCCGCTGGCAGACAGACTTTCTATTCGATGCGCCAGTGCCTATTTTTCTTAGGGCTTATGCGCCAGCAGCCGAGCGCCAAGCCAAGGGAGAACAGCGATGAGCGATGGGAAGAAGCCTAGCGTCGAGGCAATGAAGGTCGCTGAAGCTCACCTAGTATTTGAAGAATCGAGCCCTGAGCTTGATGAAGGTACTCAGATTCGCTTAGCTAAGTTGCTGGACGATTTTAGGTGGCCTCTATTAGAGGCCTTGAAATTAGCTCATAAACTTCCTCGACCTTGGATGGACGGCGGTATTTCATATCCTGAATGGGAGTCTGCTTTTGACACCATTGAGACTGCAATCGCCAAAGCCGAAAGGACAGTGGAACAGGAGTCACAGCGATGAGCGAGGGGAAGCAGGAAGCACGCGAGCCAGACGCATTTAGCGCATGGTTTACAAAATGGTGCGTGACCGATGAAGCTGATTTTCTCGATGACCTTTCCATCAAAGAGAGAGCTGAACTGATTGGCGTTATGAAACTTGTATGGAATGCCGCCCGCCAAGCGAACCAGCCACAGGAAGCACGCGAGCCGGGACAAGGTGCTTTAGATTTAGCACGTTCAGCACTGTACGGAGTCATGGGCTACTTGAAAATTTCGGTGATGACGGATGAAGCCGTGAAAAGTGTCGCATCTCGAATTGCTCCGTATATGCGAAAAGAAGGCCAAGCGCCACCGCGCTCATTCCACGTAAGCGATGACCTTGAAGATGCGCCAGATGGCGCGGAAGTGGCGATTATCTACAAGCGCGTTGGTAGTTCATGGGAGCAGATTGGCGTACAAGAGCCACAGGGGAAAGCGCAACCGGATAGCGGAGAGATCGGGCAGGAAGTTGACAGATGGCCGCTTTGCTGCCAAGAGTCGTATGATTTTGGATTTCAGATGGGCAAAGTCGCTGGTGCCCGTGAGATGGCTGAGAAGGCGGCGCAGCTCGCACGCAAAATGAAAGAAGCTGCTGCCGATGTTCTAGCAAAGGGTCACGATACTGACGCTGCTGTGCAACACGATACTGCAATGGAAATTGAAGAGGCTATTCGTTCTCTCGCCAGCGCAGAGCCACCGCAGCTATCCCCAGAGGAAACCAAACTTCTAGACAAGGGTTTGGCAGATGTTGCAGCGGGAAGGGTTAAGTTCCTAAAACAAATTAAGCGCGAGCGCGAGTTGCAGGGAGAAGCAGAGAAAGAGGGACGGACGTGACGCAAACACAGCTTGAACAAGCAGCACAAATGGACATTAGCTATTTTCTGCTGGCCTACAAAGCCTGCCCCACGTGCGGAAGAAAGTTTGACGATATGCACCCGATGGAGAATCTCTATCCGCATTGGGTCGGGGCTTGTAAGCCAGAGCCACGGAGCTAAGGGGAGGGAAGGGCAATGAAGGGGAAGCGCGACTACTGCTTTCATCCAGTTCTGATTCGACTTCCCATAAATAAGCCGAAAGGTACATCAGTGTGGCCAAAAGGTTGGCGTTGCACCAACTGCCGTAGAATTTACCTGTTACGCAGGGCGGAAAGGAAAAGCAAGTGAGCCATCTAGACCGCATTGGGATTTTATCAGCAACATTGGCGGTATTGTGGAAATTTGACTCCACTAACCTGTTCCAACATTTCAGTTCTCTTTTCTGTTTGTTAATCGCGGTATTCTGCTTTTTTTCTGCCTCATATTTCGATAACAAGCGGGCCGCTCTAGCTGCGAGCAGGGAAAATGGAGACGGCAAGTGAGCGAACAACGCTGTATGTGGTGCAAGCAGTTGAAGCATGAGCATGTCACATGGCCGGCCCGCGCTGACTATTTCCAGTGTCCGAGGGAGACAGCCCCGTTTGTAGGATGTACCTTCAGCCCGGAACGTCAGTCTAACAACCACGAAGCCGTCCAGCACGCTGCTACCGGGGAGGAATAGCCCTAACAACATGCCATTCAGGCTTAAAAGCGAACATTTAGCGAAGCGCTAGTACTATTACTTTTGTTAAAACACGAAAGTTAAGTGCCTTTATTCTCGGTAGAGATAGAGTGTATATAATTGTATAAGAGAAAGGGGTCCATTTCCCCCTCCCACGGCCAGCCTAGTCGAAAACAAAGGACTTAGCTGTTTTTCATATTTTGAAGCGATTTGGGGTCTTCTTGGAAGCCATTACTCGATTGGAATAATCGTCAAAAGTGAGGATACCGCGGTCGTTAAATCGGCCTTCTACAGAGAACGATGAGGAGTTTTTGAGGCAAGCATGAAGGATCCGACCACCGTCTTCGATGTCGCCTGGGTTGGTAGCCAGGATGATAAGGTTGCTCGACGTCGCCCGTTCCCAGATCGTACTTCCTGATACCAGCTGCCGGGGATTAGGATAGACTTCACTAGGTTTGAGCTTAGCTATGCCTACAGTTCCCAGCACTGTAATACCTTCCTCACAGTAGGCCGATACATTGCTGAGCAGCTCCTTGACCTCATTGGGATTATTCGGATTCTTAACCAGCATATCGAACCCTTCCCAGAAAATGAACTTATAACCGCCGTCTTCGATCTTCTCCATGACTTGTAGAAAAGTCTTGGCATACTTGCCAAAGGCGGGAATAACGGGGACTTGCTCGAGAGGGAATTCCATGCTTTCCAAGGTGTCTTGAATGTCATCTAGCGGCCGATCGCCACAGACCACGCACCATGGAACCGGGTACGATTTTAGCCCCAAGACTGGCAGGCAGGCATTCCACATGATTAGAGCTGGTAATGCGAAGCGGGATTTCCCGGCACTGGATATGCCGGCTAGAAGATGAACTCGTTTTGTAGGTAGGATCTTTTCAATAATGAATTTTGGTTCAGGCTGGTCAGTCATAGAGCTCCAAGTAAGTGTGAAGGGCTGGCCTTGGAGAACCAACCCTTCCACCTGAGTCCGTTTATAACGGGCGAGACCGCGAATCTCGCACCTCTATTCTATACTACTTGTCAAGCCCTGTTTATTCGTATTTGACCCACCATTAGTAGTGATCCATAAGGAAATTAAGGCTGTATCTTGTTGTCGAGAAAAGAGATGAAGTGTGCTAGGGTGTGCACCTCAAAGCACCACTGGAGGCATCCATGTTTGAAATTCCTAATAAATGCCCGGTATGTGGATTCGGTGGCCTACTGCCTACGTATGTTCGCCAACCATGGATAGTAAAACTATTCGCTAGGTGGATTGGAAAGCCAGTACCAGAAGATTTCATGGCTGTCCAATGTACCCAGTGCGATTATAAGTTCGCAGTACCAAGAACTATCCCAAGTCATTCTGCGTGGCAAGAAGCCCAAGGAATAGACACTTCAAATAACCCTTGACATATGCACTTGGGTGTGCTCTAATGTGTTACACCATGAGGAACAAACACAAGAAAGTACAGTCCGGTGGTGCTCAACCCTTCAGGCTCCCTGTCCTGACCTGTATGAGATGCGGCCACAGCTGGCATCCCAAGATGAATAGAAGGCCGATACGGTGTGCCAAGTGTAAGTCGCCCTACTGGGAACGAGAACGGGAGTTGAGTAAGCAAGTTGAGGTAGCGGAGAACGAAGGTTTGGCGGTAGAGGTTAAGGCGGAGGAGGCATCCTGATGTGTTTACCAGTTAAACCGTTCAAGGTAGAGCGCGAATGGGATCACGCTGGGCTGAAGTGCGCCGTAGTACAAGCACGAGAAGGCGGACATCGTTGCGGTTACGTTCGTGTAGGGCCTGCTCACCCTATGCATGGGAAGCACTACGATGAAGTCGATGTGCGTGTCCATTATGGGCTTACCTTTGGGGATGTAGAGCCCTGCGCTCATGAAGATGGGACGGGCTTCTGGTTTGGATTCGACTGTGCTCACGCAGGGGATGCTTACTATGATCCTGACAACCTTCCTCAACACCAAGTAGAGTTTCGGTTGAAACACCCAGAATTTGACAATATACACGAGAGTGAGCATTTCTGGACTCAACCTGAAGTTGAAAGAGAAACAGAACTTTTGGCAGAGCAACTTGCGGTATTCACTGAGGAGGCATCCTAATGAAACTGACAAGAGACTTAAAGCTCTATTACACCAACGCTCTATTCGTGGTCACAGGCGCTATCCCTTATTACTTGTTCGGTGCGCTACCAGGCAGCCTTCTTATCAGGTACTTTTGCGGCTCTGATTCACCGTCGCCAGAAGGTCCATGCTTGTCCTTACTCATCACGTTAAGCGTAATAGCCATACTTGGTATGCCGATCGCTTGTGCTCAGTTCCATAAGACAGGGAAATGGATTTGGACAGACCTGCTACATGTATTTCCACAGGAGGCATCATGAAACTTACAGGCAAGGTAATCACAATCGAGTCCGGTGATAGCTACAACGACAAGCTCGAGCGTATCGTCATTCGGTTCAAGGAAGCTGACAGTTGCTATCGGGATATCCGTATCCCCAACCTGGGAGATTACGAACTTAACGATCCGGTCGAAGCGTCCCTGGGAGTGGTAGCAGTTGCACACGCAGCTTCCTAAACGATATGGGACACCAAGCCAAGCGTCGGTCTAAGCCACTGGTCAAACGTCGGGGAAACGTTCCGACGGTGGCTAGGACAGGTGTCTCCTGCCGGCCAAGCGGTCTCCCTGTCCCTCAGCAGCCGGGACCGCTGGCTGGCCTTGGACGCTACTACTGCGGTGCTTGTGGTGAATGGAATTGTAATTGTCCAGTAGAACAAATTAGGAGACGTGAACGTGAGAAGTATAAAGAGGAACAGGAGCCGAAACCTAGTCCCCTGGCTGGCCTTAACCTAAGTGATACCGAATGGGACTCGTTGTTCTGTATGGCGGTGAAGCATCACTTCGAGCAGGAGCAGGTGTGGGTGCCGTCGGTGTTGAGGACCATGGCATTGCTGGAAGGGATTAACGATAAGACGGGTAGGCCATGCAGGATATATGTGAGGCCGGGCAAGAGAGTTCTGATTGTAGAGACACTGTCATGAGTCAGTTTGAAGTAGTAGATACCATGCAGGTGCAATCTCTGAGGATAGTGGAGCTATACCTGATTCAAGTGAAGGAACTTAGTCCTGATGAGAGAAAGTTGTTCTGTAGAATCATCGAACTCTTATCGAATCCAGTAGTGATGTACAAAGGGCCAGAAGGACGATGATTAAGTTCGAGTTCTTCGTCGCCGGCACCCCAGTCCCCGGCCAGTACAGACAGACCAAGTTCGGAGTGATTTACCAAGTAGGCCGAGCAGTAGCATGGAGGAAAGCAGTGACTCAGTCGGCAGTAGTAGCGGCAGGAGCGGGATGGAAGCCAGCCTCAGGCAGTGTAACTCTGAGCTTGGACTTCTACTTTCCTATTCCCAAGTCACGCAGGGACGTGACTCCCGGTATGCCGCACTTACAGCCGCCGGATTGTACGAACCTCCTTAAAAATTCTGAGGATGGTCTAAAGCGAGTATTGTTCTCGGATGACAGTATGGTGAGTAAGCTGACGGTAACTAAGGTATGGTGTGAGGCTGGCAAGGAAGGTGTGGGAGTGAGAGTGAGTATTGAGGAGGCATGATGTGCGACGAGATGAGTGAGGGCGAGTATCAGTATCAGATGGCCATGTGCGAAGAGGCTGGAAAGCCGGAGATGGACGATCACACTTGGGTAACCAAGGAAGGCCAAGAGGTCAAGGTTGCCGATATGGGCGACTCTCACTTGATTAATACAGTTCGTATGTTGCGTCGCAAGGCCGACAGGATGAAGTTAGTAGCTGAACTTGAGTGCATCCAAGCTGAATCCATGTTCAACGGTGATATGGCCAGACTCAGTATGGAGCAAGAGGCTGGACGAATAGCCGAGATGGCCGAGGAAGATTTCCTTGTTGAGACTATTCCTCCGTACAAGAGAATGCTGCGAGAGATCAGGATTCGTGGGCTGGAACTGTGAAGGAACTCAGAATATCCCCGAGCCAGCTCAAGACCTGGAGCACATGTCGCGAGCTCCATCGTATCGGCTATCTCTTGAAGAAAGAGGCTATCGAACCTTCTATTCACTACCAGTTCGGCAAGGTCATTCATGAGATGGCTCGTTGCTACTGGAATGCCCTACCTTACATGGAATCGTTCCACAACGCTCTCAAGGTAGCTCAGGAGTTGGATATCCGGCTACTCAATGCCAAGGATCAGACTAAGTGGAGTAGCTTGCAGGATGCGATAGCGCCTATTACTACGATCTATTATGGGTATCATGGAGATAAGTCCGAGTATCTTCGTCCTTTGCTTAACGAGTCGGTGATCGAATGGCACTGGGGCTCTCACGCCGGAATAGAAGTTATTTGTAATGGAATTGTTGATCGACTAAGTGAGGATGTTCGTTTAATTGACACGAAGACTGCGAGTGCGGTTGGAACGGCATGGAAGTCAGATCTAAAGAAGCGACTGCTACGAGAACCTCAGATGGGATTCTATCTTCGCTACTTACAAGAACACGAGAGAGTTCGTCCATCTGGTATCGAATACGAAATCATCGTCAAGCCCTACCGCGGCAGCGATCCTAGAATCGAAACGATAGATGTTACCGACGAGGTGATGAGCTTCCAGCCGGTATTTGTGCAGCAGATGGATTGGGCTATTCGTGAGATATGCGAGTTCTACTCTAAGTGTGCCGATGCTGAGCCATGGCCGATGAGCAATACGGCTTGTGTGAGTATGTGGGGAGAGTGTGACTTCCTGCCGGTGTGTAGTGGTAAGACGGGACTGGATAACGAGAAGCTGTATAAGATCAAGGAAGCGCGTGAGGTAGAGGTGTGAAGATCATTACAGCCGAAGATGTACGAATCGCGTTGCAGCCAATTTTCAATGAGGGGCAGTTTATGTGGCAGAAGGCGGCTGACGCTCTCAATGCAAGACTTGGGTTTACGGCCCTCGACCGTATCGAGGCAAAAGGAGATGAACATGAACGAGACACAACTAGATCTAGCACAACAACTGAAGGCTGAGTTTGAGAAGAATGAGGTTAAGCCAGTCATTGTAGCAGGTCAGGAAGCCACTAAAGGTATTTCTGTAACTTCTAAGTTGGCTGAGTTACAAGCTACCGCATCACAAGTCCAGCGTCAGTCTAAGGACGCCGAATGGGAAGCTATCAAGAGTTATAACCAGGATGAGATTCCTCCGCTAATGATGGCTAAGCTCTATGCCGCACTGCCATGGGGGCCGGGTGGAACATATCTCACCATCCCTCAGGCACTCATGCTGGCTATCACCGCACGGCGCCGGAAGCTCAATCCCGAGGAGGGCGACATCTTCATCCTGCCGTCTGGTCGGATCGGTACGAGCTTGCAAGGCCAGTTGAAAGAAGCCAAAGCCAACGGAAATAACATCTCCACTCCCAAGTTTACCGATGTAGTCAGGCCATGGCCAAAGGGTGAAGTCCTGACCCGCAAGGAACGTGGCCGGGATATTGACTTCTCCATGGAACAGGAACCGGGAGTGAAGTGTGAGATTACCGTGAATGACCAGCCGTGTGAGTATACGGCGTGGCTGAGACAGTGGTTCATGGGTGGTAATCCTAACTGGTATAGCAGGATGGACTGGATGTTGAGAGTGAGGGCCATGACGAGGGTGCTGTCTCTTGGTACGGGCATAGCGGTGAGTGAGGAGATAGCGGATACGGATAGCGCCTCGAGTACGCCTAAGACGGTTGATCCTAAGGCTCCCAAGGATGTTCCGTTTGGAGGTAAATGATGGTCAACACTGAAATTATGACGCCAGACGAACGTGAAGTTTTTGAAAAGCTACATATCATCCGTTACGAGGAAACATTACGAGACATGCAGAAAGCTCGCCGTGAACGTGTATTGGCAGAATGCACTGAGAAGGAATGCCAAGAGGAAATCCAATTGATTCAATTCCAGATTGCCATTGCCGAGCGATATTTTAAGTCGGAAGGAGGCAAGTGATGGGACCATTCGCAAGCAAAGAACAATTGGACGAAATTAATAGGGCCTACGAGCGGAGGAAAGTGATACTTAAAAGTATCAAAGGTGCCGAAATAGAAGTCTCGTTCGCCCTACATGAGTATGCTCTGACTATATCTGATGAGTATCGGCAAGACTTCTTCGATCCCCGTAACCGAGACTACTGGGTGAAGGGCTTCTGTGAATGGCTGATGGAGAAACAACGGAAGTCGGCTGAAGTGAGAGCGAGCAACGACTAATGACTGAGTTACAACAGAAGTTATTCGATGACGAAGAACAACGCAAGCTGGAGGCCGAGGAGAAGCGTGTAATTGAGAGACGGCGTCTGGCTGAGTTACAAGTTATAGCCCGTAACAAAGTTCCGCCTAAGCCGCCCATAACGGACGACGATGGCGATATCGTTCCCTTCTGAGGACTAATGAAGACTTGTTTCAAGTGCAAAAAGGAATTACCACTGTCGGAGTTTTATGCTCACAAGATGATGGCTGACGGTCATCTAGGGAAGTGCAAGTCCTGCGCCAAGATTGACGTAGCTTTAAGAGCGGTAGAGAAAAAAGAATACATAGCTGCTTACGAGAAAGCTCGGTTCCAAACGAAGTCACGCAAGGAATGTGTCCTTAACCACGAACGGAGGTGGAGAAAGAAGTATCCTGAAAAAGTTCGTGCTCATAACGCAACAACTAGGGCTATCAGATCTGGAATATTAAAGAAGCAACCTTGTCAGTTCAAAGGATGCGGCGAGCTTAAGGTTGAAGCTCATCATCCCGATTATTCTAAGCCTCTGCATGTGATCTGGTATTGCCATGCTCACCATAGAGTTGTTGAAGGTCGAATTTCACGATTTTCCCATCAGTGGGAATTACATAAAAGAATACACAAGGAGATAACGAAATGTCTGAAGCAACAGCAGTAGGCAAGGTTAATCGCTTTGCCGGATTCGAGAGAGAAGAACGTAAGCCATGGGAAGACGGTTGGTACAGCGGAGTGATCGTTGCTGAGTATGAGACCAGCGGCAACTTCGCTAGGGTTCACAAGACCGAGGATACTCTTTCTAAGAAAGGTGACAGCCGAAATCTCAAGTTGTGTGTAACCGTGGTCAACGGTAACGATACCAAGAGTCTCAATACGACCATCAACTACCGGCCAGAGGCTCTGGAGCCGGAGCGCATAGAGGACCTTCGTGTCCGTAAGGCCAATAAGGAAAGGTTCTCCGGTGTGGATAACCGCGATTCTCTGTCGTTATCCAAGTTCCACGAACTTGAACGCGCCGGCATTCCTGTAGAAGACAACGGCCATGGAGGATTCGATGTCGAGAAGATGCTGGGTATTGCCGCGGACTTCTACCTTGGCAGCAGAGTGAAGAAGAGTGCAGATGGAATGGACGATCGTGCGGTAACCGATGCCGAGAAGAAGTCGGCTACTGATGAGGAACGTAAGACGTGGTATCACAAGGTTACGCAGATAGCGGCGGTGGATACCAAAGTCAAGAGATAACAAGGTCAAGAGGTAACGAGTTTCATGGGTGCTCCGCGTAGAGGTTATAACTGGATGTCGCCAGTTGCACATAGCCAGCGCCAAGACTTGCAGACGACAATTTGCAAGTGATGGAGCATCCATGTAATGGTTTCGTCTGTGGTGCAGCAGCACCAGGTTCGTGTCGGACAGCCTACTGCGAGGTCGGGGAACCGCGTGTATACATTGTGAATGGTCCGAACAATGCAAGCTGCGATAGCTGTAAGCCCTTGCATAAGTGGTTGGGAGCGGGGTGGGGAATCCCGCCAGACGAAATAGTTTCGTGGCGCGGTGTGGAAGGACACACAGCAATTAATTCCTCGGATAGCGTGGTAAGACTGGCCGGGGTAAATCTATCAGGGATAGGACCAAGTATTCACCTGTTAGATCTTGGCTCAGCGCGGGCTACCACAGCGGGTATCAAGGCCCGTCGCCACGATTAGATTTGAACGTTTAACGGTTTAAGGCGGTGCCGCCTGCCAGTTGATGTCCCAAGCAGCTTGGGCTGGTGAGTTGGGTGAAATTCCCGTGGACGGCACTGCTCATATAAATTATCGGGATGGCTGGAGAGAAGGTAAAAGTAGGGGCAACGCTGGCGAGCGACCCTTCACCCAAACGGTACCTTCTCTCTGGTCTATGAGGATTATATGACAAAGTACAGATGTTGGTTTGACGGAGCATGTGAGCCGATTAATCCAGGTGGAACGGCGACCTACGGTACGGTAATTGAGATCGTAGGAGGCCTGACTACCACCGGTTCCGGTTACGCTGGAAAGGGACCGGAAATATCCAATAACGTAGCCGAGTATGCCGCAGTGATTCATATTCTGAACTGTCTCATTCTTGACGATCAGTGCGAAGAAGCGGTGATTTATGGCGACTCGCAACTGGTAATCCAGCAACTATCCGGCAAATGGAAAGCCCGCGGCGGGCTGTATATGGACTATTACCGCAAAGCCTTATCGCTAGTAGAGGATTTGAAAGCACGAGGATGTAATATCAGTTTTACGTGGATTCCAAGGGAGCAGAATGAGCTATGCGATCAATTGAGCCGCGGCCAGGTTGGACTCTGACTTGCTACCGGCGGGTCATAAACGCACGCGAAGTGCATCCGATAAGGATGCGTTTACGTAGCTTCTTCCGTCACTGTGGCGCGGTGTTTGCGCCCAGTTTCTTTCTTTTACTCTTGGGTTGTTCTTGACTTTGTTTTTGACTTATTCACAGGGGAAATGTACGAATTGTGTTGACATAAGTATAAACTTAGTATAGAAGGAAACATTATGAAGAAGAGTAAATGTGAGCACGACGATATTCTGCCGCAAGCGTACTTCACTTGGAGTACAAAGGATGGCATCGGCTATATTCCATATCTAGTTCTGATGTGCGTCGATTGTGACGAATACTTTATTGAAACAGGTAAGCCGATGCAAAAGGAAGAAGAGTGATATGAGCAACGATCTGAACAACAAGGACATCCGTACCATAACCATCATATTCCTGGTAGCAGTAGCCATCGTAGTAGGAGTATTGTTCTGGGCTAGTAGGGGTATGGCACAGGAGAAGACGTATAAGCTCACCGAGGTACAACTGTTGAAGCTCCAAGTCCAGCAGAAGGATGCGCAATTGTTACAAGCTCAACTCCAGAATGTCCAGCGACAGTTCCAGGAGAAGGTCTCGGAGTTAATGAGTACAGCTAACAAGTTCAAGCTCGAGAATGGCTGGCCACCTGAGACAGTGTTCGATCCTGATAAGCTAGTGTTCTCAGCCCCACCGGAGAAGGAGAAGAAATGAGCTCGTCACCTAAGATCCTTACCCCATATGGCTACACCACCGAGTCTGCTCGCCAGCAGGCGGTAACCAACATGAAGCTCGATCCAGCTAAGCGTCAGGCAGTGCTCGAACTGTTGTGTAAACAACTAGGCTCCGTAGCCAAGGGTGAGATAGAGTTCCAGAGAAGGTATCCCGAACTGTTTGAACAAGAGGAGACTACATGAAGCAACTCATTCCGGCCATTGCAATCGTACTACTGCTGTCAGGCTGTACACCACTTGAGCGTCAAGCGTACCAGACGGTGGTCGCAGCCAAGGCTTTTTTAGATAAAGAGAAAAGCTCTCATCTCGAATGTGCCACAACCCCTACCACAACGGTCTGCGACGATCTAACCAAGGCTACTGGAGCCAAGGATGCGCTCATCGACGCCATCAGTGTCTACTGCAGCGGCCCAGACTTCAACAACGGCGGTGCCTGTAACGCTCCCGACATCCACACCTCTGCCGGCGTATCAGCAGAAGCCAAGCTGCGGGCCGCTATCACCAACTACAATCAGATTGCCGCTGACCTGAAGATCGCCACTGGAGGCAAGTAATGTATCTCACACTTCTAGACCTCGGTATCCAGTTCCTGCTGCAATACCTCTCCGGCCTAAAAAGCGGCAAGGTTCCCGTAGAGATCCTGCAAGCCGTACAAGCAGCCATCGACGCCCTCGTCGCTCATAAACAGGATGTAATATCCAAATCTAATCTCGATTCTCTTCGCGGGTAGTGTTATGAAGAAGAAGGTCAAGGGAACCAAGAAGCAGCACGCTGAGTTGGATTATGAATACAAGTCTGCGTTATTGCCAATTAATAATCCATGCGCTCCTTGGTTTAACAGCG
>Ga0247695_1000069_pt1 | contig 22003 bp, 34 predicted proteins | sample CNK36_metaG_FD_182739 | JGI IMG/M metagenome (GOLD analysis project Ga0247695, IMG submission 182739) | Soil microbial communities from Purdue University Martell Research Forest, Indiana, United States - CNK36 | ecosystem: Environmental > Terrestrial > Soil > Temperate forest > Bulk soil...
CGCTACCGGGAAACCCCGCAGCGGATCACTCCCGCCGACGTGCTCAAGCGGGTGAAAGCCGACCGGGCCGACCGGTACCGCGGCATCCCGATACGCAAGACGGGCACCTGGCCGCCGCCCGAGGAGTACCGGCGGATCCTCGCTGAGACCGCGGCGCGGGAGCATCCGTTCGGGTGGGGCATGCCGGACGGCGCGTCATGACCGCCGTCCTGGCCGCCGCCGCCCGCGCCGTCGCCTACGCCGCCGTCGGCACGGTCCTGGTCCTGGTCGCCCTGGCCGCGATGCTGTGGCCGGCGTACGGCCCGCAGGGGCTGTGGACGGTGGCGTGGCTGGGGGTCACGGCGGTGGTGACGGCGGGCTGCGGCGTGGCCCTGGAATGGCTCGGGAAACGACGCGAGGGGAACGAACGATGAGCGACAGCAGCAAGATCGAATGGACCGGGAGGACCTGGAATCCCACGACCGGATGCGACCGGATCAGCCCCGGCTGCGACAACTGCTACGCCCTGGAGATGGCCCGCCGCCTCAAGGCGATGGGCCAGGCGAAATACCAGGCCGACGGCGACCCGCGCACATCCGGCCCCGGCTTCGGCCTCGCCGTCCACCCGGGCGCGCTGGCCGTCCCGCTCGGCGTCCGCAAGCCGGCGACGTGGTTCGTGAACTCGATGAGCGACCTGTTCCACGCCCGCGTCCCGGCCGGGTTCGTCGGCGGCGTCTGGAACACGATGGCGCTCACGCCGTGGCACACGTACCAGGTCCTCACCAAGCGGCCCGGTCGGGCGCGGCGGATCCTCGGCGAGTGGGCGGCGAACGGCTGGCTGTGGCGCAAGGAGGACATGATCTGGTGCGGACCGGTCCCTGGCCCGCTGCCGAACGTCCACCTCGGCACGTCGATCGAACTGGACCGCTACGCCCGCCGCGCTGACGACCTGTGCGGGACACCCGCCGCCGTCCGGTTCCTGTCCCTGGAGCCGTTGCTGGGCCCGCTGCCGTCACTGGACCTGGTCGGCATTGACTGGGCCATCATCGGCGGGGAGTCAGGTCCCGGCTCGCGGCCGATGGACCTCGGATGGGCGCGCGAGCTGATCGGCCGGTGCCGGGAGGCCGGGACAGCCGTGTTCGTCAAGCAGCTGGGGTCGGTGCTCGGCCGTGAGCTCGGCGCGGGCCCGAAGGGCGGCGACTGGTCGGCGTGGCCGGGCGATCTGCGGGTGCGGGAGTTCCCGGCTCCGGCGGAATCGGCGGTGGCGTGATGGCTGAGGTGCTGGTGAACGGCCGGGAGCCGCTGGACTGGGAGCTGCCCGCCCTCGAGCGCGGCCGCCGCTGCGAGCTCGAGCGGTGCCGCGACCTGCTCAGGGGCGTCCTCGCCTCGGACCGCGAACACCCGCAGCCGGGCCGCCCGGTGATAGACCTGCCGGCGCTGCCGTGACCGGCGTCCCGGGCATGCCGCTGCCCGGCGGCCATCCCGACCTGGCGCCGTGCGGCACCCTGGCGGCGTACCGGCGGCACCTGCGCGACGGCCTCCGCGGCCGTGAGATCGACCGGGCGTGCCGGCAGGCCGTGAACCGGGCGAGGGGGGACCGGGCGGCGGCCGGGTGGGTGCGGCCGTCCCGGGCCCGCCGCGTCCACCAGGCGCTGCGGGGCGGGGCCGCGAAGTGCGGCCGGGAGCGGGTGGCGGTGTCGGCGGATCCGGGTGAGGTGACGTGCCTGAACTGCCTGGGCTGCCACCACCCCATGCCGGGGGAGCAGATCCGTGCAGCGTGACCGGCCGCGGCTGCTGGACCTGTGCTGCGGGCAGGGCGGCGCCAGCGCCGGCTACCACCGGGCCGGGTTCGACGTGACCGGCGTGGACCTGGCCCGCAAGCGGCTGAAAGACGGCACCTGGGCCGACGACAAGGCCATCCCGGCGCGCTACCCGTTCGAGTTCATCAAGGCCGACGCCTTCGACGTCCTCGCCGACGCCGCGTTCATGGCCCGCTTCGACGCGATCCACGCGAGCTGGCCGTGCCAGGCGCACAGCATCGCCAGCAAGTACAAGGGCACCGCGGCCATGCACAAGGACCTGATCGGCCCGGGCCGCCCGGCGATGCAGGCGACCGGGCTGCCGTGGGTGATCGAGAACGTCCCCGGCGCCCCGATGCGTGCCGACTACCTGCTGTGCGGGTGCATGTTCGGGCTGCCGGGCTTGCGCCGGGAGCGCTGGTTCGAGACGTCGTGGCGGGGGTTCGCGCTGAACATGGGCCATGATCACCGTGAGCCGGTCGTCACCGTCGCCGGCCACGGGCCGCCGTCCTGGGTGCGTGAAGGCGTCTCGGTTCCGGTCACGACCGCGGACTGGCGGCGGGCGATGGGCATCGACTGGATGACCCGCGACGGACTGGCGCAGGCGATCCCGCCCGCCTACACCGAGCACATCGGACGTGAACTGATCGGCTACCTCGCCGAGGCGGGCGAGGCCGCGTGAACGTCCGTGGTCTCCCGCGCCCGCTTCTCCTCGATGGCCTCGATGATGAGCGCCGAGCGGGAGATGCCGCGCCGCGCGGACTCGGACAGCAGCCACGCCCGCACATCCTGCGGGGGCCGCAGGGTGACGGGCGTGTCTTCGGGCTTGTGCCGGTCGGCCATGGCTCAGCCCTTGGGGACCCAGACGGCGATCTTGGCGCGGGTCGAGCGGCGGTCGGTGAACATCCCGCCGGAGTGCTTCCTGACCGTGACGAGCACGGTCTTGCGGGACGGGCTGAATTCCGGCTCGCCGACGACGGTGCCCATGGCGGTCAGGTGGCCGTCGTGCAGGTCGTCAACGGGGATGAGCTTGCAGGCCTTGCCGTCGAGGTCGCTCATGTTCGTCATTCCGGGTTCCTCTCCCTTGGTGGTATTACCACTCTACCCGTGGTAATACCACAAGTCAAGGACGAGACGTGGCGGGCGTTCCTGGCGGCGCGGCGGGGCGTGCCGGGGCCTGGTGCCCTGTGCGCGCAGGAGCCGCTGTGGTGACCGCTGTGGTGCTCCGGGGTGACGCCGCGCACCTGCCGCTGCCGGACGCCAGCGTGGACCTGGTCGTGACCTCGCCGCCGTATTTCGGGTTGCGCAGTTACAGCGACGGCTGCGCCTCGTGCGCCGAGACGGCCCGGGCCGCGAACCGTGGCTATATGGAGCGTTACTGCCCGAACTGCCAGCGCGTCTTCACTTCCGGCCGCAACAAGTGCCACGTCTGCGATGTGACCACGCTCCGCACCGATGCCACCAAGTCAGCGCCGAAACAGCCTTGCCCGGACTGCGGAGGCAAGGGGCAGCGGCACTATGCCGGGCAGGTCGGGTCGGAGGCGACTCCGGCGGAGTACGTGGCGGCGCTGGCGGTGTGTACGCGGGAGTGGGTGCGGGTTTTGAAGCCGTCCGGGTCGATCTTCGTCAACCTCGGCGACAAGTACAACTCGTCGTCACACTCGATGCAGGGCGTCTCGTCCGACCATCACATCGGACAGCGCGGCAAGTTCGACCGACTGCCCATCCTTGACGGCACGCGCCCTAAGTCGCTGCTGGGCTTGCCGTGGCGGTATGCGCTGGCGTGCATGGATGACCTGGGCCTGATCTTGCGGCGGGACATCATCTGGTCGAAGCCGAACGGGCTGCCGGAGTCGGTGACGGACCGGTGCCGGTCGTCGCATGAGTACGTGTTTCATTTCACGGTGCGGCCGAGGTATTACGCGGCGGTAGACGAGATCCGGGATGAGCACTCCGGCCCGCTGAAGTCACCCGGTAGCGGCAACCCAGCGGCCGCTGTCGGCCCGCAGAGCCGCAACGGCCATAGCCAGTGGGAGCGCACCCGCGAGCAGCGCGACGCGACCGTCAGGCACCCGCTGGGGAAGCTGCCCGGGTCGGTGTGGGACATCCCCTCCCAGCCGCTGACCGTCCCCGCGCACCTGGGCGTGGATCATTTCGCGGCGTTCCCGATGGAGCTGCCGCGCCGGTGCGTGCTGGGCTGGTCTCCGCCGGGGATCTGCACCGCCTGCGGCGAAGGCCGCCGCCCGGTCGCTGCGCAGACCGACGAGGCGTACGCGGCCGAGCGGGCCCGCGTGCGGCAGCGGCGAACGGAGCAGAACACTGACCGCGAGATCGCGCTTTATCCCGGCGGCCGGACGAATGCCGGAGGCTTCACCAACATCAGCAACGGCGTCGTCCGGCCCGCGTACGCCATCACCGGCTATGCGTGCGCCTGCCCGGAGCCTGACGCGCCCGTGCGGCCCGCTGTCGTCCTGGACCCGTTCGGCGGCACGGGCACCACGGCGCTCGTAGCGGCCGCGTACGGTCGCCTGGGCGTCTCCGTGGACCGCTCCGCCGACTACTGCCGCCTGGCCCGCTGGCGCACCACCGACCCGGCAGAGCGCGCTAAGGCGATGATGGTGGCCAAGCCGCCGCCCGTCCCGGACGGGCAGGGATCGCTGTTCGACGACTGGGAGGCGGTGTGAGCGATTCCAGCACCATCAGCCCCTTGCCCGCACCGGGCGAATGGAATAGTGCCGTCGAGCATAGCCTCGCTAACCCGACGCACATCCTCGGACCGTACGAGGACCAGGACGGCGTGATGCATGTGTGCTGCGACGGTGACGGCGACCCGTATGAGCCGAGCAACTGCGATTTCACCACGGAGCATGCGTGCTGACAGCAACGGTGACAGCAACCGCGGGCGCGGACACCAGCGGACCACAAGGGACTCCGGTGCCCGTGACCTGGTTTTACCGCGCTGGAGTCCGCCCGTGTCCGCGTGCGCCCAGGACTACGGATCAGAAGGTTGGGGGTTCGAGTCCCTCCGAGCGCGCTAGCCTGACCAGGGGAAACACGGGACGTGGTGACCTTCTGACGGGTTGCGGTCAGTTGAATGACCGCAACCGTGACAGCAACCGGCGAGGCGCCGGTGGGTAAGCAAGCCAAGCTGGCCGCCTCGCGCCGCGCGCTGGCCGCCGAAAGGCGGAACCACATGGCGGCCACGGTGGCGGAGGCAACGCCACTCATGGAAGCCGAGGCGCAGAAATTTCAGGCCGACACCGAGGCAATGAACCTGGTGGCCCGCGACCGGCCAGGGCAGCAGAGGCGGCTACGCTCGGCCGGCTGGCGCCCGAACCAGCAGACCGCCGACGTCGTGGACGGCCTCGGCTGCTGGGATAACTACCGCAGCCACGCTATGCGGCTGGTCCACTCGCTGCACCGGTATGAGGATGGCCACGTCTGGGCGCACCTGTCGGTGTCACTGGCATCCCAGCTGCTGCCGTCATGGGAGCAACTGCGGGACGTGCAGTGGCTGATGTATCCCGATCAGTCCGGGATCATCGTGATCGCTCCCGGCCGGGAGCATTACAGCATCGGCGAGGTTGCCCACGTGTGGACATGCCTGACCGCCGCGCCGCTCCCGGACTTCCGGATCGCCGGTGCCATCTGACGTCTATGACCGCCCGCGCAGCCCTTCGAGTACCCGGTCCATCACGTCGGCCCCGGCGCGCGGCACGTCCTCCAGCGCGTGCACGTACACCTGCGTCGTGGAGATCCGGGCGTGCCGCAGCATCCGCTGCACCGTCTTCAGGTCCGCCCCGCCCGCCAGCGCGTACGACGCGCACGCGTGCCGCAGGTCATGCAGCCGGGCCGGCCGGGCGATCCCGGCCCGTTCCCGGACCTTCTCCCACTGCCGGTTCATGTTCCGCGGCTCCACCGCCGTCCCCAGCCCGGTGGTGAACACCAGGTCCAGGTCCGCCCACGCGGGGGCGGCCAGCTGCGCCTTGCGCTGTTCCCGCCGCCACGCGGCCAGTGCCTCGCCCGCCGAGACGGGCAGCGCGACCGGCTCCCGTGACGCCCGCGTCTTCAGCTCCCGTGCCACTAGCCGGCCCCGGCCCCGCTTCCCAGTGGCAGGGTCCTGCTCGCCGCGCATCCGCTGCACCTGCAGGCCCGGCGTCCAGACCCGCCGCTCGAGGTCCAGGTCGCCCCACCGCATGCCCAATCCTTCGCTGCGGCGGAAGCCGAGCAGGAACGCGACCAGCCAGTAGCACCACCACCGGTCCTCCGCCATCGCGGTCAGCAGCGCGGACACCTCGCCCGGCGCGAGGATGACCGGCTCGGCGGGCAGTGTCCGGGGCGGGTCGACAAGATCCACGACGTTGCGGGTCAGCCCGGCGGTCTCGTCGCGGATCGCGTCGGCGATCATCTTGTGGAGGATCTCCCGGCAGTACGCCACGGTCCGGGGTGACAGAGTACGGCGCGGCCCGGTGCGGGACTGCCGGGCGGAGGGCTTGCGGGACAGGCGGTCCTGCCAGTCGCGGACGGTGGCGGCGGACAGGTCGGTGAGCTTGACGTGGCCGATGCCGCCGCGGGCGGGGAGGATGTGGAGGCGGGCGTTGTCGCGGTAGGAGTCCATGGTGGTGGCGGCCATGCGGCCGGCGCGGACGTACTGGGGGAGGGTGCGGCCGAGCCAGTTGGCGAAGGCGTCGGCGACGGTCTGGCCGGGGTCGGCGGGCAGTCCGCGGGCGAGTTCGGCGGCCAGGTCGTCGGCTTTGGTCTTGGTTTCGGCGCGGGTTTTGCCGTAGACGTAGCGGGCCTTGGTGTCGATGCCGTTTTCGGGTGGCCAGACGCGGGCGCACCAGCGGCCGTCGGCGCGCCGCCATGGTTTGCCTTCGCGGTTGGGCCGAGCCCCGGCCGGCTTCCCGGTCACGGGGACACGGGGTATCGGTAGCCCGGCTGGAGACGCGGGCAGTCCGGCCTGTGGCTCACTGCCGCATCACGAAGGACTGGCGCACGCCCGCAGTCCGGACAGCGGGCGTGTTCGTGCTTCTGGTGTTCTAGCAGGTCCTGCCCGCTGCTGACGTATCCGCAGCGGGCCGCGCATTCTTCTTCGCTGACCTTCTGTGTGTCTTCCATGCTTTGACACTACCCACAGCGGACATGTCTGGTCTAGAGTGGACTCCGGATGTCTCCATTTACCGTCAACCGTGGCGGGAGAACACGGGAGCCTGCCTCCAGGCCCCGGCATACGGAGGGACGATGATGACCGACCGGCACCCAGGCGAGATCGATGTCGGCACTGCGGTGCTCGGCCTCATGACGATCAAGCGGGTCGCCACGCTGCTCGACTTCTCGGAAAGGCAGATCCGCCGCATGATCGCGTCCGGGACGCTGGAGGCCGTCAAGGACGGCGGCAGCGTGCGGATCCTGCCCGAGTCGATCATCGCGTACAAGCAGCGGCTGCGCGGCGGCCGCGGGGATCCTGCCCCGTGCAGGACGTGCGGCGGGACACCCCCCGCAGGGTTCATCTGCACCGGGTGCGGGCAGACGGGCCGGGTCGCGTCGTGAGCGGGGCAGATGACGCAATGAGAACTGATCCTCCGGCGCTGGCGGACCTCAGTCTTGAGGAGATCGCCGCGGCGTTCATCATGCTCGTGCCGTCCTGTCTCACGCTCGGCCATCAGTCGATTCAGGGGACGCTGTGGTACGTCCACGGCGACCGTGCGGGCGCGTTCGTCAAGGACGTGATCACCAGGCCGCCGGCCGAGGTAGCCCGGAAGTGGTACGGCGGCGAGAGGCGCGCGAAAAGGGCGCTCGCCATTGCCATGGGGAAGGCGCTGTTCGGCCCGGAGACGGATGACCAGGACGATACCCCCGAGCACATCGGCGAGGCGTCGTGACCGGGGGCCTGCCTGCGGGTGACCTGCGGATCCTGGACATGCTGACCGCGCCGGAGGTCGCCGTCCGGCTGGGCTGCTCGGTGGATAAGGTGCGTGCCCTGGCCGCTGCGGGTGAGCTGGAGCGGGTGCCGTTCGGGTCGCTGGTGCGGGTGTCGCCGGAGTCGGTGGCTGCGTACGAGCTGCGGCAGGCCGGCGGGGCATCCGCCCCCCAGGGAGGGAGTAGCCAGTGAGCGCGATCACCGCCAGGACGGAACTGCGCGAGCCCAGGTTCAGCAACGCGTGGCGTAACGATCCGACCGGGACGATCATGTCGATCGTCGAGCTCGGCGGACACGACTCACACCTCACTTTCGACAGCGCGGCCGATGCCCGCGCCGTGGCGGCCGAGTGCATCAAGGCGGCCGAGGCGATGGAACAGCTCGGGCCGGGGTGATGCCGGGTGTCCAGGGCGCGGGGCGGCGTGAAGAAGCAGCAGGGCCGGCTGGCGGACATGTCGCTGCCGCCGGAGCTGCGGGGCCGCCGCGGCCGGGGGAAACGGGCGGCGAAGCGGCTGGGCGGGACGCCTCCGGCGCAGCTGGGTCACGCGCAGGGCGCGAAGAGCCGCCGGAAGGCCCGGGAGGGCGAGCGGAAGATGGAGCGGCAGCGTCGTGAGCGCGGCGGGTAGGCGGTGCGGACGGCCACGCGGTAAGCACGGCGGCGACGGGGCTAGGCCGGCTGGGTCCCATCTCGGTTCAGGGTCGCCGTCACCGCTGCCGCGGCGTCACCGGGTGCTGCTGCGCGTCCTGGATGTGCTGGCCGGGTGGCTGCACCGGGGCGGCCGGGCCGTGCCGCCGCCGAACGCGAAAAGGCCCCCGCCATAACGGCGGGGGCCTGCCCCTTTACCCGGGGCTGAGCGTACTACGAGGTCAGTCGACCCACAGCTTGATGCCTGCCGGGAGCGGCGTGCTGGCGGGCCTGGTGCCGGAGTGCACGGCGTTCAGGTATCCCGCGAGGGGGTCACCGAACGTGTGGTAGTGGTTCACGGTCATGCGCAGCAGCGCCGACGGCGGCACGCCCAGTTTCGCGGCGAGCTGCGCCAGGGAGAACTGCCCGGCGGTGACGTACTCGCCGTGGCCGGTGAACCCGGCCGGGTGCGCGGCCGGCTGGAAGGCCAGCGCGGCCAGGTCGTCGATCGACCCGTGGAACACGGAGCAGTCGCACACTCCCACGCCGGGGACGGTGAACGCGTCGGTGAACTGCCACAGCTGGTGCGGCGGGTCCGGTTCGCGGGTGCCGTAGGCGGCGACCCAGGTGACGGGCTGGAGGCCGTGGGTGGCGGCGTAGTTGAGCCCGGAGTAGTCCCACGGCGGGTCGTGGAGCGCGGCGTTGATCGTCTTGGCCCAGGTGACCCAGCGGGCCTGCTGGGAGCCGTCGCCTTCCTCGATGTCGGCGATGACCTTCTCGCCGGGGCGGAGGGTGCCGAGGAGGTTGATGAGGGCTTTGGCCTGGGCGGTGACGTCCTGGTCGCCTCTGATGTAGGCGTAGATCCCGATGAACCGGGCGCCGCCGGCGTGGAGGGCGTCGCGGCGTGCGCCGCCGAACCAGGCTTTGTCGACGCGGGTGCCGTAGAGGGCGCGGATGATGATGGCCTTGGACCAGCGGAGGTAGGCGGCGTCGGCGATGTCAAACTGGAATTCTGAGCAGTCGGCGAGCAGGACGACGGTGCCGGGGGCGGCGTGTGGTGCTGCCGCGAGGTGGGCGGCCAGGGAGGTGGCGGGGGCGGGGGTTTCGCCGGGTGCCGCTCCGGCGCGGAACGGCACGGGTGCGGGTGTCGTCATGGGGCTCCTAACGGCTGGGGCTGCTGCGCGCGGTGTCCGAGGTCGCCGCGGTCGTCCACTCGAGTGGCGGGCCGCCAGTCGCGGCGGCACGGGCCGCACATCTTGGTGTCCTGGTTCAGGTCGGCGTAGACGCCGCAGGAATGGCAGTAGCCCATGGCGGTCCTCGGGGCGGCCAGGGCTGCCGGGGTCTAGAGCAGCGGGTATATACGGAGGGGGGTGGTTACAGCTATAGGTAAAACAGCCCCCCCCTGCCTTGTCCGCGCCTGGCTCCCGCCGCGGCGGGTCACTCCGTGGCGGCGGGAGGCTGCAGGGTCTTCTCCGGCGGCAGGCCCGGGGTCGCGCGCCCGACGGCCGGCCGCGAGGTGTGCTTCGCGAGGTAGCCCGCGCCGAAGGCGAGGGCGCCGGGGACGATGACGTAAATCCAGGAGGCGACCACGTCGGGTACGCCGCCCTTGAGCACGTAATGACCCAGCGCCCACAGGGCGAGGCCGGACACGGCGGCGGCCCCCGTGCTGGCCTGCACTTTCGTCTCGATCTGCGCGGCCATGACGCCCCCCGCTATTTCTTCGTTACGTACAACACCAGGCTCACCAGGGCGATCAGGACCGCGGCGGCCGCGATGACGGTGCCCATGTTGAGCCGCTGGTCGCTGCGGGTGCCCGCCGCCCCGGACGTGGACCCTTCCCCCCGGTCGATGCGCTCTTTCAATTCCGTCAGCCGGTCGTCGTAGTTCTTGGCCACCGTGTCGATCCGCAGGCCGATCTGGTCGATCTGCTTGGTGAAGGACAACTCGGTTTTCTCGGCGGCCTTGGCGGCGGCCTGGCTGTTCTCGAAGACGGCTTCCTTGGCGGCCTGCAGCGCGGCGGCGAGGGCGGCGGCGGACGCGGTGGACGCCTGCCCGACCCGGATGTCCCGTTCGGCGAACTGCAGGGCGATCGAGTCGAACCGTTCCCCGTGCAGGGTCTTGAGGTGGTCCACTTCGCTGCTGGCCACCGCGACGAGCCGGGCCGCCTGGTCGTTGTGGAGGCGGGTGGCTTCGGCGATGCCGTCGAGGCGGGATTCGAGGAGTTCCCGCAGGGCGGTGATCCGCTCGTCGACGGCGGTGGGGACGTGGCGGAGGTCTGAGGCGAGCAGGGCGGTGGCCCGGTCCATGCCGTCGAGCCGCTGTTCGATGAGGGCCTGGAGGGCGCCGAGCGCGCGGACCCGCTCGGATACGGCGGTGTCGATCCGTTCGGATAGCAGTTCGCGGAGGGAGTCGAGTTCGCGGCGGAACAGGGCGGTGGCCCGTTCGACTGCTTCGGTGGTGAGCTTGGTCGGGTCGGGCCGGGGTACCAGGTCGGGCGGGTACCTGCCACCGTCGCCTGTCTCGCCGTCCACCGTCGCCCGCCTGCGGCCGGTCAGGGGATGAGGGGGGCGAGCATGGCGAGCAGGTCCGCCTGCGTCCCGGCCCAGTCCTGCCCGGCCATCAGCCCGTACGCCTCCCGCTGCCCCGCCTGCATCTTCACCGCGTTCGTCGTGGGTTCGGTGCCGAGGACGGCGGTCGCGCCGAGTTCCCACCAGCAGGTGTGCACGCCGCGCCTGGAGGCCCAGGAGATGAACTGGGGCAGCCACCCGGACTGCATCGCGGCCAGCGGCACGTCCGTGTTCGCCCCGAACTCGCCTGCCCACAGCGGGGCGGTGCCGCTGGTGACGAGGTACCCGGCGGCGGCGTCCATCTGCGCGTCGTAGGCGGCCTGGGCCTGCCCGGCGGGGTGGAACCAGGGGTAGTCGTGGATGGACGCGACGACGCCGGCGCCGGTGACGGGGTGCGCGGCCCACCCGGTGAGGTCGGCGGCGTAGTTCAGGCCCTCGCAGAACACGAGGCAGCCGGGGTGGACGGCGCGGATCCGGCCGGTGGTGGCCTGGTACATGGCGCGGATGTCGGTCGGGTAGCTGCCGCCGTTCCCGGTCCCCCAGGTGGGGGTCCGCAGCTGCCCGCCGATGGTGGCGGGGCGGGGTTCGTTGTGCAGGTCGTAGCCGACCAGGTCGTTGCCGGCGAACAGGGCGGCGACGAGCAGCCACGTGTTGGTGAAGGTGGCGGACGGCCAGTTGTCGTTGTACCACAGGCCCGCGTTGTCGTCCTGGGAGCAGCACCAGCCCGGCCACAGGAGGTGCTGGTTGGGGATGGCGTACAGCCCGGCGGCGGTGATGTCGGAGACCAGCTGCGCGTACACCCCGGCGGGGGTCATGCCGATCAGGTCGGGGTTGGCGGCGAGCCGGGCCGCTTTCGCCGGCGCGGTCTTCGGGGTGCCGTTGCTGCTGACGAAGGTGCCGAGGGCGAACGGGATCCTGACGTGGTTGAGGCCCCATCCGGCGATGCGGGCGATGATGGCGTGCCGGTCCAGCTTGTCGAGGCCGTAGGGGATCATCTCGTCTTGCTGGGCGCCGCCCCAGTTGACGCCGGCGAGCCGGACGGGTGTCCCGGCGGCGTCGAGGATCTGGGAGCCGGCGACGGTGAGGGGGCCGGCGAGGGCGGTCACGCGATCCTGCGGAGGATGAGGCAGGACTGGGCGCGGACGGTGGTGGCGGTGGCGTTGGAGGCGACCTGCGCCCACTGGAGCTGCATGTTGCCGGCGTTGACGCCGGCGACGATGGTGCCGATCATCGTGGCGGCCATGAGGGTGCCGGTGCCGAGGCTGTTGGCGTTGGGGGTGTCCCCGGCGATGTTGGTGAGGTGGACGACGGCGGAGCCGCCGGTGCCCTGGAAAATACTCTGGTAGCGCATGGTGGTGCCGGTGGGGACGATCCACCGCCACTGGAGCTGCCCGGCGGCGTTGGCGCCGGTGTAGTCGAGGTAGCACTCGAACTGGTAGGTTCCGACGGCGACGATGGGGACGAACAGTTCGGTGTCGTTGACCATGGTCACGGAGGATGTGACGGACTGGTCGGCTGTTTTCACAGCGGCCAGCGGCACCATCCAGCTGTTCACGTCGGACGCGCTCAGGACCTGCCCGACGGCCCAGGTGGGTACCGGCATCCAGTTCTCCTCGCTGCGGTGGTGGGACGATGGCGGGCATGGATGCCTTGTGGGTGCTGCTCATCACGCTGTCCGGTGTTGCCGTCTACCTGGCGGCCGGCTGGCGGATCGCCAACTGGAACCTGCCCCGCGCCTGGGTGGACGCCCGCGACGAGCTGGGCTTGTGCGGCGAGGACTTTATCCGGGGCAGCGTCAAAGGGCGGACCATCAGCATGTTCCTGTTCTGGCCCGTGTACCTCAGCGTCCGCGCGGCATCAGCCCGGCTGGGCCGGGTCATCGACGCGGGCGACCCGGAGCGCCTGAAGGCCCAGGTGGCCGAGCGGGACGCCCGGATCGCGAAGCTGGAACGCGAGCTGGGGATCCGCTAAAAAGGTGAGCGCGTTGGAGTTGAGCCGTCCGAGCGTGGCGTTATCCAGCGTGAAGAACGACCCGTACTTATCGGCCGACTGAAGCGCCCATGTCGTCAGCCAGCTTGAGGCGGCCGAGTCCCACACGTGGGTGATCCCGGCGATGAAGCAGTCTTTCGCGACTTCCCCGGCGGTCTGGGTCACCAGGTCGCCGACGGCGAGGACGGCCTGCGCGGCGGGGGTGAACGTGACAGCGGTGTTCCCGAAGAAGTCCGCGCCGATGCTGGTGATGGTGAACACGGTGGCTTCTTTGAGGACGCCGCCGGAGGTGCGGACCTGGAACCGGTCCCCGCTGGTGAGCAGGGCTACGCTGGTGGTCGCGATGGTGAAGTTGACGGTCGGCGCGGACCCGAAGTTGTTGGCCAGGGACCACAGGGCCCCGGCGGCGACGCCGGGGGGCCGGACCCACACCTGGATCCGGTCGCCGATCTCCCGGCCGAGGACCTGCGGCCACAGGGTATACGGGTCGGCGGCCGGGTCGACCTGCAGCGTCTCGAACCGGTCCTCGGCCCCCTTGGAGACGTACAGGACCCACTGCGCCCAGTTCAGCGCGTCCCCGTCGGACTGCAGGATGAGGTCGCCCCGGGCGTAGGTGCGGGGGAACAGGTATTTCGCGATCGACGGCAGGTCCTTGACTTCCTGCAGCCCGCCGGACAGGCGGGTGGCCTGCACGTCGTTGGCGATGGTGGTGTCGTCGTTGGCCCGGCCCACCGCGGCGTAGGTGAGTTCGGTGCCGGCTGGCTGGACGGTGCCGGGGAGGTCCCCGAAGACGGCCTGGACGGTGTTGGAGCGCGGGTCGGTGAGGAGTGACCGGCGGTTGCGGAACACGATGGCGCCGGAGCCGTTGACGTACAGCCGGCCGATCTCGGAGTCCGCGGCGACCTGCATGAGGGACAGGGCGTCGGCGCCGAGGGTGGTTCCCTGGAGCAGCGAGTTGCCGGTGTCGATGAGGAGCCGCTCTGAGCTGGTGTACCAGCCGACGCGGCCGAGGATGTCCCGCATCCGCGCCCCGGTGTCGGCCCCGGCTCCTTCGATGCTGACGGCGGCGAGGGTGACGCCGGCGAGGATCTTGAACGCGTCGGTGCCCGCCAGGGTGAGCTCGGCGTAGCCGCCTTCGTAGCTGACCGTCGAGGGGAGCCACCCGTCGGCGAACCCGGAGTACAGCCCGTAGGCCACTGAGGCGAAGTTCGCGCGGACCCGGACAGGGACCATGGGGATGAGCTGGGTGGCGCCGCCGGTGACGTAGGGGCCGGCGAGGTTGTCGGGGTCGAACTGGCCCGTGGAGTTGTCGAGGAGGATGGTGACGGTGCCGGCCTGGTAGTTCCACAGCGGCCCCTGCAATCTCGTGCTGGGCCGGGTGATGGTGAAGGAGATGACCTGGGCGGAGATGTCGGTCCAGCCGGTGGCGGTGCCGAGGGTGCCGGTGTCGAGCAGCCCGAGGACCGCGTCGGAGAGCCGCAGGGCGGTGCCGGACTGCCCGGCGGGGGCGTCGGGGGTGAGGCCGGCTTCGACGATGATCTGCGGGAGGACCGGCAGCGGCGTGGTCATGACCGCCAGCTCTTGCCGGAGCCGTGCTCGTAGGCCTTGATCGCGCCGACGACTTCACGGCCGATGTCCGCCGGGCGTGCGAGCGGGGTGGGGTGGACGTTGATGATGTACGTGGCGCCGCCGCCGCGGGCTCCGCCGCGGGCGGGCTGCAGCATCTCGGGCCGGCCGGTCCCGTTCCAGGAGAGGGACAGGCCGGGGGGCAGGACGCCGTAGCCGGTGTCGAACCCGAACGGGGCTGCGGCCAGCTGCCGCCCGACCGGGTCGGATGACCACGGCCCGTACCCGGACTGGGAGAACAGGGAGATAGCGGCCCGGGTGTTGTTGGAGGCGTTGAGGAGGTTCCCGAAGGCGCCGTTCTGGGTGATGCCGGAGGTGGGGGTGATCTGGTAGAGGCCCCAGCCGGTGAGGCCGGGGGGCTGGCCCTGCTGGATGGCGCCGGGCCGGTCGCCGGATTCGGCGAAGGCGATCTGGGCCATGTTGGCGGCGGCGGACCGGGGGCCGCCCATCGCCGTCCACAGCGCGGCGATGGCCCCGGGGGACATGGTGCCGCCGGTCGCGCCCCCTGCGCCGCCTGCGCCGAGGCCGCCGGGGGGGACGCCGGTCCACAGCAGGGGCATCGCGTGGAGCGCCATCAGGTTGGGTCCCATGCCGCCGCCCTGGCTGATGACCTGCATGGCGCTGCGGACGATGGCGACGTGCCCGGGCGGGGGTCCGCCGGCCGGGCTGTCGTAGAAGGCGAGGCCGCCGGGGACCGGCCCGGACCGGCGCACCCACGCGCCCTGCGCTTCGGAGGTGCGGGGCGCGCCGATGCCGAAGTGGCGGTAGATCGCCTGCACGAACCCGGAGCAGTCGGCCCCGCCAGGCACACTAGTCCCGCCCCAGACATACGGGATTTTCCCGAGCCAGCTCATGGCGTAGTCGGCGATGGCGGAGCCGGACGCGCCGCCGCCGGACTTGCCCATGATCCACTTGACCAGGTCCCCGGCGATGACCTTGGGGATCTGGGTGAGGATCCTGCCCATGATGCCGCCCGCGCCGCCGGCCCCCAGGCCGAGCAGGGCCGCGAACGCGTTGCTGAACGCCTTGCTGTTGCCGGTGGCGAACGCGAGGGCCATCTTCCCGGCGTCGACGATCTTGCCGATGAACCCGGGTGCGCCGGACGGGGTCGCCGTGCCGACCCCGGTGTGCAGGTTGACCGGCGGCGGGTTCTGCCCGATCCTGCCGCCTTTGGCGAACCCGGGGACGCCCCACGCCTGCAGGTCGGCGGCGTGGGCGGCGGTGGTCTGCTTGTCGACGACCGCCTCGCCGCCCTCGAGCAGGGCGGGCCACCGGTCGCCGCCGCCGAACCCGGGGATCCGGCCGCCGGCGGCCAGGCCGAACGGGTGGACCTCGGCGATCGGCTTGCCCAGCCCGACCGCGTTCGTGATCGTGTCGAACACGCGGATCAGGCCGTCGATCACGTTGTCGACGACCCAGGCGACGGGGGCGCGGACGGTGTTCTTCAGTCCGTTCCAGAACCGGCCGACCGCGGTGACGGCGGTGGAGAACGCCCCGGGGACGGTCCTGGTGAAGAAGTTCACGATGTTCGTGCCGAACACCTGCGAGATCCACCGCCACGCCCCGGACAGGATGTTCCTGATGTCGCCGGCCCCGCGCTGCGCCCGCCCGATGGTGTTGTTCCAGGCCATGTCCCAGTAGTGGGCGATGTCGTGGCGGATCCCGTCGAAGACGACGGCGGTGCGGTGCCGGAAGTCGTCGAAGGAGGAGGCGAGGTTGTGCAGGTTGACGCGGGCCTTGTGGAAGTAGTCCTCGACGACGTTGGCGAGCCAGGAGAACGTCAGGCCCAGGCTGCGCAGGACCGCGGCGATGGCCGTGGCGAACCCCTTGAACAGGATGCCGGACGCGCGCATCCCCGGGCCGAGCGCGGTGATGAACCCGGCCAGGCCCTTGATCAGGATCACCAGGCCCTGCGACATGGAGGTCAGCGCCCCGGATTTGACCATCGCGGTCATGGCCTGGGTGAACGCGGGCATGAGGATCTTCCCGGCCTGCAGCATCAGGGCGGCGAACATGCGGATGAACGGCAGCGACGCGGAGAACATCGCGGTCATCATCGGGGCCATCGTCTTGAGCTGGGCGCCCATGGACGCGAACAGGGCGGGCAGCGGCTTGAGGAGCGGCCCGACCGCTTTGGCGAACGTCATCAGGGCTGTCTCGCCGAGGCCGCTGACGGCGGTGGTGAGCCCGGTGAACGGCGCGGCCATCCGCTGGTCCCGGGCCAGGGCGGCCTGCGCGGCGGGCAGCGCGCCCGCGGGGGCGCTGGGGGACTGGGCGCGTTTCACCGCGGCCTGCGCGGCCTTGACCTTCGCGTTCATGGCTGCGCCGGCGGCGAGGCTGCCGCCGATGCCGAGCGCGCCGATGCCGCCGCCGAGGGCGAGGCCGGCCACGCCCGGGACCAGTGCCGCGGCCAGTGCCGCGGCGATGCCGCCGCCGATGAGGCCGCCGGGGGACATCAGCAGGCTGCCGCCCCCGGACGCCGCCTGGCCCGCGCCCCCGCCGCCGCCGGGCAGCAGGCCGCCGAGGCGGGACAGGATCCCGCCGCCGCCGGATCCCGCGCCGCCGAACCCGCTGTCGATGGCGGCCTGGGTGGCCTTCGCCTCCGCGGCCAGGACGGCCAGCTTCCGTTTCGCGGCCGTGTCGTCGATCCGGACGGTGAACTCGGGGAACTTCCGCTTCAGGTCCTCCGCGGCGATCTTGATCTCGAGGAGCTTCGCCTTGGCCTTGACGGTCAGGACCGCCGGCTCCATCGGCTTCTTCACTTCGTCGGCGGTGTCCTTGACCTGCCGGCGGAACACGGCGAGCCGCTCGGCCGCGGCGGCGGAGTCGATCTTCAGCTTGTACTCGGGGAACGCCTTCTTCAGTTCCTCGGCGCGCTTGCTGATCGCGTCGAGCTTGGCCTTGCTCTCCGTGTCGCCGCGGACCCCGATGTCGACCTCGACGGATTTGACCAGGACCACGGCTGCTGCTCACCTCCCGTCGCGTGCGGTTTTGTGCTGCTGGTCCCGGACCTGGTCGTCGATGGCGTCGGTGAGCTGCGCGAAGTCGGCGAGGGTCAGGTCGTTGACTACCGGCGGCGGGATGTTCCACTCGGCGAGCCGGACCAGGTATCTCGCGCGGAGCAGGCTTACCCGCTGGGTGACGACGCGGGAGCGGACTTCCGGCCGTTCGATGCCGCGGCGGGTGCGGCGCTGGTAGGGTCCGCCGCGGCCCCGGCTGCGGCTTCCGCCTTGGCGGCCTCGGCCAGGGCGGCCGCCTCGAACGCCTGGGACAGCTTGGCGATCTTGAAGTCGACGTCGGCGATGGGGGTCTGGTCGCCGCCGCACAGGATCAGCCAGCCGAGCGCCTGGTAGGCGGTGAGGTTGCCTTCGCCGATGCCTTTCTCGAAGTCGGCGAGCGGGCCGCCCATGTGCTTCTCGATCTTGAGTGCCTGCTTGACGGTCAGCTCGTCCAGGTCGAACTCGTACGCGGTGCCCTCGTAGTCGATGATCAACGGCGGTGGCTCCCTTACTTGTAGCCCAGCTGTTTCGCCCAGTCATCGACGACGCCTGCGAATATGCGGACCATCTCGTCGGCTTTGGCGTCGACGGCGTCGGCGAGGAACGGGCGGACGGGGATCTGCTTCGCCCACGTCCAGCCCTCCCGGGGTCCTTGCGCGTAGACGGGGTGGGCGCGGGGCCGGCCGGACGGGTAGCCCTCCATGGTGAGGGCCTGGGGTGCGCGCGGGCCGCCGGCGGCGATGGTGATGCGGGAGGCGCCGCCCTGGAGGCGGACGGACAGGGGGACGCGGACGGACCAGGCGGCGGCGCGGCGGCGTGCGTCGTCGGCGATGGGCTGGGCGGCCTTGCGGAGCCGTTCGGCCAGGATCGCCTGCTCGGTGCCGGGCACGAGCCACCCCCGTTTGCTATCTTGGTACCAGTCTGGTACCGTTCGGGTACAAGCTAAGAGAGGGAGCAAGATGGCCGTAGTCAGGATCAACACCAGCGACACCGCCTGGATCAAGCGCAACGCCGACGAAGACGGGGTGGTCCCCTGCGGGACCGATATCAAGGGCGCCATGTACTTTCAGGTCGAGTTCCAGGTTGATCATGTGGAGCACATCAAGTTCGCCGGCTGCCAGATGGTCCGGTTTGACATGGGCAGCGACTGGCCCATCGATCACAGCCGCACCGCCATGTACCCGGCAGCCAAATACCTGGTGTCCGAATGACCCAGATCCGCCCGCGCCTCGACGATGACCTCGCCGCTGAGGTCCAGGCGTACGCCGACGCCTACAGGATCAGTTTCAGTGCCGCCGTGAAGATCCTGCTGCGGCAGGCGCTGAAAGCCGTGCAGTCATGAGGGTCGGCGTGTCGTCCGGGGGCCGGTGGCGGATCTCGATGGGGCCGCTCGGCTGGCTGCTGGCCGGCTGGTACCTGGTCTTCGGCCTCATCTGGCTATGCGTGTGGATCGGCCAGGTCATCGCCGCGTGGCGGGCTGCGAGGAGGGCGGCGTGACGGTCCGCGAGCTGAGGGAATGGCTGGCCGCGTTCCCTGATGACGTGCCCGTATCCGTCCAGGTCAGCGAGGATGAGTTCGCGTTCGTCACGAGCGTCATCGATGTCGGTGCTGGAAGGTCTGTAATCCTGATCACCAAGCGCGCAGGATCAGATCGCTGACGATTCCTTGCTCACGAGCTTGACCTGGATCACGGGGTTGGTCGTGCCGTCGTCGTACGCCTGGAAGCCGATGGACTGGGGGATCACGTCCGGGCCCCCCACGTTGACCGAGGCTGACTTGAACCGGACCGCCGGGAGGATGAAGGACAGCCGGTACGGGTTGGCCCCGGCCGCCGCGCCGTTGGCGTCGTTGCCGGCCGGGTCGAACTTGGTGAAGTCCACCTGGAGCGGCTGCGTCGTGTTCGCCTTGAAGACGTCGTACAGCTCCGTCCGGCTGAAGAATTCCGTCGTCAGCGTCCCGGTGATGGTGGGGATGGCGTTCTCGATCGGCTCGCCCTTGAGGCCGCTGTTGCCGAGCCCGTACCGGTCGACCTTCATCGGGGTGGACCCGGTGATGGTGATGCCGGTGACGCGGGAGCCGACCGCCGACCCGGCTGCGACGGTGGTCTCGCCCGCGCTGGTGCTGGCGGTGCCGCCGAGGGTGAACACGGACGCGTTCGCGAAGGAGAACAGCCCGTTGGGGGTCGGGTAGGACGCGGCGGCGAGGCTGGTGGAGGTGAGTTCGGTCTGCCCGTCGAAGGTGAGCTTGAGCTGGGCGATCTGGTTGTCGTTGCAGGAGAATTCCCAGTCGGTGCATTTCACCCCGGTGTAGGTGAACGGCTGGACGGTGACGCCGGAGATCTGCGGCCGGCCGACCTGGAGGGTGATGAACTGGCCGGCCTTGGACCCGTTGGTGTGGACCTGCTTGAACGCGGTGCCGACGACAACTGTCGGGGTGGTCAGCGTCGAGCCGAGGGCCCATTTCCACCAGAACCCCATGGAGTCGGCGACCGCGTTGGCCGCCTCGCCGGACGTGTGTTCCATGGTGAGGTCGCCATTGACGTCGAACTGGGAGACGACGGTGCGGGTGGCGCGGTTGAACGCCTGCCCGGCTTTGAGGCCCATGCCGTCGAGGAACGCGGGGTTGTACTGGAAGTTCTCGGAGAGGAATTCGTAGAAGTGGGTGACGGTGACCGGCGTGCCGTAGGTGGACTCCGCGACGGCCCCGACCTGTCCGCTCAGTCCGGATGCGTAGGTGGGCATTACATCGCCTTCCCGCTGGTGTCATCCGCTGGTGTCCCGCCGCTGTCGCCGGGTGGCGCGCTGCCGCTGGCGTCGGCTGCCCTGGCTGCCGCTTTCGCCGCCTTGGCGGTGACGGGTTCCCACTTGTCCGGGGGCCAGATGATGGGCAGCGGCTCGTCGTCGGTGGAGCCGGGCTGGAAGTCGGGGACCTCGACGACTTCGTCCGCTTCGACTACGCGGTCGAGGAGCGGCACGTCCAGCGGCCCGCCGGAGATGTTCTTGACGTTGGACATGCCAGTTCGCTCCCGTTACGGTGAGTTGGGGTACAAGCAGGCAGCACGCCTGACATGGCTGCGCCGGAGACGTCCGGCGTGGTGGCTGACCCGGCCCGCTGCGGCGCGTCAGGTGGTCCGGTGTTCGAGTCCCGGCGGCAGCTCCCCACGGGGACGGGGAGCCGAGCGTGGTGTAAGCCCGACGGGGATGCTTGCGCCTAGCCGCCGATCCTGGACCTGAAGGTGAGGTCGAACGGGATGCGGGCGATGGCGCCCCGGTCGGTGTTGTTCTGGCTGAGGGATCCGCTGGCGAATCCGGGTGCCGGGAACAGCACGTTCCCGCCGAACTGGGTGGAGTCGGCTTGCATGAGGGTCTCCACAGCCGATGTGATGCCGGTGACGGCGAGCCGGACGGTGCGGACGTCGTCGACGCCGGACCAGGCCTGGGCGCAGCAGTGGATGGTGATGGTCTCGTTGCGGCCTTGCCGTCCGAGGGCGGCCCATTCCTGGGTGAAGTCGGCGGCGGTTTCGGCGGCGGGGTTGTCGGGGTCGGGGAGGCCGACCCACAGGGACAGCGGGGGGTCCAGTTCGGTGGTCTGCGGCCCGTCGAATACCGTGACTGGCGGCGTGGCCAGCCCGATCGTGGCCGCGCCTTGGAACAGGGTGACGAGGTAGTCGATGAGCGGCGGGACCCGGCTGGTGATCGTGGCCACGGCTTACTCCCGCCCGGTTACGGTAGGCGGATGGCAACTGTGGCGCGCGTCGTGCCCGCCGTCGCCCTCTTCGCTGGCGGTCCTGGCCGTGAGCGTGAGGCGGCGGAGGCGTGGGCGTTCGAGCTGAAGTACTACTTCCGGCGGCGGGTCGGGGAGCAGCCGAGGGTGGAGTACAGAGACGGCATCTACACGTGCACGGGGCTGATGACGACCACGCACCCCGGCGATACCGGCAACCCGGTGATCTTCAGCTACCTGAGCGATCCGTGGACCCTGGACTTCAGCATGGACCCGGAGCGCCGCAAGCGGCTGCGCGAGATGTACGACGACGGCCGCCGCTGGGACGGTACCTGACCTGCGCTTACACATAGGCTTCCGCCAGGAACGGGATCCCGTTCAGGCTGCCGTCGAGCAGCTCTGCAGCCTGGTTGGGGATGGCATACCCGAATCCGGGCACGGTCGTCATCTCGTCGCCCATTGACGGCCGGGAGCTGGGACCGTGCTGCGACTCCCACAAATGTTCGAGAATGATCCTGGCCGCCGCGTTGAACGCCGCCGGGACGGACACGCCCCATCCGGCGACGTAGGTGACGTTGACGCCGGGGAGCCACTGGAAGAACGGCCCGTAGAAGGGGTAGCCGAGGGGCCGGCGGATCAGCCCGGCGTTCTTGTCGAGGTCGAGGCCGCCGCTGATGTCGATGGCGCCGCCAGCTACGGAGGTGATGCTGGTGACGGAGACGAGGGGCCGCTGCCGGACGGGGATGACGGTCTGCCCGGCCGTCATCTCGGACCGC
>Ga0247695_1000070_pt1 | contig 21840 bp, 36 predicted proteins | sample CNK36_metaG_FD_182739 | JGI IMG/M metagenome (GOLD analysis project Ga0247695, IMG submission 182739) | Soil microbial communities from Purdue University Martell Research Forest, Indiana, United States - CNK36 | ecosystem: Environmental > Terrestrial > Soil > Temperate forest > Bulk soil...
ATGGCCAATCACATTCTCCTGCCACTGCGGTGAGCGCTGGACCCTGACCGTGCCAAAGAAATGGCGCACGGCTGAGTTCTTCCAGTACGCCTTAGCCGCGTGGGTGGAGAAACATGGATTATGCTCGCGGTTGTTATAGGCATCGGCATATTAGCCCTGCTGGCCTTGCTGCGAGCCGTGTGGTGTTGGGGTGTGGCGGAAGGAGAGCGCAGGGAGTTTTGTCGCCAGAGACCGAAACGCTACGATTTCGAGGAATGAGTTGACGAATTATTGAGAGGGAGGTAAAAGTAGCTTGTTCAGGCTGTAAGGGCCGAATAAGCATGAGAAAACAACTTCTGAATTTAGATTCCGGTTGTCTCACTTGGAGAAATCCGAGTGCTCCGTGCTTATGGAGTCCTTACCGACCGGCATCGTCCCCAGGGTAGCGCAAGCCGCTCTGGGGGTCTTTGCGTACACCCCCTGAACTCCAGATGTATGGGGTTTGTCTGAAGGTAAAACTAACCCCTACGGTGCTAGAGCAGTTGTCGCGTGGAGTAACCTGGCCGCTTAGAAAGCGTAGCCCTGGGGCGCGACTAATGAAATTCCCTCGGGTGGGGTACTCCCCAGTTGTTCTCCTTCTTCTGGAATCGAGAAGAGGGGGATGGGGGGTGTTGAGGTCGGAATGGTTTGCTTTATGAAGCTGGACTACTACTTACTACACAGTGCAGGTGAACGTGGTCGTGGGTTTAACTACGATCAACTAATGCTCCTGGGCGTACGCTGGCCACCGCCCAAGGGCTGGCTCACGAATCTAATCGGGAAAGAAATACCTGATGCTACTTGGGCAAAGGTCTGCGCACTCCGAGGGCTGTCTAAACAGAAACGCAGACAACTCAGAAAGTCTGGATTCTTTCTCCCCGCCGCCCTATAGATGTGCGCGCTGCATGCGCAAGTCATTCCAACCTTTTGTTAATGCTGATTGGTTTAATTCTGCACAGAAAGAACGGATAGCAGCGGGGAGAAATTCTAGAGTTCAATCACCAAACTACACGAATCCAGATCCACAATCCACGTACCCTCGCCAGCATCCGTGCGGGATTGAAGTGAGTATTGGTCTAGAAGTACATGGTCCCCCGCCTTCACCGGCATCTCGACTATGGTGCCGTTCTTGAGCCTGCGCCCACTGCCCACGGCGATCACTTCATGGATCTGTTGCTCTGGCTTGTGCTGTGGCGCATAGAAGATCGAACCGCTGGCCTTTTCATCCTGGGGGAGTGGCCTGACTTGAATCCTATTTCCTAAAAGGCTGAGTACTTTCATGGCTTTGGCTGTTCTGGAACTTCGATGTAGAGCCTGAAGGCAACCTGTCTCTTGCTTAAATCAATGTACGCATCGTGCCCTACAACCTTTCCGTGCTCTGGCTTATAACCGTCAACCCAGTTCTCCAAAACCCGGTCCAGGTTTGCTGTCTGCCACACAATATCAACCTTCGTGTTCATACCTGCGGCCTGGGTGCCTGATTATCCGGGTGTGCATTGCGCTGATGCGCAGACCAGCCGGCAGGCGAAGATGATACCAGTTTCTTGCAATGCGGACACTCCACCTTGGGAAATGGGCCAGAGCGGGGATCGGCGGTGGGTTGGGGTGGTGATGGAATAAGATTTGGATCTGGCAAATACTCTTTAACCACAGGCACAGGTGCCATGAGCTTATTCTGCAACTCCAGAATCTTCTCATTGGCCTGCATGAGTTGCGTGGACAACTCCACGGATTTCAAGGCTTGGGCGCGAATCTCGTTCAATTGCTGGCGGGCCAGATGATCCGGGGTGAGCACAGACAGGAATTCGTCCAGTGATTGCTCTCGAAGTGGCCCAGGAATTCCGGGTACTGTTATGGTCTTAGGCTCCATTGGATTTGTCCCTATCTTGGCTCATCAGCCAGTTCATTATTCTCATGGCATTCTCGCTGCCTGCCGTGGGCTTGGTGCGCAGCTTGAACAGCACGGCATGGTCCACGCCGATTTCCTTGGCCAGCGAACGCCAGGTAAGGTTGTTTTTCTCGCGGTAGGCTTCTAAGCACTCGCCAAGTTTCATGTTGCAATAGTGGTTGCGTTGTCACCGAATACAGCCTGCTCGATTTCCAGCATTCGCTTTGCCTGCCTCCAGTCCTGCTGCAACTGTGAAACAATCTTCGGGAAATCCTTGTAGGCTTCGATTAGGTTTTCGATTTCAGCAATATGCTCTGTTACCGTCATAATCGTTGACAATAGTAACGGGCTGGTTCAGTCTGTCAACAACGAAATGAGAGACATGCTTCAGGAATGGACGCGATTCATACTCAAGTCCAGTGCAAAACAGCCTATGAAAAAGATAAAGCGGATTGCCCCAGCAAAGCCAAAAACAATGTGGGATGTGCGGTTCCGCACCTGCGCAACGGGTGTGGCGGTTGACATCACACTGGCTGATTATCCAGACAGCAAAAGCCCGCTATTCAAATGCCATCGCGGGTGTTACCTCATTCCTTTTGACTGGATACAACTATGGGCAAACGAACACAGCAAAAACGCAAAGAAAGCAAAGTAATACAAAGATTCACCATGTACCCACCACCTAATCCAGACGAAGGCCGCGCTGAAGTCTCTCAGGACAATGCGCGGGATATTGTTGAGGCGATTGATGCGTTGGTTCTTCTAAGAATTCAGCAGCAGGTTTATAACCTCAACAGTTGCCAAGACGCCATTGATATGGCCAAGCGTACTATTACCGATTACCTGCTTGTCACCGATCCGAGGGCTGGTGTATTCAGGAAGCCGGAATGAGATTAAAAGATCGTGGGCGCTTTCCCCCTGGCGGCTTTAGGTACCGACAAAGCGAAACTAATTTTACACCCACAACCTGGATCTCCTTTGACGCAACCGTAGCCGAAATCATCAAGCATCGCCTGGGCAACTCATGGCTAATCGAGCGCAACGGCTGGTCGGTGGACCCGGCCCAGGTAGCGGCTGAACTCGACGCATTCAACACCAAGGTTTGCCAGGAAATGAACTGGACGGAGTACATCACCGAAGGCGATCCGGGCCATTACACGGCTCCGGTTTATACTGATCCCATCCAGCCACCACAACCGCCACGGCAGTTAGCCGCCAAGTGTTGCGGGCAGAAATGAAAATGAAGAAGCCAAAATACAGGGCGCGGGCAATAGACATTCCCAATGATATTTGGGTTATGGAAAAGAGGGCGTTTCTCATCTGGAAAAATGTGGGCGCTGGACCAAGAGTAAGGATCGAGGCTTTAGTAAAGGAGTGGAATGCCAAGACTAGCTGACCGAAGGCGACTGCCCCCAGGCGGTTTGAGATATTATTGTGCTGAAACTAACTGGTTCCCCACGCCGCACGCCAGCTTCGATGAAACCGTGCGCCAGATCGTTGAACACCGGCAGAAGAACCGGCACTTGGCCGAACGGCATGGCTGGTCGCTGGACCCAAGGCAGGTAGCTCTGGAACTGGATAGCTTCAATACGAAGGTGTGCATGGAAATGAACTGGCGTGAGTACATCGCCAGCGATAACCCGCCCGAGGCACCGGAGTCAAAACATCCCGGAGGATTTACCGCGAGCCAGATCACTGGTAGCCTTTCAGCCGTGAAACGATTAGCCGCTGGTGCCGCGCTCCTCATGGATTGGGAAGAATCGGGCCTGCCGCCTGTGCCAAAAGAACTGGCTGAATCCAGGGCCGTGGTTTGCGTCACCTGCCCCAAGAACAGCAAGGAAGAATTGAGCGCATGGTTTACGCTGCCTGTATCCAGCGCAATCAAGAGCCGGTTGCAACGGCTGCATTCGCTGAACCTGACTACGCCGTACGATGAAAGACTCAATGTTTGTGCCGCATGTTTATGTCCCCTAAAATTGAAGATTTGGACGCCGATTGAACTGATTAAGAAACGGCTTAAGCCGGAAGTCATGGCAGAACTCGATCCCCAGTGTTGGATTCCACCTCAGATGGCGGCGGCATCGTAGGCTCTGCGCCCTACAACATGACGATTGATTTGGCCTACGTCTATCCTTGTGGCGAGGCGCACACGCAGAACTTCCTGAAGTTCCTCTACAGCTACGCCAACAATCCGCCACTGGGCATCCATAGCACGGCGATTCTCACCGACCTTGGCCCGATAGATGACACCGTGGAGCTGGCGCGAGCCTTCTTTGAAAAGCCCGTGTTCTTTCAATCAACAGACGCCTGCCTGGACATTGGCCGCTACCAGGACTATGCCAAAGTCTCAACGGCTGACGTGATCCTGTTCTGTGGCGGGACCACCTACTTTCGAAAACCAGGCTGGCTTCATCGCGTGGCCAACTCCGTGGGCAAGTACGGGCTGGACGCGCTCTACGGTTCGATGTGCAACACTGGCGATTTGCGGTTTGCTGTTCAACCACATCTGCGAACAACATCATTCTGGATTGGACGAGAGTTGTTCAATCGCTACCCAATTAAGATAACGCAGAAGGAACAACGCTATGAATTCGAGCATGGAGCAACGGGGCTAACGTCATGGATTCGGCAGCAGGGACTGAAGGCCATTGTGGTTGGATGGGATTCTGAGTATGTATGGCCGAATTGGAACCAAGTGCGGCTTGGATTTCATCAAGGCGATCAAGAAAATTTACTTTTTGGTGACAGACTATCTCAGCCCCCGTACTGGGATTACGCATGAAGCCCATCTGCATTGTGTATCATTGCCTGTTTATGCACGGCGATCCGCCTGAGTTGCGCCCAGCCGCGTTTTCCATTGTGCATGAACAGATGACGCAACTTGAGGATTCGGGTTTACTGGCAGCAGCTTCGGAAATGATTGTTGGCATCAACGGACCTGAATCTGAGAGCAGAGAATATGCGGGGCTAGTAATTCCCGCTAAGGCAAAGCTAGTCATGCACGGGCCGAAGTCTTTTGCTGAGAACCTGACGCTTGTTGAAATAGAGAAGTGGGTTCCTACTCACAAAGATTGGTATGTTCTGTACTTCCACACAAAAGGGGCCACTCACGCTATCGGTACTGATTACGCCGCGTTCTCGGCCAAGTGGCGACGGTGCATGATGGAAGAACTCGTGTATGGCTGGAAACGATGCGTGTCTCTCCTTGATTCTGGAATTGAAGCAGTAGGTTGTCACTGGCTCACCGGCCAGGGCTGGGATCACTCACAACATTACTTTGCCGGGAACTTTTGGTTCGCCAAAGCTTCTTATCTAGCCACTCTCCCAAGCATCTACAAGCGGGCGAGAATAACCGAATCAGGCATCGGACATCCAGACAGCCGTTTTGAATCTGAGGTTTGGATTGGGAATGGGCCACGCCTGCCCAGTGTGCGCGATCTGGCAAACCACGGGCTAATGCAGTGCCCATGAGCTAGAGTGTGACATGACACCGGAACTCCAAAAAGCGTACGAGGAATCTACCAGACCTTTTGTAGCCGGGGGCGGGGCTATCACGGAGCGCGAAGCTCAGATGCACCCTTGGCGCGTGTTTCTGGAGATCAACAGCGCGTGCCAGCTTAAGTGTCCAAGTTGCACGAAGGGAAATATGGAGGGTTACGATCACGAAACTGGCATCATGGACCCAGCCCTCATGGAGAAGTGCATCGACAAGATCGCTTCCGAAAATCCCAAGGCTCTGGTCATGCTTTATGGAAATTCTGAACCCTTTCTTCACCCCCGGCTTCCTGAGTGCATTGCCTCAGTAAAGAAACGGGGATTACGCTGCGAGTTTTCTACGAACCTTAATTATCTTCAGCGAGTCAGGGAAACACTCGAAGCCCAACCCGATATGATCATCGTATCGCTTTCAGGGTTCACGCAGGACATCTATGTGAAAGGGCACCACGGTGGGAATATCGACAAGGTTAAGGCCAACATGAAAATCCTTGGCACAACCAACCAGCTTGTTAATCCACCCGTAAAAATCTCCGTGAATTTCCACGTGTACAAAGACAATGCCCACGAACTGGAACCCATGAGGACGTATGCCAATGAGTGCGGAATTGAATTCTTCACATCGAACGCACGGGCAATCTCAATGGAAAACGCGATCCAGTATATCCGTGAACTCGACGGCAATCCGCCTTTTGAAGTTCAACCAGGCAGGCCAGATTGGAACACGGCCTTACCTCCGGTATCGCAGCAGTGGAAGGACACGATGGACCGACTGAAGATCCCTCCGCAAAGAGCGAGAGAGATGTACGCCAAATATCCCGTCCAGCCGGTTTGTCCTGTGGGGGCCGGGGGGATGTTCACATTTATAAGGCATGATGGCAAAACTCAGCTTTGTGCCTGCACCGCAGATCGGAGGATTACTCTTGGTAATTATCTGGACATGACATCGGAACAGATGATCGAGAAACGAACAGGGCATTCGTTTTGCAAGATGTGCCTAGGCTTCAGGACAAATTTGTATTTTCACATAGTCGATAGGAGTCAATGGGATTGATATGATGCTTAAAGGAATCTACGAGAGTTTGGATAGCATCGCGTGCAGAATGGAGACTGACAAAGCCAGCGTGTTCACCCGCACATACGCCAAGCCCAAGAATTACTGCGTTCACTATCAAAGGTTCTTTGATGAGTTGCGCATGGAGCCGATCAAGCTCATTGAGATAGGCGCAGCCGGTGGCGAAAGTATTAGGCTCTGGTTAGAGTTTTTCCCGAATGCGCACGTCTGGGGAATCGACATTGTACAGAATACAAATGAATGGAACACCGTTGGAGCCAAGACGCACCCGCGTTACACATTCATTCATGGGGACCAATCTGATCCGACGCTATGGGCCTGCCTTGCTGCTGACACCGGAGGGAATTGGGACATCGTAATTGACGACGGATCTCACATGGCCAAAGACATAATCAACGCCTTCGAGGCGGGTTGGCAGTTCGTCCGGTCTGGTGGCTGGTGGTGTGTCGAGGATCTTGGTTGCGGCTACGGCGAAGGTTCAATCTTTCGCTCGCCGGGATACCCGAACCACCCCGAGTGGATTCACGCGATCATCGACAACATCAATCAGGGTAAGAAAGACGTGGAAAGTATTTACTGCGCACCGGAGTTGGCCATCTTGAGGAAGCAATGAACGGAGGCGGCAATGCCATCAGTTCTCAGCGCATCATCATTCGCAGAATCGCTGCACTGGGCGATGTACTCTCAGCCACCGTCGTTGCCGAGAAGCTGAAAGAGCTAGGCCACGAAGTAATCTTTCAAAGCCATCCCAGCGCACATCCAATCCTTCGGCGTGTTCCATGTGTTAGCCAGATAGCAGAACCGAGCGGTTACAGTCACGTAAATCTAGACGGGGCTTATGAGACAAATCCGCAGAGGCGCAGCTTGCACTTTAACGAGATGTGGTTTGCCAGGGCCAACCATGATCTAAGCCCGTATGCGATTACGTTGCAGAATGCCAACGCTCGCCCGAAGCTGGTTATAACAGCCAATGAGAAAGCCATAGCCAGGGCTAAATTCAGCGACTACGCCAAGCCGTGGGTATTCATCTGTCCAGCCTCACAGTTCTACAATGTGCGCAGCGTACCTACCGGGATCTGGGAAGAAGCCACTAAGAGAATCAATGGCACTTGCTTCTGGCTTGGCCTGCACCCGGCACCGCACGGCATAGTCGATTTGCAGGTGCGCAGCCTGTCAACACTTCTCCCGTGGTTGTCCTGTGCGGATCTGCTGGTTACTGTGGACACCGGCCCTATGCACTTCGCGGCAGCAATGAGGGTTAAGGTACTGGCTATTTCTCAATCATCCCCACCAGAGTTGCACCTAAGCGATCAAGTTGATTTTCAGACTATAGCCCCACCGCTAGACTGCCTCGGATGTCAGGAAAATAAATGTCCCATCAGTCAGTACACTCCACCATGCCAAGCTATAAGCCCCGAAGAAATAGCCACGGCCTGTAACGCTAAAGTGGCCACAGAACGCATATCCTGTGTCATCCCTATATACCGGCCTGACTCGGCCATGTTAAACCGTTGCCTCGCAGCCGTGTTGCCGCAGGTTGACGAGGTGATCGTTACTAAAGAAGCCTCAGGCATGGTTCCTACTGGAACGATAACGAACACCAAAATCAGGCATGTCACCCACCGGCAGAATGGGCTTGGTTTTGGCCGCAACGTCAACTTCGGGTTCAGGCACACCAATAGCCCTTATGTGCTGGTTCTTAACGACGATGTTTACTTGGCTCCTGATGCCGTGGAAAGGCTGATGCAGGTCATGGCTCCGAAGGTGGGGGTGGTCGGACATCTCACCAGATACCCTGACGGTAGCCTGTACCACTCAGGCAAGCCGCGGGCACAGAATGGCGGGATCGGCTTTCCGCACATCGATCACCGACGTTACATCCCAACGATCACCGAACCTTGCGAAATGGAGAACACCAACGGGGCGTCAATCTTGGTTAGGCGTGAGGCTTTCTATGACATTGGAGGATTTGATGAACGGTTCCTGTTCTATGCAGAAGATGATCACCTGTGTATGTGTATGCGGAAAAATGGCTGGAAGGTGATGTACACGCCGCACGCCACAGGGGTGCATGATGAACACAGGGAAACTTCCAAGCTCCCTAACATGATGCAGATCATGGCGCAGTCCAATGCACTGTTTGGTCAAATTTGGACCGAATACTTCCGGCACAATAGAAACAACCCAGGGTTGGGAGATTTTAATTACCTTGCCCAATACAGTCTAAAGTCGTAAAGCCACACTATGGCGAAATGGAATTCGGCCCAGCAGGTCCAGGACGTTTGTTGGCAGCTCCGCTGCGGCGATTGGACCCGTGATGCAGATCGTTCAAGGATCAATAGATTGTTCAACGGGAATGCTCCCTACACGGCAGAAGAAGTTCAGACCAATAACACGGCTATCAACGTGAATTTTTTGGATTCCACGCGCCTCGGCCACGACGCCAGAATGCAGTTGCAACAGTCGATGATGAAGGAGGGAAAGTTTTTCATCGCCAGCACCGACGCAGGCCCAGTGAGTAAACGATCCAAGTGGGGTGTGGAAATGACGAAGATCGTCAACACGCCAATCCGCAAGTCGCTTTGTTACTACGAATACATGCGGAACAAAGTTGGTGCCGTGGTGCTTCACGGGATCGCTCCGGGTGCATGGGAGGATCAAGATCATTGGTGCCCGGATGCGCTTGGAGTAGAAGATCTGTTGGTGCCGAGCAACACCTATCTCACGTTCAAAAACCTGCCATTCTTCTGCATCCTGAAAAACTACACGGCACCTGAACTGATCAAGTGGACTCGCGGGGCAAAGGTGGATAAGGCGTGGAACATGGAGTTGGTAGAGAAATCATTAGAGTGGATCGACAGAGAGAGCATGGCGCTACTCGGCAGCAACTACCCCGATATTTGGTCGCCTACGAAGTCACAGGAACGGATCAAGAGCGATGGCGGCATTTACATGGGCGATGAAGTGCCAACGATTTCCGTATTCGATTTCTGGTACTGGAGCGACGAGGGCGATGAAGAAGGCTGGCGGCGGCGAGTTGTCATGGATGACTGGAGCACTCCCGCTTCTGCCGGTGCTTCTGTTTCTTTCACACACAACTCAAAGCTTTCATTCGGCAAAGGCCAATGGCTGTACAATTCCGGCGACAGAGTAATAGCGCCTACCCGCGAATCGATCTTCTCCTGTAACTTCGCGGATCTGTCGGCAGTCACTCCGTTTCGCTATCACACGGTGCGCTCCGTCGGGTTCCTGCTCTACGCCGTGTGCCATTTGCAGAATCGGTTGCGCTGTAAAATGAGCGAGGCAGTATTCGAGTCGTTAATGATGTACTTCCGCGTAAATTCCTTAGACGAAGCGGAGCGGGTGCTGAAAGTGGAATTGATCAACCGAGGATTTATTGATGAAAGCCTCAAATTCGTCGGTGCCGATGAACGCTACCAAGTTAACACGGCACTTGTGGAACTTGGCCTACAGGACAACCAGAGGATTATTAACGACAACGCTTCGAGTTGGACGCAGAGCCAGAACCGGAGTAACGACCGCACGGAGAAAACCAAGTTCCAAGTCATGGCCGAGGTCCAAGCCGCGCAAGCCCTGATTTCTGCGGGTCTGCAACAAGCCTACAAGTACCAGGAAATTGAGGACCGGGAAATATTCCGCCGCTTTCTCAAGCCTAACAGTTGCGATCCTGATGTGCTCGCCGCTCGCGTGAAGATGCTAAAGGCTGGCATACCCGAGAAGTACCTCATCCCAGAGGCATGGGATGTGAACCATGTTCAGGTGCTTGGCGGTGGAAATAACACGATGGCCTTTGCGATTGCTGAGTCATTGATGGAACACAGGCACGAGTTTGATCCTGAACCACAACGCAAGATTCTGCGGGATTGGACTCTTATTCTTACCGACGATCCGGGCCGTGCGGCGGATTATGTCCCCGAACAGCCCCAGGTCACAGACTCAATCCACGACACCGAGATTGTGTTTGGCACACTCATGGGCGGTTCAGCCGTGACACCCAAGAGCGGGCTAAACCGGATCGAGGTTGCAGGCCGTATGCTGCAACTCATGGAAGCCAAGGTTCAGCAGATCATGCAGAGCGGCGGGGTAGGCACACCTAAGGATTTGCAGGGGCTACAGATGTGCGCTCAGTACACCCAGGCTTTCATTTCGATGATGGATCAGGACAAGAATGAGCATTCCACGGCCAAGGCGATGGCCCAGGCGCTGTCCAAGCTGATGAATAATGTTCGGGCTATGGCCCAGCGGCAGCAGGAAATGGCGCAGCAGGCGGCTCAGAATGGCAATGGCGGGCTTGATCCCAAGGACAAGGCCAAGATTCAGGCGATGCAGTTACAGGCCCAGGTTAAGGCTGAGAACGCCAGAGCCAGCCATGCCGACAGGACTGCCCAGAAGCGGATCACATTCCAGGAACAGACACGGCAGAAACGGCAGGACGCGGCGTTTGAACTGAGGAAAAAACAAGCCGAGGCTGCGATTGATTTGCAGAAGGAACAACTGAAGAACAGAATGAAAGCCAGTAGTGACGATTGAACATTACCATAAACGTAATATCGGAAGCCGAACAAAGGGGTTGCGTCAGTGGTTGTGATTGGCAATTCGATAGCAGTGGCGATCTTAATGTGTCCATCTCTCCGCTGAGTGATTGGCGACGAGAGGTATTGCTTGGTGTTCACGAAGCGGTGGAAGCGGTGATGTGCAAGCAGGCTGGCATCACCCAGCAACAAGTCGATGAATTCGATGTGGCATTTGATAAGGCGCACCCAGATGAGCCGGATCTTGGCGCAGGCGATGATCCTGCCGCCCCTTACTTTCGACAGCATGTAGCCGCCACGGCTATTGAAAGCATCCTTTGCACTGAACTCGGAGTTAATTGGGACGACTACATGAACGAACTCGGCAGCAAATATCCCGGCCCATCCAAGCGATGAAAGAATTATCCGATGTCGTGGCCTGTGTTGTGGACTACGGGAAGTTCCTGTTTCTGGCTGAGATGATGTCGGGTGCCGCTGCAAAGACTTACTACTACTCCCCAACCGAGCGTGAGTTTGAAGATGCGCGGGACGCGTACCGAGGCGACGGGATTAATGGAGTTGAACGCCTGGACAGTTTTTTAGATCCAACGGTACTTGAGGAAATCGATCTGTTTATCTTCCCGGACATTGGATATGCGGGCACGCAACGATTCCTTAAAAGCATCGGCAAGGCTGTCTGGGGGGCTATGGGGGCAAATGATCTTGAACTGTCTCGCACCAAATTTCTCAAGATGCTCGATGATGTTGGTTTGCAGAAAATCAATTCGGTAAAGATACGCGGCTTGGGCGCATTAAAGGATCACCTCAAGGAAAACGAGAACAAGTGGATAAAGATTAACCGTTTTCGCGCCGAAATGGAAACATGGCAGCACCGGGATTGGGTTCACAGCGAGCAAAAGATGGATGAGTTGGCGGTACAGTTCGGAGGGCTTAAAGAGGACATCGTGTTTGTGGTTCAGGATGAGATTGAGTGCGACGTTGAGATTGGATACGACGGTTGGTGCATTGATGGGCAGTACCCGGAATCGTCTTTTCAAGGCTATGAATTAAAAAACGAACTTTACCTGGGATCGCTGCTCGATTACGACAAACTGCCCAGGGAAGTTATCGAAGTGAACGAGGCCATATCGCCAGTCTTAAAGCGGTATGGCTATCGCAATTTCCTGGCGACAGAGATTCGGGTTAAAGATGGGGTTCCCTACTTCATCGATCCCACATTCCGCATGGCTGGCTTGACTGAGGATCAACTACCCACCACTTGCTCAAATTTGCCTGAAGTAATTTGGCAAGGAGCCAACGGGCATTTAATAGCTCCCGAGATCATCGCCAAGTACGTGGCCGTTGCCACGATGCACTACGATAACCACGTTAAAGATTACTGGTTCCAGATCAAACCACCACCCGCAGAAGCACGGAAATGGTTTAAGTTCTACCACTACTGCGAGTACAACGGCATGATCCATTTTATCCCGAGCGTTCCATACGAGTGCGATGAAGCCGGGGTTGTCATCGGCGCAGCCGATACTATTGAGGGAGCAATCGATAATCTTAAGAAGAACTTTGAACTAATGCAGTCTGAACCGTTGAGCATTGAAGTTTCAGGATTTGTTGACTTGCTAAAACAGGTAAACGATGCTGAGAATGCAGGCATGGAATTTTCTGACAAACCAATTCCGCAACCAGAGAGTGTCGTATGATGCAACAATCTCCACAGGGCCAAGGCCAATTTCTAGTAGATCGCACCCCAGCCTACGAAAGCACCATGAAGAAAAAGAAGAAGGTGCGCCGAGAGAATCAGGTGCTATCAAAAAGCGGGATAATTCACCCCGACAAACGCCATTCCGCCAGATTTTTATGAACCAAAATGATGTTAAAGCCGGTGAACAATGCGGTTGTTATAAATCTCCCAATGTTCCGCCAGTCGGCCAGCCGCCGCGATCCAAGGTGGGCATAGGCGGGGACAAGCCTGTACCACCGCCAGTATCTCGCAGGCCGATGTCTAAGATTGGTCTGGGCGACAAGTGAACACCTACAAGAGCTGGGTAATCATGCAGGGCACAGGCTCGCCGCCGAGCTATCGCGCCGAGCGCATGGAGAACAGCCCGTGGCTGGAATCAAAGCAGGCCGTGATTGAATGGATAGACCAAAATGAACGAATCGAACGAGCAAGAACAAGCACCCCAGTTTCCAGTAAAACTGAGGAGAAATCCTGGGCCGCCACCCACCCCGGTGATCGTTAGGCTTGAAAGGTACACGGTAAAGACCAATGACGGATGCTGGCTTTTTAATGGCCAACTGGTCAAAAAAGACGGCCACGGAGTGCTAATGATCAAGGGTAAAATAAGACTTGTGCATCGCCTAGCATGGGAAATGTTTATAGGGCCAATACCTGAAGGAAAGTGCGTTCTTCACAACTGCGTTGGTCACCCCAACTGTTGGAATCCAGATCATTTACGTATCGGGACTGTAGCTGACAACAACAGAGACACCCTTGATCAAGGCCGACACGGAACCGCAAAAATAACACATCAAATAGCGCGTGAAATTCGTGGTAATACGGAGGGCTTTTCTTATCGTCAGATAGCTGAAATGTACGGGATAAGCTTGCCGGTTGTCTATAATATCAGAGCCGGAAAAACATGGAATCGAGCATGAGTGATTCAAGCGAAGAACAACAGTCGCCACAGTTTCCAAAATACGCTCCACCGCAAGGCATCCCCGTCGCCGATTCAAAACAGTCGGCCATCCTCGGAAAGAGAATTACGAAACTAATGCCTAAAATGCGAGCGCCCAAGGGTATTCAATCTAAGCTTCAAACTATCCATGTCAGCCACAAAAAGAAAACCCATCCAAACCCAGTCACGTATTGGTAAAATGAAATCTCAAGTAGCTACTGGCTTTGACATCACCGCTGGATTAAGCCGCGCCATAACGGCGAAGGAATTAAAGCTGCTCTATAATAACGGTAAGCCGCTGGCCATTTTCCTTTACAAACCACAACCCCGACCAAAAAATGTCAACCGTCGTACGAAATCCAAGTCCTAAGAATCGTTTCCAAGAAACCAGTTCGCACATTCAAAAGCACCGCGACATGATCGCCAGCGCGCCGTTCGAGATAGCGGCAGACTTTTCAATGTTGAACTATGTCGCTCGATTAGCTTCTGCCGTGAATCCAGCTACGCAAGGCTTCAACGAATACGCCGTGGTTGGGGTTAAGGTGTGCGCAGCGTTGGAGTACTTACAGGAGATGCGGTTATTGGCTGAGACTAGAACCGTGACTTCTACGCCGCCGCAAGACAATTTGAGTCATAACGTTTGATGATTTATGGCCGCACTCCAAGAAGCCCCAACCATAGTCGGTGAAAAACCACCAGCCCCGCCACCGCCGCCGACGAGCGAGATCCACGTCACGCCGACCACAGTAGAAACGCCAGTCACTGACAAAGGCCCAGCGCCAGAGCCGCCCAAGCCAGGTTCGGCCAAAGAGCGGCTATTCAAGAATCTCCGTGACCGAGCAAAAGACCAAGTGCCTTCTCAGGCTTCTCCCCCTGAGAATGAGAAGGTGAAGGAAGTTCCCCCTTCACCATCTTCCGCCAAGGGTGCGCCGGAGCCTACTCCCTCTCCGAGCGCACCCACCACTGACGACAAGGCCAAGAAGAACCCATGGAAGCTCGTAGATGAATGGAAAGCCAAGTACGGGAGCCTTGAAGCTGAGTACGCCAAGGCCAAACAGACCAGCCTTGCCGAGCAGGAACGCAAGGATTACCTCACCAAGCTTGAGAGCGCCCAGAAGCGGGCTGATGATCTGGAGAACGAAATCCGCTACGTCAACTACGAGAAAAGCCAGGAGTTCCAAACCAAGTATGAAGAACCATACAAAAAAGCCTGGGCGAGAGCTGGCAAGGAGTTATCTGAAATACCTCTTAAAACTGCCGAGGGAGAAAGACCGGCGACAATTCAAGACTTGGCTGAAATCGTTAATCTCCCACTCGGTAGAGCGCGTGCTGTGGCCGATGAAGCCTTTGGACCGTTCGCTGATGATATTATGGGGTACAGAAAGGAAATCCTGGGACTCCTTGAGAGCAAAAATGCTGCACTTGAGGACGCAAAGAAAAACAGCATCCAGCGGGACAAGGATCGGGAAGCCCAGCAGCAAAGGCTCACGGGTGAAATCGCCTCGCACATCAAAGAAACCTGGGAGAAAGCAAACCAGGAGTTCCTGAACGACGAAAAGTATGGCCCGCAATTCAAGCCAATTGAAGGCGATCAGGAAGGCAACACCCGGCTGGCTAAAGGATTTGAACTGGTGGATAGGGCTTTCAACGAGAACCCGAACAACCCCAACCTCACCCCCGAGGAAAGGGCCAAGATAGTACGACGCCATGCCGCTGTCAGGAACCGGGCGGCTTCCTGGGGACGACTCCACGCCAATTACGACAAGGCCATGACTGAACTTGCCGCACTCAAGAAGGAACTGGAACAGTACAAGGCCAGCGCCCCCTCCACGGGTGGCCGCCAACCCGCCAGCGCACCGGCACACACCAGCGTGCGGGACAGCGTATTTGCAAATCTGAGAAGTCGAGCTAAACCGGCTTAGGGGCTTGACACGCTGTTGACGTTGTGACACGATAGGGGCTGTAGTTATCGCTCAAGGGTCAGTTGCCACGGACTTATAAACCGTGGAAGTCCTGCCGCTCCGTTGCTTTCCCAGCGGGGCGGTGGGCAAATGATAATAAATATTATGACGCTTAGATTCGAGGTTGACCAAGCTACGGCATTCCGCCGAGGCCTAAACGTTCCCAAATCCACAAACCACATTGAAGTTGATCCCGAAACGCTCTCCCAAAAAGAGCGGGACTTAATCGCAGACAGATTGAACGGAATCGACGTTTGCGCCTTGGACGCGAAAGGGAACAAGCTGCAACGCATCGTGGCCGAAGTTCCAACCTATGACTCGCTGCTCTACGCGATCTGTCAGAACGAAACATCACGGAAAAATAACCATAACAAATAATCCACATGAAAATACTAACCAGAGCCGATCTCGACTCAGACGAACAACCCCTCTGCCAATGCTGCGGAGAACCCACCGACGAAATCTATGTCCAGTGCAGCGACTGCCTTGCTCCGGTCGAGGCTGTGTACATAAACCACTCTGGCTTTCTGGAAATTCGCTGCTTCGAGTGCGAGAAGGTTATCCACAGAATCGCGGTTAAAGATCCCGTCGTGTTGAGGTAGGGGATGGATACCAAGGTTTGCAGTAAGTGTGGGAGGGATCTGCCCATAACCATGTTTTGGAAAGGTCCAAACAAGACAGGAACATACCCATCTTGTAAAGAATGCGAGAGATTAAATCGGGTCCAGCAGTTGCTAAACAATCCATTGTGTTGTCGGTGTAAGCGCGTTCCACACATGAACGGAAGCGCGTACTGCTATCAATGCACAAGGGATATGAAAGGACTGGGTGTCCCGACTCGCAAGAAACGCAAAGTTGATACGCACCTGTGCCCTAGATGCCTCATTAGAGAAAGAGGAGATCAGCCGTACTGCCCGCCGTGTAAACTGGATTACCAGAACGAGACACGGGCTAAGAAGTGGGCACAACGGTACGTTGGAAACGACGCCAAGCGCATTGAAACTGCTAGGGCATTTGCAACCGGGCTACTCGCCAGAGGGAAAATCAGACGTGGGCCATGTGTATTCTGTGGCGATCCAGGAATTCAATTTCATCACTACGATTACGAGCTAAGAACGCGCAACTTCGAGGATGTTTGTTGCGACTGCCATCGTAAGGCACACCAGTTTCTTCAGTTTGTTGTTGACTCATTCCGCTATCATGGTGTAAGGGTGGTTCAGTTGTCGGTACCGCTATAAACCGACGGTTCATTCGGACTCTGCCGAAATGCCTACAACGGTAGGTGCTTAGAAGTTTCTTCTTCAACCGTTACCCGCAGACGAAATCCGCACGCTTGGCGTGTTGTGACGAAACCTGCAAACAGTAACAATGTTTAAGAAAGACTAATAATCGTGAGTTGTCCAACGGGCATAATTCAGGCTTGTGAATTCGGTCAATTTTTCGTTGACGAAACACCAAGATTCGATGAACTTATCATGGAGGACGTGCGCCCGGTGGACGGGTGGATTGGAAATGTGTCCACGGGAAGCACTCCTATGGGTACGCCGGTGCAGATCACTCAAGATCGGTTCCGGGCGGTGTGGCCCAACACAACCAAGGTGTGGAACCGGGTTGTGGCCAATGGGCCAGGGTGTACAGGATCGCCCTGTGACCCTACCGAGAACCAGATTGGGTGGGGTGCGGATCGGCTTACCTACTTTGCCGAGCAACAGACTTGGGGTACGCCATTGCTGTGCTACGACATGGACATGCACATCACCCATGCTGAGCAGCATGTAGCCCAGATCATCAACGAGATTTTGAGGCCAGCGACCTCGGCCATATCCAGCAATTTCCTGAGAAAGCGTACTCTGCAATGGTCAAAGTACAAGAACATCGCCGCCTCAGGGTTGCCTCAATTCACCTTCCAATGGGTATTGGCCGGGCCAAACCTTGATGAAGAAATTTACTTCGATACCAACGCCAATCCCAACAACGTGTTCCTCTTGGCTCCGCAGATGTTGCAGAGCCGGTTCAGCCCCCAGATGCGTAACGGTTACGCCGGGAAGAACCCATTCAAGGACACAGCTCCGTTTATCGAGCTTGTCACGGACATGGACACCTGCTGGCTCCTGGATAAGCTGGGCGGCTCGCAAGGTGTTGGTGGCGTCCCCTCAGTGACTGGCAACTGGCGCTTCACGGAATGGTCTGCGGCCAATGAATACTGGCGCTACGGTTTCTCTGGCCAGGTTGGCAACTTCCTGGTGCGCGTGGATGAGATGGGCCTACGCTTCAACTTCGTCACCGACCTTGGCGCTGGTGCCAATGGCGGCAACGGCAACAGGTTCCGTTACCAGATAGTGCTCCCCTACTTCAACGGCGTCACTTCGGGCGCTGGTGGAGCTTCGGGGCTGGGTTCGGATGTGAACCCGGCTTTCGACGCGGCCCACTTCGCCCTGTCCTTTATCAGCCATAAGAAAGGGCTGGAACTGCTCGTACCCGACGCCACCCCGCTCAATCCCGAAATGCCCTTCGGCCACCGTGATTTCGGCGGGAAATGGCGCTTTGCCATGCACGACCTTGGCGCAGACTCCAACGGCGTGGCCATCGGTAACAAATGGGAAAACAAGGGGCAATTTATCGCCTGGTTCAAGTACTACGTGCGGCCTTTGCACTACGAATTTCTGGAAGCCTTCTTCCACAAACGCGAACAGCAATGTATGCCGAATATTAATACGTGCAGTCCTGATCCTGGATACCCAGGACAGTACTACTCCAGCGCTTTGCCGACGTGTCCTTTGCCCGCTGGGTTTGTCCCAGCCGGAACAACGACTCCCCCCGCTCTTCCGCCTGGAAGCGCTCCAGCTGGCACGTTCCCGACAGACTCGAATCAGTCAGTCGTCAACGCCTAACATTCAACTTACGCAGCGCAATAGTGTGTTGCGTAAGTTTGATAGAACCGCGATGCACAGCATCATTTCAGAGTGGGTTGTGGTATGGACGGTCTTCTGTTGTGGATTCGGAAGACCGTCCTTTAAATGACCCCATCGAACACCATGACAAATACGGCTTATCTGACCGGATTTCATTCCGAACTGACGCCCGATGTCGGCCAAGGATTCTCCCTGCTCCCAGTGAAGCCGACGTATTTCGATCACGTTGGCATTTGTGAGCCTATGGTTATAGGCGGCTTCGCCTCTTTGTCCAAAAATGCCGTTGTCCCACACGACCCGTTTTCTTTCCGCCATGTCCCTCCCATTGTCAGCTTTAGTACCCCAATAAAGGTGCGTTGGACAAACACAACTGCCGTTATCGCAATGGTGCAAGGCGCACAGGTCTTTAGGAAAACGTCCAGTCTGAAGCATCAGCGCGACTCTCGCCGCAACAACGCTTTTTCCCTTCCACTTCATCACAGGCCGTCCTGCGGGTCCAATAGATCCGGTCCACAACCAACACGGCCCGAGTTCGGGTTTGTTCTTTGGAATAGGTCCGTTCTTGTTAATACGAGCGAGGAATTTATCTTCGATGGTCATGCGCCAATCGTAGCAACCCAGTTTCAATAATTCAACACAATTCGTCTATGGATAAGTACGGAAGCAACCCCGGCAGTTCACAGGATGACTACTTTAACGACGGCCCCAGCTCCACGCCCAAGGACAAGCAGGCCGAAGGCGATCAGGAAGAAGGCTTGTTACCCAAGTCGCTCATGGCGGGAAAAAGTTTCAAACCCGGCGATGAAATTATCCTGGAGGTAACGTATGTGGGCGAAAAAGATTTCGGTGTGCGTTACAGTACTGGAGATGACAAGGGCAAGGAAGAAGGCAAGTCCAGCGACATGCCGGAAAAGGAAACCGCCGACATGGGCGGTGGCGGTGGAAGCGAATCGGAATCAATGATGTATTAATTTTATGTTACCCGCACTTCAAACATTGGTAAACAATTCCAACAACATCTACGGCCACACCTTGGACAGGCGCAGGCGTGCCTATGCCTATCTCCTGGCCCGTGACGCCGGGTTGTCGCTGGGAGCAGTAGCCATCAAGGCCACGGTTTCAGATGTGCCTGGGTTCAACGACGAAAATTATTTGAACGGCAAGATTTACCAGATGTGCGCCAACCTGGGACTGACGACAGATTTCAGAACCTTGGAAAGCACGGTAATTAATCCGGTGTGGTCGATTGACGCCGGGGTGGTGGATGCGGGTGAGGTGCTGAACATCATCAAGTACGCACGGCTGAAGAAGCTGGGAGCAATCTAACGTGGCACAGACCTCTACAGATCCACAGGTGCTCGCGGCAGCGGCGAACTGCATATTGCAGTGTATACCTCCAGGCTACCAGTTAGCCGTGCAGACCTACTTGCTGGCAACGATTGCGGGCCTTCCTACGGATGCTGCTGGTGCGCAGACACTGGTTAATAACGCCCGTTGCTTCATGCAGTGTGTCCCGCCCGGCGACCAGCTGGCTGTCCAAAATTATATCCTCGCCCAGATTAATTCGTAATGTCCACGCCGCTCACCACGACAGATCCGGCAGAGCTGGCAAATTTAGCTAGATGCTTCAGCGCGTGTTTGCCCGTTGGCTTACAGATTCCACTTCGCACACTTCAACTAAACAACACTGCTGTTGTCGCCACCAATCCGGTTTGTTCAACGCCAAGTTTCGCCCAAGTTTTGGCAACTCCAACCACAGACAATCTGGCCCAAATCCAATGGAAAACTTTTCCGAATCCCGGAACTCCAATCACGGGCTGGATTGTGTCATGGGGCACAACTATGGGAGGGCCGTATCCAAATAGCAGCGGGTTGTTGCCGTTGTTGCCAAGGATATACACCATCACCGGATTACCCTCAGGCAGTACGTTTTTCTTCATCGTAACTTCAGTCACGAACCTTGCCGGATGCACAAGAGATGCCCCGGAGCATTCCTTCACCACCACCGGAACGCCTCCAACCAACGGCCTGCTCAACGGCCTGGTGTCGTATTGGAAGTTCGACAATGTAAGCGCGATCTCCACGCCGGATTCAGTCGGAGCTAACACCTTGACGCTTAATGCCGCCAATTCAGGCGTCGGTGGTGGTATTATTAACGGAGATTTAGACATTGGCGCTGGCGGCTCTTATGCAACCCACGCTGACAACGCTGATTTCTCTCCTGCGGCAAACACAAGCATTGCTTTCTCAGGCTGGATTTCGGCCAGCGACTATACCAATGGCGGCAACACAATAGCTTTCTGCACCAAAACTGATGGTGCCAATGGTCAATACCAGCTCTACATAGACCCCGGCACAAATAAGCTTGCCTGGGTAGTTTGGGATTCTGGAGGGAATGTCAATGGTGCCTTCCTGACTCCTGGTAAACCCGTTGCAGGATTTCATCACGTTGCTTGCGGATTCGACAGCCCAACCAAAGCCGTGTATGCCTATTATGATGGAGTATTTCAGTTTAGCGTCCCTCTTGTAACTAGCAGCGTTCAGGTAAAAGCCTTTGATTTCAGATTTGGAGAATGGGTACCCGGAGGTTTGCCAGCCCTCCCAACTCAGAGGGTTGATGAATTTGGCATGTGGCATCGCACTCTGAGTGCAACTGATGTAGCCAATCTGTACAACGGTGGGGCTGCACTTCCACTTTCTTCATTCACGGCATGACGCTTAAAGAAATCAAGGTGGCGCTGGTTGCTTCGCACCGGGCTGGTGACTGGGAAACAGCCAAGGCCCTCAGCCAGGAGAAGCAAAAGATAAAGCGTGCCGCAAAGCCGCGCTGCATTGATTGCGGCGTACCCGTACGCAGGACAAGCAATGGTACAATTTCTGTACGTTGTTATATGCACCATGTTATGCACAAGTATTATTCTCGTGCTCTTACAAATTCTATGAAAACACTCGCTTGTTTAGTTCTGTGCCTGCTCAGCTACGCAGCTCACGCGCAGTTCCTAGCCACCACCAACTCGGCTACATTTGCTTGGAATGCGGTTGTTGATCCAAACCTATCTGGCTATCAATTGTGGTATTGGACCGGCACCCTTACTAATGTGCATAGTGTGCCAGCCAGCCAACTTACGGAGAGGGTCGTGAATCTTAACTGGGCTTCAACTTACACCGCTGCGGTTAAATCTGTTGTGACTGTGTTTGGCACAAATGTTACAAGTGCGTTTTCGGTTCCGGTTATGTTTGTAACGCCAGCACAGCCGGTTCTG
>Ga0247695_1000073_pt1 | contig 21395 bp, 22 predicted proteins | sample CNK36_metaG_FD_182739 | JGI IMG/M metagenome (GOLD analysis project Ga0247695, IMG submission 182739) | Soil microbial communities from Purdue University Martell Research Forest, Indiana, United States - CNK36 | ecosystem: Environmental > Terrestrial > Soil > Temperate forest > Bulk soil...
AGACCTAACTTTCGCCGTAAACACTTCCGGTGTCACTATCGCTTATCCTAAGTGGATTACCGCCGCTGCGGCTGCTCCAATCACCTTCTCAGCCAGCAACACCAGTTTTGCCTTAAATACCATCGCTTTCTCAAATTCAAATGGTGTCAGCTTTGGACTGGGAACAGGCGCAAGCAGCACCATCATGTCTGCGAGTATTGCTACGACCTACGCTGGAACCGGGTTCACGACTGCCACAACGGCAGGGACCGCTATTGTGGGCACCTTGAACACTTCGGGCCTGAGTCTTGGAGTGCCCGCATACCTGACCACGGCGGAACAATCACGCCAGCCGCTGTCATACTTCGCAAACTTTTATGCCGCACAGGTCGGAGTTAGCAATCAAGTCCAATCAAACACATTTTACGTGCTGCCACTTAGCGTACAGGAAAAAGTCTCTATGTCTTATATAAGGCTGCTTGGAAATATCGTGCTGATTAGCACAACTATAGCAACCTCTGCCGTAAACAATGCCACTGGAGCGAGCACCGCCTTTAGCCTTACAGTGGATATGAACGCAGTCCTATACAGTGTCGGAACCGGGGCGAACTCTCGGAGCTTACAGTATGTTACGTCGGGAAAAGCAGGATGGACTTGGGCTGCGTCTGTCTCTCAAGCCTCAACCAGCAACGCCAGCAACCAAAGTTTTACGCAAGCAATCACATACCCATCCGAGGGGTTTGATACGGCTGTTACGAGCGGAAACTACAGCGTCAGCGCCACCAATGGACCCATATCCACGACGCAGTTTGGAAACCTTGGCGCGAACAACGCCTTCCTGGACATACCGCTGGCTTGCTCGTTAAGCGCCGGTAACTACTGGCTGGCGCTCAATAAAATAAGCGGGACCGTTGGTGGTAAAAACATTGACATAAATTATTCTACGTACGGTACAAGTGGAACCAACCTCATATTTAGGGCCATGAACCAGGCAAGCAACGTCAGTAACGCTGGGCCGTTTGTGGGTCTTGGAAGTTGGACAACCAATGTGGCACAGACTAGCAGCTCTATAGCGTTTGCGTCGATTTCCTTCTCCAGCTCACATTACAACCCGTACGTTCAGTTCATCAATCAGGCGTAATGCTCAACAAGTTGGTAACGCCGCTCGTTTTGTTTCTCGCGTTGCGCGCATGGCCCGCGACGTACTACGTTTCGACAAACGGACTCAGCACCAACAGCGGCACTTCCACAAACTCGCCTTGGCCGATAGCCTACGCCTTCCTTCACATCACAGCCGGGGACACGGTGAAGGCAATGCCTGGAACATACACAAACCAGATCATCATCAGGACAGACAACACTACTTTCACGACTCAAGCGGGCAAGTGGTCGGTGAAAATCAAAGGCTGGGGCGCTACAGGCAACTCAATCTCCGTGTGGCCCCCTCCTCGCACCGGAGCGATCATCGACGGGCTGGAGGTGGACCACTCCCCAAGTGAAGGAATTCAGCTTTACGCCAGCAACTCAATTATTCGCAACTGCTGGATTCACGATTCTGGCGCTGTGGCTGGAGTCAACATCGGTTCTGGAGTGGTATTTAATCGCGCCTACTACAGCAACATCGTTGAAAACTGTCTGCTGGAGAACAACGGCTACTCGATGGGGTTTGATCATGGGATTTACGCGGCGGGGACAAACTGTATTTTCAGGAACAACGTGTGCCGGGGCAACCGTGGGTTAGGCATCAGTCTTTATATGGGAGATGGCGGAATAAATGGGTGTCAGATTTACGGCAACCTGATTTACAGCAATGCCGGGCGGGTTGACTTAGGAAAGGCGTGGCAGCTTGGCGTCAACAATGTCCACGCCACGACGATAGCCGTTACGAACTGGGTGTTCGGCAACACAATCATCGGCACAAACCAATACCTTCTTTTCGTTCAATACGGCGCTGTCGGCTACACAAATAACATTTTAATCTGTCCGTCAGGTAACGCTTTCGACGTTGGCACCTCAGGAACCGTGTTTGGAGATTACAACTTGGCAAAACAGGCGTTGCTGACTGCCGGGGCACATGACGTTATCAGCGCCACGTACGGGTTTGTAAATAGCGGGCACGGCCTTTACTGGATTACCAGCGCGAGCGCCGGAAAGGGGCACGCCTTGGCCACTGTGTATGGGCCAGTTGATTTCTTCGGCAACACTCAATCCAGTGTGTCGGACATTGGGGCATTCCAGTATTCCCCGGCTTATGCAGGAGATATGCGCGTACTGGACCCAAGCTCTATTGCTGGTGCGAATTACTGGATCTTTCCGTTGATATTGCCAAGTGCTCCGACAAACCTCAGAATCTCCAAAGAATTATGAAAAAAACTGTGCTCGCTCTGTTGCTGTTACTGTCCCATTTCGTTCATGCCCAGAACGTCACAACGAACTGGGGCATCTCGTGGCAAGTACCCACGAACATTCCCGTAATGTCCTTTTACGCTGCGGGCACAAACCAAGCCTACAACCTCTACGGCACAACCAATCTTGGTGACGTGATCACGGGCTGGCCAAGGCTGGCCTACTGGACAACCTGGAGCCTGGTCACGAATGGACCCACGATCTGGTACTCCAACAACATCACGCTTCCACCTGGAGTCTGGTACACGGCAATCACTGGAACCAACCAGGAAGGCGAAAGTTTTTTCTCGGCAGCGGCCCCCACCGGGCCAATGCCAGCAACCCCCACTAGCCTGATCATGCAGAAAGGACAGTGATGGGACCAGAACTTGTAGTACAGGACTTCGGCGGCATCCATAACAAGAACGGGGACGTTACCAAGTCGAGGCTGATAAAGGGCGGGAGCTGGAGGCGTCAGCGCATTATCACGATCATACCCGCCGACTCTCTGATTCCGGCCAAGTGCGCTCTGGCCATGATGAGCGTGATATACCCCCCTAACAACGGCGTAGTTCGTATCTTGGCACAAGGATTAGAAGTGGGAGATGCCTATTCTAAGGCCATTGAGGGAGTGTTAGGCCATCCCGATCTGAAGGAGTGGGAATTCGTACTTTGCATAGAGCAAGATAACGCTCCACCGCAAGACGGGGTAATGCGGCTGGTTGAGGTTCTAGAAAATCACAAAGAATTTTCGGCTGTATCGGGTTCGTATTTCACGAAGGGAGTCGGTGGAGTGTGGCAGGGATGGGGCGATCCCAAAGATCCGATCCTCAACTTTAGACCTCAGGTGCCGGTGCCTGGAACAATTCAGGAGGTGTGCGGAATTGGCATGGGTTTCGCGCTGTTCAGGCTCTCAATGTTCAAAGATCCACGCTTGCCACGCCCGTTGTTCCAGACCAAAAAAGGCAAGGAAGGCGTCAGCACTCAAGACCTCAGTTTTTGGCAGAACGCCCGTGCGTTCGGCTACCGCTGTGCCGTGGACGTGGATTGCCATGTGGGACACTACGATTTAACTGGCCAATGCGGGCAACCGGATACAATGTGGTAGGAATGAAACTTGCCAAACTCAACAGCCGTAATCGCCATTCTGGACCCAAGCCCAAGCCACAACCAGCACAGGAAATTAAACTCAATTTGGGGAGCGGGCCTACGAAGATGCCTGGGTTCATCAGCGTTGACAATATTCCATTCCCGAGCGTGGACATGATTGCTGACCTGAGGGACAAATGGCCGTGGCCCGATAACTCAGTTTCAGAAGTGCATTGCTCGCACACTTTGGAGCACTTCGACGCAATGGAGCGTGTTCATTTTGTGAATGAGCTTTTTCGAGTAATGAAACCAGGAGCTAAAGCGACGGTAATCACCCCACACTGGGCATCATGCCGTGCCTATGGCGATCCTACGCACAAGTGGCCACCAATGGCGGAATTTGCCTTTTTTTACTGGAAGAAAGAGTGGAGGATGGCCCAAGCTCCGCACACCGACATTACGCACAACCCTCGCGGGTTTACATGCAACTTTGACGTAACTTGGGGCTATTCTTTAGAACCTGGCGTTGCTGCTCGAAACCAGGAATACCAGCAGTATGCCATCCAGTATCTGAAAGAGTCTGCACAAGACACGATTGCGACTCTGATCAAGCCCGCTTAAGCCGCATGATCCAAGACCCCGCTCCTTGCCAGATTAGCCGCTCGCTCGCGTAGCTCCTTCTTCCAGGTGTGGTCCACACGCTTGTGAGCAACAGCCACCTGCCGCTTGATGACAAAGCCGCGACGGCGTGCGCCTTCAAGGCCACACACAGTCGCGTCTGCTAGATCTGGCGATCTTCCGCTTTTCAACTTCATTCGATCTTTAGGCTCTACCTGAATCTTCCCGCTTTGGAAGCCCCACTCCCTCATGCAGAATTCCATCATCACATCCTCAGTAAGCCCGCGTAGTTGGCCTGCTTGGATCAGGTATGAAACACTAAACCAAAGTTCACTTACGTAGTTGAAGTAGTACCTCGACGCTTCAACATCCATGTCTCCTGATACCTTCCTCTCAGTAGGCTTGCCGCCAAACTCAATCCCTTGCACATTAGGCGACCAGAGCCTGCCAAAAGCATTCATCAGCGAGCCTCGGCCTGTTGTGTCGAAGAAGAAGTTCTCAGGAGCAATCTTGCGCCGCTCGCACTCAGCCTTCACAAACATGGCGATCTGGTCCTCGGGTGTTTCGTCCTGCCCTTTAATGTTCATCGTCACGGGCACAACCATTGTATCTATAATGGCCAGGATCTGCGGATTGCTACGCTCCGTCACTTTCTGTGTCACGATAGCCGACAAGGACAACTCGGCATCGGCGGGAGTGGCTTCTGCGCCGAATTGAAGCTCACCGAACACAGTCCGATCCCCGCCTGTGCCGCGGTACGCCGCGTCAAGAAATCCGATCCTTGTCCTGTTATCATCCTTCCACACCGGATCTTCCATTGCGTGGAATTTGAGGCACATCTGCCGGGTGATGACCCGCTTCTGGCTTTGCCCACGCGGCATCCGGCCCAGATCCATCATGGAGAATTGAAGGCTGTCTTGGCCGTAGAACCTTACATCCTCATCGATCTGTTCCTGTGTGATTAAGGGGATGCCCAACTTGCCATCTAGGTTTGGAGAATCTGTGCCTACAAGCTGAATGCACACGCCGCGAGGGAAGCGAATCTCCCATTCCTTCGTGCCTCCGGTTTGATCAATAGCGCCATCCCACCCTCCGAGGTGTGCAGCAGGCTCACAGAGCACCCCAAGGGCATCGGTAATGTCTTTTGGGTTGCCAGAGCCTACGCATTTGAAGTCCGGGTTTTTGTTAAGGTTTGCAATCGAGTCCACGAATTGACGCGGTAGAAGGGAAAGCTCATCTGCGAGCATTCTTACTCGTTTGTTTTTTATTCCAACGAACTCAGTTATTCCTTGGTACTCCTGTCCACGCCGCGTGGCTACGCCTACCAGTCCATTCCTGAAGTCACGGCCTTCTGCCGCAATACTCCTGTCATCCGTGACGATGCGCTGCTTTCCTTCGATAAGATTCCCTGGTATCCAAGAATATCGCTCGCGGGCGAGCCGGTGCAGCTTCTTCACTTCGCCTAGCACGCGCATTTCTAAGCTCTCTCTGGTGGTGCTTGTTACAAGACAAGTCGTACAATCCGGGTAGAGGTAATAGTCAAGTAATATGCAGGCAGACATTACAAAAGTTTTGCCACTGCTTGCACTCCCAAGTTGTCCAATAATCCTATAATCCAGATAGCACCTAATCTGCCTGTCAGCCCAGTCGTGGAAGATGATTTCCGGCCACAGGATGTGCATGGCCTGTTTGAAGTGGAAGAAGGTGCCATTGCCAGCCATCTCACCGTTGCGCATCTTCCACCGCCCGCCATTTCGCACCATGTCAAATTCCAGATCTAGCGCGTTCTTGCTCCATGGCCAGTAAAGTCCGTACCGGACTAGCTTCTTTTCAGCAGGCATTGTCCTTGATTCTATAGCCCAAGGGCATACCGTACGGCAATGCCGCAGCCGGATAATATTTCGTTCCCAGACGGAAGCATTGATTTCAGCGGCGGGGTTGATTCCGTTCTCGTCACAACAATTCAGAGTCAACTGAACCCGGATGGCCTTGCCCGGAACATGCTGGCATGGCTAGTCAATGCCACAGTGAGAGACGGCGGGATTAGTCCACGCGACGGCTTCAGCTTGCTTGGCCAAGTCCACGACTCAACCGGATTATTCCAGGGGCAATCCCCGTATGAGCCTCTTGGAGCCTTCCCTTATCTGATTGTGGCCATCAGCGGGCACATCTATCAGGTTATCCCAGGCCCACCAATTTCAGTCACGGACCTATCAGCCAAGTTCGGCCTGTTCATGCCAGCGACACAGCCCAAGTTTTACTTCGTCCAGGCTGAACAATTCATGGTGATCCAAGCCGGGGACAATGTGACGCTGCCTTTGTTCTGGGATGGGACAACACTTCGCAGATCCAAGGGTATTACGAACAACGCCGTGGCTCCGGGTACTCCTGGTGTAAACGAGATCCCCGCAGCAACGGCTATGGACTACTACGGTGGCCGTATCTGGTATGCCACAGGCCGAACAGGAAATGCCGGGGACATTGTTAAGGGTGCGGCTGGCACTGCTCCTTACGCCTTCAATGACGCCGTGTTGAACGTGACGGAGTGCCCGCTGGTTGTAGGTGGGGATGGGTTCTCTGTGCCTACTCAGGCTGGCAATCTCACAGCCATATTCCACAACGCAAACCTGAACGCTCCATTGGGCCAGGGCACACTGTTCTTTGGAACAAACAAGGCCATCTACTCGCTGACAGTGCCAGTGAACAGAACTGATTGGATTGCCACGACAAATGCCAACCAGCCTCAGTTCACCCCGGTTCAGCTTGTGAATGGGCCGGTAAGTGATCGCTCGATTGCCAAGATTAACGGCGATATTTACTACCAATCCCTGGAGCCGGGAATACGCTCGCTATTTGCCTCCGTACGTAACTTTGGGCAGGCGGGTAACATCGAGATCAGCGCCCAGGAAACACGGGTTCTACAATTCTCGGACAGGGGACTGCTCAAGTTCGGGTTTGGTGTCTTGTTCAACAATCGCCTGCTCCAAAGCCAGTTGCCGATTCAGTTACCGCAGGGCGTGATTCACCAGGCTTTGGTACCGCTGGATTTCGTGCCGATGTCAACCTTCGCGGCTTCACAGCAGCCGATCTGGGAAGGCGTGGTACAGGGCTTACAATTTCTCCAAGCAAGTTCGGCTGACTTTGGCGGGCGTGAACGATGTTTTGCAATGGTGGTGTCGGAATTGGACAGCACTCTAAATCTCTGGGAAATAGAACAGAACGCTAGATTTGATGCAGACTTTCAGGATGACTCAAAAAGGATCGACTGGCAGATTGAATTTCCGGCTTACACCGCTGGCGATTTCTTCCAGTTAAAACGACTGGTAACGGCTGAACTATGGATCGATAGAGTTCTGGGCACTGTGATTTTTGAGATGGATTATAGGCCAGATGCGGCCACCTGTTACATACCGTGGGCCAAGTGGCAGATTTGTTCTGCCAAGAATAGCAAGGAGGACTGTGCTAATCCAATAACCTACCCGCTGGTTCCTTTTGGTGAATGCTACAAGGCAACGCAGACACTCCCCAAGCCACCTTCAACTTGTGACACCTGCACAACCCGACCCTCCGACATTGCATTCCAGATCCAGCCCCGGCTAAGGGTGAAAGGCTCATGCCGCATTCGTGGGTTAATGCTCTGGTTCGAGAAACTAGAAAAGCCGCTTTACGGTTCAGATATGGTATGCTGATTGTATGAGCACGCAATGCTGTCCAGTTAAAAGCCTGTGCATCGACCCGGCTTCGCCTATCGAGAATTTCTCCAGCGAAAGGCCAGATCCACCTTTGTTTATTGGCGGGAATAATGGCTGGGACAATGGGCCGGGAGGTTTCAATACACCTTGTATTTGCAGCCCCTGGATTTCAGTTGGGTGCTTGTCATTCTGTTTCAGCACAATCAGCCAGCAGGACGCCGATCTGTGCGCGGCTAGACAGCAATTGGCGTGCGATACTAACGGTTGGCCGCGACCGCCAGGAGGACCACAGCAAACCTTTCTAAATGACGCCGAGAATTGCGCCTCACTGTGCCCAGACGGATCGCCATTCAACTTTACAGTACCGGCAGGCACATTTCTTTCCACAAATCATGCCAGGGCGAACCAACTTGCCTCTGCCTTTGCCTGCGAGAATGCCCGGCTGCGGCGGATATGCCTCTCCAGTCTCAGCAAGCCTGAAGCCTGCATTAACGCCAGCTACAGCGGAAGTATTGTAGCCAGCGGCGGGCTGCTCTCGCCTACATCGAATCGGTGGACTGTGGTGAGTGGGAATCTGCCCGATGGCGTGAACCTGAGTCCATTCGGCGGGTTTAACCAAACGATTATCTCTGGCACTTCGGTTACGCTTCTAGGCACACCAACCAAGGAAGGCAACTTTAACTTCACGATTCGTGTCACAGCACCCAATGGCGACTTCATGCAGAAGCAGTACTCGATCTGCGTGATTGATATAACGCCAAGTACGCTGCCGGATGCGACGATAGGCACAGCCTACTCCAGCCAACTCAGCGCCACATCTTGCGCTAATCAGCAACAGAGCTTCCAGGTGACTACGGGCGCGCTACCGCCTGGGCTCGTAATAAATGAACAAACTGGAGCTATTACCGGCACTCCCATAGGACCAGCAGGACTCGTGACCTTCACCGTCACATTCCAGGACTTTGCTTCGTGAGTGTTTCCTGCCAAAAGCAGATCACGATTAACGTCAAGTCTGGTGTTCATACCGATCTGTACTGGACGATGGATGAAGCCGGAACTGCTGACCGGATTGATAAGGTGCAGGGCGTTATACTGAGAAATAATCCCTCGGGTGGAGCGGCGTTGGAATATCTTGGCAGTGCGGCTGGCCTTATCAGTAACGCCGTGAACTGCTTCGTTGGCCCACCTGGAGGAACAGCCAACGCTGGTTTAGCCACCTCTCCGCTGTCTAACCCGCTGGTGGTTCAACTGGGAACAGGGTTTTCCTGGATCGGCTGGTTTAACGTGGGCGCTGACTTTGACGCAGCTCAGGCCAACTGGTTCCTTTTCTTTGGAGGTCCTGTATTCCCATACCGCGTCACCCTCTCCCTGCACACGGGCGGGGTTATCCAGATGATCTCCACGGACGGGGTGAACACGGACTTCACTAACTGGGGAGCCAACTACGTAATCGGGGCATGGACCTTTTACCATATCTGGTTTGATCCGGCAGATAACAGATTCAGGATGGACATTAACAACTCTGGCGTGCCGGTAGTAAGCGCCAGCACCTACACAATCCTCTCAACGGCTGGACAGAACGGACAGATTTTCTTTCAGGTTCCCTCGGCCTTTGGCACTGGATTCAACCTTAGCTACGACGAAACCGGATATAAGCTGAACCGCAAATTAACGGCGGCGGAAGCTACGTCTTTGTTCAACGGTGGGGCTGGAAAAACTTGGCCTGCGGTTAGCTCCATATTTTCATGAGCCTTGACCCCGCACACTTAAAGGACTAAACCAAGTTGTATGCAGCGATTACGGCAAATGCTTCCAAGACTTCCTTTGAACGATAAACAGGATAGCACGCTGACTGACACCAAACACCTTAGCGAGTCGATTAAGGGAAACAACTCCGGGGCGGTACATGGACCTGATTTCAACGACCTGCCTCTCGTTCAGCTTTGCGGGGCCAGCATTAGATCCGCGTTGAGTATTCAACCTTCCCTTCCCCATGCAGTCGCGCATATTGTCCAAGTGGGTTCCGAGAAACAGATGAGCAGGATTGCAGCACCCGCGATTATCGCAACGATGGCAACATTCAAGTCCGTCTGGAATTGGGCCGTTGGTGTACTGCCACGCAAGTCTGTGTGCCATTTTAGGAGTTGGTTTTACTCCGTTAGCATCTCTCCGTTTTGGGTGTGGAGTAAACCTACCGTAGCCGTGATACGACTTATTTCCAAGCCACGTCCAGCATTCGTCTGGACCTCCTTTTTGAACCTTTCTCCAAAATCTAACCTCGGGTGGGGTTTTAGTAACCATGTGTGTGGGGAACTTAACACTTAACCAAAGGCTGTCAAATCCAAAGGCTTCGCTTATTTGACCTGAGATTAGATGGCAGGCTGGGAAACGCAGTTGGAATTTGTCAGTCTGACGTGAAGGGTTACGCATCTTTTGCGAATGGTGCCCAAAGGAGACTTCTTTATTGCAAGGAAGCAGGTGAAGAAAGTTTTTGGGGAACGTGGGCCGAGATTTCATTCAACATCACCAGAGCCGTTCCGTTCTACACAGCACCGCGAGAAGTAGCCAGATTGGAGCTTGTCGATATATGCAACAGGCCAGTGTCAGTTCAGTCCCAGTTTACGGAGTACTTAAGATTCGGAAATGGCCACCTCCCAAAAATATTCCGCCAGCAACACTCTGGATGTTTCCACCCACAAGTCCTGAGTCGCAACAATGTCCCTACTTTTACGGACCTAACCGGCCCGCCCCAATACATACGGATCTATCCGACTGACGCTGCTGATGTTTCCAAGGCTGTGATAATGCAGGGGACGGACAGTAACAACAATGTCATCTACTCCACGCTTGGGCTGAATAAGATCACTGGCACGACTGTGTACTTGGATGCGCCTTTCGTGACAGTTGCTCTTACTGGATCAAGCACCCCGCTTCCGTTCAACTCGATTACTGGAATTCAAAAAGACGCCACTGTTGGGCCTGTACGTTTTACGCAGGTAGATCCCACGACAGGAAATGAACTGCTCTTGCACACGATGGAACCCAGTGAGACTACGGCGTATTACCGTAGGTACTATTTTGATTCGCTTCCGGTGAATTGTTGCTTCGACCCAAACACCGGATCAACCAACGTGTTCGTCCAGGCCATAGCCAAGTTGGAACTGATCCCGGTCGTATGCGACTCAGATTATTTACTGATCCAGAACATGGAGGCGCTGATTGAAGAAGCTCAAGCACTCAGGTACTCAACAATCGACAGCGCCCAAGCGAAACAGAATGAGGCTATAAAACACAGGGATGCAGTACGCCTACTTCGAGGGGAGCTGGCTCACTACATGGGAACAACGCATCCTTCCGTCTGGTTCTCGCCCTTCGGCAGCGCCCGCCTTGAGCGCCAGAAAATAGGCCAACTTTTGTAGTATGCCAGATCCCATTGCTTCACAACCCCTAGTCCCGTATCGCTTTTCTGGCACCCCACCCCCACCAGCCAACATTCAGCATGTAGCTTTCACTGGTCCGAATCCAGGTTATCAAAACGCAACCTTTGCTGGAGCGTTTAACGCTTCTTCTGGTGCGGGTGGAATGCCTTTGGGAATGTTTGGTGCAGGAATGCCTCCAGCCCCCGCCGGAGGTGGCGGCGGTCCCATCAACTACATGGCCAGCCTTGGAAGTGCGGGACGACCTTCACCAAGTAGCGGGCAAGGCGTGCTTCCCGGTGCCCCGCCTTACAATTACGATCCCAGGTTTGGTGGTGTTCCCGGCGTGCCATCTCCGCAAGGAACACAGGCCGCAGCCATAGGCGGGAACATTTCGGCATTAGGCCCGATTTACCAGCTTGGCCAGGGGTTGAATCAATTCACAGCCCAGCAAGCTCCAACTTCTCTCAATCTGAACCTCCCGCATTATCAAGGCATGATTGGCCAGTCATCTGGGAATATCCTGAGCAAGTTGCAGGGCCAGATCCCGCAGGATGTCGCTAGGCAACTGCAACAGTTTGGGGCTGAGCGCGGCGTGGCCACTGGCTCTATAGGTGGCCCAAATGCAAACGCGGCTACGCTTCGTGCGCTTGGCCTAACTTCCCTTGACCTACAGAACCAGGGAGAAAATCAATTAACTCAAGCCATAGGGCGCACACCCCAGGGGGCACAGTTCAACCCAGCAAGTTTCTTAGTATCTCCACAAGATCAACAGCAAGCCCAGTATCAGGCCAACCTGCTAAATGCCGTTCCGGTGCCATCCTCTGCCCAATTCGCTGGGTTAAATGCGTTTCAGCAAGGGCGGGGATCAGGGTTTGGTGGCGGGTTCCCGAGCAGTGCGCCAAGTTCAGCGCCCTACTCTCCTTATTCGCCTGGGCAACCAGCGATGGGATCAACGCCTTATGGGCCACATACTGGAGCTGGCACCTTGACCTCGTACTCATCAGAGCCGTACGGCCCGCCAAACTCTTTCCAACCTGACGACTTTGAAGCAATGGGCTTCTATGATCAGCAATCACCAAACCCATTTCAGGACGGTGGCGATTGGCAAACGGGTATGCCGAGCGATTTTCAACCGCCTGATTTCTTTAGTGGATTCGACGACCTATTTGGTTAATTGCTATGGCCTTTGGCTACGATTTTCCAAATTGGATTCACCCGCCAGATTTGGCGCAGGAATACGCCAGAGGCGTACAAATAGGCCAACAAGCCGCCTTTGAGCAACAGCGCCTGCAAATGCAGCAGGAGGAGAACCAGCGGGCGCACCTGATGGAGCAGCAGCGGCTGGAAGTGGACAGGGCTTTCAAGGAACAGGAGCTGGCCCTGCGCAAGCAGCAGTTGGACGAGAAGGCTAAACTCAACGCCGTAAAGGTTCAAGATGCGGCACGCCAGCTTACCGCGCAGAAAGCCTACGCCGATTTCGTTACCGCTGGCGGTGATCCGACTGAAGGCTTGCTCAAGTTTGGACCAGCAATGGGCGAATCAATGGCGGGATATGCGGGATTGGCTAGGGACATTTCACAGGCCAAGCACCCGTTCGTGCCACGAGACTTCACGACACAAGGCGGTGTGCACATGACCCAGACATCCCCTAATCGCTATCAAGTCATTAAACCGCCTAAGCCCGTAGAGACAGAACTTGGCAAATTCGACACGGCGGATCTGAAGTCGCGCCTGAAGAAAGCCACCACGGATTTGGAATCCATTGCCATTGATGATCCGAAGATGTACGACAAAGGCTCAAAGGAATCGGCCATGCTTAAGGATTTCCAGAAACGGCGCAGCCTCGTTGACATGCTCAGGAACAAACTGGCAAGCAAATCTGCCACCCCTCAAGATTTGGAAGCTGTAACAAAACGGGCACACGCCGCGATTGCAGCCGGGGCTGATGAGGCCAAAGTAAAAGCGCGATACAAAGAAGTCACTGGCCAGGAATTGGACGCTCCAACAGACACGACTGGAGATGAGGATGAGTAAATGGGTGAATTCGACGATCTCATTCCCAAGAGCGACCAGCCCGATCCGTTTGGGGATCTTCACCCGCCCAAGGTAAGTCTTTCCCCCTACGAGAAACTACGAATGCAGGGGATCGGTCCCGGCCTCGGTGCAACTACTGGTCCAGGCAACCCCCAGGAAGTCTTGGCCATCCCCGAATTGGCCATCGGTGCGGGAACGGCCATTGCCGCGCCTATTGAGCAGCTTTCCTCGGCTGGTGGAGATTTGCTGGCTGATTGGCTCAAACGCACGGGAATCGACCCTTCGGCCACTCCAGGCCAGCCAATCGGTGGTTCTGTGGAATCCCTGCCCATAGCCACAATCCCAGGAACGGGCGTTTCTCCACTCGACATCATCTCGCCAGAGGTGCGTAAAGGGGTTGAATTAGGGGCAGGACGGCTCTTTAACGCGATTAGAACCCCGGAAATGGTGTCCACACTGCCCCTGGCACCCCTGAAGCCCGTACAGGCCCTTTTCGCGGCTGGAGCACTCGGGAATGTGCCTGAGTCGATACAAGCCGCTTTACAGGCCGAAACACCTCGGGAAGCGGGAGCAGCAGCGACAGAAGCCGTTGCCAACCTCCTGATAGCCCGACAACTATCGAAAGGACTAGGAAATGCCCGCAGTATCGAAAAAGCAGCAGAGGTACATGGCGATGTGCGCCCACAGCAAGAACCCGCCGAAGTCGTGCCCGTCCAAGGCGGTGAGCCGCGAATTCTCCCACAAACCGAAGCAGTGGCCGAAACAAGTCAAGTACCACTAGAACAGCCCGCCCCTGCATTGACGGGGGAAGGCCAACCGCAAGCGGTTACTCAACCGGCTCCAAGTGAGGTTACGGCTAAAGCTCCTGTAGCAGCAGGAGCGGAGCCTGCCGAAGCCAAGCCTACTGTAACAACTCTGGTTACGCAAGACATGCCTGAATCTGTCAGGCAGAGATTAATGCGACGTGTGGAACAACTTCGGGATGAGGCGACAATTGAACAAGCGAAAGAACTTCTCGGAGAGCATGTCGTTGAAAGACACAGGGCCGATGTTACCAAACGATCTTCTAAAGCGTATTCCGCTGGCCAAAACGCTGCCGCTGACTCTGAAAATCCTTACGTTGAGGGAACTTTAGAGGCCAAGGCTTTTCAACTTGGGAGAGAATCAAAGGCGCAACCAACTCCCGCCGAATCGGTGGAGGGTCAGCCGCCACCAGGACCAGCAACAATGACGGGAGCCGCCCACGTCAGTGAATTGCAGCCTTCGGAAACCGGGGTTGGTGCCGAGAAATACGGCGTAGCTGAACGAGTCAGGGAAGAACGCGCCAAGGCCGCACAGGTCGGAGAAGTCTTGCCGGGTGAAGGCATCAACACGCCGGAATCTATTGACCGTGGAAGGGCGTTGCTTCGGGCCGACCCCGGCTCTGCGGAACAACTCATGCAGGGTTTTGAAGCTGATAAAAAGCTATCCTCAGATGCGATGGCCGTTGCCCGCGCCAAAGGGGAATCCCTTGCTGCCAAAGCCCGAACCACCGAGGAACGGTTCGGCACTGATTCCGACGAGTATCGTGCTGCCAGAGACGAGTTGACGGCTTGGGACAAGCGTTCCAAGGCCATGCAAACCGAGTGGCACAAAACCGGCATGGCTCAACAAGGCGAGACTGACATAGATACCGGATCTTTTAGCGGGCTTGAACGTGCCCGACACGAAGCAACTGGAAAGGATTTCACGGAAAGTCAGAAACCAAAGGCCCAGAAGATTGCCGCTGAAAATAAGAATGCTCAAGAGGCGGTTGGTGAGGCTTCAAGCAAACTCAATCAGCGGATACAAACAAAGGCCATGCCAGATGCCGAGAAAAAGGCTTTTGATGCGGCCAACAAAACGCTCAGAGAGTGGAACGCCCGCATGGCTGAGGCAGAAAATAAGGCCAGGGTTGCCAAAGTTGCGCTGGATAAGGTCGTTGCTGATGTACAGGCGCAGGCAGAAAAAAGAGCCACCGACGCCGCCAATAAGACCGTGCGTGAGGCTAACGTGCGTGCCGCGCAGGCCGAGAACAAAGCCCGTGTAGCCGCGCAGGCCTTAAAGACTGCCGTGGAACGGGTGCAGCGCGATGCCGAACAAAGGGCGGCAGATGCAGCCAGCAAAACAGTTCGTGAAGCCAACGTAGCCGCCGCACACGCTGAAAACAGGGCGCGGGTGGAGCGGGCTATAAGAGACAAGCAGGTTGCCGATGTCCAACAAAAGGCCGCGCAACAGGCTGCCGACGCTGCGAATAAAACGGTAAGAGAAGCTGCGATTAGGGCAGCGCAGGCTGAGAATAAAGCGCGTGTTGATGCAGCCGCCAGGGAACTGAAATTTGCTGAAGCGCAGAGGAGAAAGGTTCAGGCAGCCCTGGATCGCGCCCACCAAATGGTTAGGGATACCGCCGCCAAGGAAGCGCGTGAAGCCCGGAGACGGCTAGGAGATCCGTCAATCGCGGTGTGGGAACTGGCCAGGAAATACCTGGATGAAAACAAAGGTATTTACAGCTTTGACGATCTCCGAAACAAGATCGCCACCGACCTGAAACTGAAGCCATCGCAAGTCACCTACTGGATGGCGCGTGATGCGCAAACCAAACGCCTTGCCGATGATTTGTGGAACAAGCAGCGCAATGCGCGAAGATTAAAAGAGCAGGCAAAGATTTGGCTTAAGGAGCTGGATACTCCGGGGTACGTAAAAGCCCTCGCGTCAATCCCAAGAGCCATGTTCAGCCTGAGTGTTTTTGGGCATGGCTTCGTAGCCCTGGGAACCCACGCGCCGATTGTGGCCTTCCAGCCCCGGTTCTGGAACGCGTACATCAGGAACTTCGGCAAGATGTACAAGATGGTGTTCAGCCCCGCCTATTACGAGACCCAGATGCAGGACCTGGTGAGGCGACCCAATTACGAGAAGTTCAGGCGGGCTGGACTTCAGAATGATCCCTTCCAATACGAGGAATTCCAAACCTCAATGGTCAGGGATCTGGTCAAGGATTGGATTGGCGAAAAGAACATGGACAGGGTTGATAAGTTCGCCAGCGCCGGTAATAGGGGATACGGGGTTCTAAAGCTGCTCAGGCAAGACATGGCCGATCAGAAGTACGACAAACTGCCGCACAGCATCAGAGTACAAAATGGAGTTCTGGAAGGAATGTCAGATGATATAAACCACGCCACGGGCGTGACTAAAATGCAGGCTCCCAAGGGTTCAAACCTCCTGCTTTTTGCCCCACGTCTTGCAGGTTCCAGGGTCATGTGGCTTGCCGGTGATCCCATCCGGGCTGCCAGGGCTGTAGCCGATTGGAAGAATGCCCCGGAATCCGAACGGCAGTTTGCCATTAGCCAGGTCAAGGAGAAGGCGTGGGTATTTGGAACATTTGCTTCCCTCCTAGCCGCCAACCAGGGGCTTCTCAGCGCAGCCGGGAGCCAGCAAAAGATTAACGGAATACCCGAATCCCTGGGTGGGGCTGGAGTTGATCCGCTCAAGGGCGACTTTATGAAATTCAAGGCATTGGGCGGCAACATCGCTTACGGCGGTGCTTTGCTGACAATGGCCAAGTTGCCGGTGAGAATAGCCACGGCGATCCTCTATGAAGGCAAGGGCAGCAAATACGTTCTGGAGGATGAGCGGGTGGACAAGGTGATTGGCAGTTACATCCGCAGCCAGATGTCGCCATTTGCCGGAACTGTAGCCGATCTGGCTCTTGGGCGTGACTACGAACAGCGCCCGCTACCGGCTAAGATGTTCGGCTTGGCAGAACAAACTGGCAAAGTTCCCAAACGGCTCCAGGAAATGGGTGTTGATGAACCGTATAACTGGGCAGAATTTACGGCCACTAAGCTTCCAATCCCCGTTGCCGAAGGAATCAAGGAGGGCTTAAGGGGTTCGGGCATGTCGGATGAACAGGCAAAATACTGGCTTCGCGCAATGGCGATCACCTCTCTGATGACTGCCACCGGAACGAGGATTACGGAAGATACGCCGACGAATTCAAAGCCCTGGATTCACCCCTAGGCCGTGGAGGAACAGCGCAGCAGGCCCGATTAAGTTCATGGATATTTTCCAATCCGCCCTACAAATTCAGAAATCCTCTTTTTATCTATCATGTTCAAAGCAGTTCCTTTCTTAACGTGGCAAGCCAAAGACACGATAGCCGTCGCCACTGCGTGCTTGTAATTTCCCTTTACGGATAACCATTGTTGGTACTCCTCGCCTCGCTTTGTGTTGTCGTTTTGCTCAACCGCCCAGCCTGCTTTCATGTGTATCTTCATGCAAACAACTCCCCTAACGGCCTCTGCGTAGCCCTGTTCCAATTTATGGCCCTGTAACCGCCTACTTCCGTCACGATTAGCACAAACTTCCCATCCAGGATCGCCCGCAGCACCCAAGTGGGCAGTTCATTACAGAAGATGTCCAGCTCGCTGAATCTGGCCTCTAGCTGGACGATGAGGGAGGTGTATTGCGATGTCGTCACAACTGGTTCCTGTCACACAACAACTTGTGACGATTTAGTTTCACCTTGCCCCACTTCCATTTTATTTGCCTCTTGCTTATACCCACAAGGCTAGGGTTGGTCATGCACGCATTGACGAACATTTTTGCCGTGGCCTCGCTAAAAAAGATCCCGAATGGACGCGCCCCGTCAGTCCTGAACACCACATAAGCGGTATCGGTTCTTCTATCCATAGATGAGTGAGGTATAGGCTTGGGTGTTCATGGCATCTTCACCCGATCTGCGGTTAGGTAGGTTGTGCCGGGGGTCATGGCTTCTTAAGCTTCTGCGCCTCGTTTTTCTCGCGCAACTCTTCAAACAATTTTCCAAACATTTCGTAGAACCTTTTAACAATGAGATCGGTGTCTCTTTGGATCGCAAACTCCAGTGTCCAGAACGTCATTATACAAAATCGAGTTGAAAAGTTGTTCTCTCCAAACGCAGCATCAAATCTAGTCTTTAAGTCGTGGCAGTCACAGCATAAGGTTTCTAAGTCTGATTCTGGAGAATCCCACGGTGCGCCCGAATAACGCAGATGATGAACATGAAGGGGTTTATCTTTAGATTCACAGAAGGTACACTTCCACCCATCACGCTGAAAGACTTCCAGTCTCCGCTTCTGCCAGCGAGGATCTCTAAGTAGTTCTGAATACTGTTTTGACACTTCAATCGGACTCCTGCATACCCCCCTACCCCCCTTACGCTAGAAGAGGGTCCGACGGGAGCCGTTTTCCGCTCTGGTCAGGGAACTGCCCCAACCTTTACCGCTGGCTTGTAGGAGAGAACCCCACGCGACCAATTTGTTGAGTCCCCGGCGGCGTTCTGGCACTGCCATTGACCTACCCTTTCTGGGAGGGGACGAAGCGACTTGAAGCCGAGCCTTGGTTTTGCACAGTTCAAGGTCATACAACTGCCTGAGCAGTCTCAGGTCTGGAAAGATTCCCAAGGCGGTCGCTCCACCTTGGGGTTTGCTGGCTGAGAATGACTCGAACCAGCGGGTAATTTCGGCAGGGTTGCCGAAAGTGTTCCCGGCAGATACCCTGCCGTGTATTGCTGAGCGACAGCACGATTTATTGTTTAGATTCTTCACACCCCGATGTCAACAGCTTTTGTGGATTATTTTTATCCAGGGCGGATCTAAGCATGGCGCATTGTTTCTCCAGCCGCTTTAGCTGAAACTCCCTCTGGCTAAAGGCCGACTCTAGCTGCTCGCGGCTCCAGGATTTGATTGTGGTGAGGTCGGTTGGCATTTCAGTAACACCTTCTGTGCAGATTCATCCACATCATCAGCGCGGTGAAATCAATGGCAGAAATATCTGCGCCTTTTTCAAAACGCTGAACTTTGCATTTATCAACGCCGATTTCCATTTCGATTTCACGAAGGGAATACTTGTTGTCAGCCCTGACTTGCCGGAACAAATCGGCATTGTCTTTGTACTGTTTAAGAACTCGCTCTCGGTTCACTTCTCAATGCTCCTAATTTTGGCTTCTAGGTTGGTGATGCGCTGCTCCAGTGCGGTAATCGTTTTGTTCACCATCGTGCCGTCGGGCTTGATGCGAAGAACGACCTGGCCGGGATTGCTGGCGGGTGGACCAACTATTAAAGAACTATCAGCCTGGGATAATCTGATAGTTCCCTGATTACCATCCGGATTGAAGAGAACAAGATCATAAGAGCCACGTTCCGGTTCCATGCCCAGCCGCCAATCGAAGATGCCGCTGCCCTGGTGGAAGTGAAGCCAAGCCGATACCGTGTTGTCGTCGCGCTGTATCGTGAGCCTGTCACTGGCCATCGAGCGGCCATTGAGGCACACGCCGTCCTGCTGGCTGTAGATGTCTAGGCTGCGGTGTATCCAGGGGAAATCATGCACGCTGAACTGAACGCCGGGGATTATGGCGTCTGCGCCAAAGGCGACAGAACCCGACCAGGGCCACACGCAGCCGTATTTAACGAAGTCCTTGTCGATCTTATTGTCGTAGATGGCCAGGTAGGAGCCGCGTGCCTGAATGCCGTTTAGTTGGCCGGTTGTGGCGTAGTCCAGACCTAATTGTACATAGTGGGGCCTGCCATCGGGCAGGGGGTCGTGGGCCAGATCGTAGAACAAGCCTCCATCAACATCAGGCGAGGGCTTTTGGAAGATGACTTTGGAGAAATCACCGATGGGAAGAGTGGCAGCGGGAGTGGTCATAGCTTGCCAATGGTGCGCAAGAGAGACTCGGAGCGTTGCGAGGCGGTGGCGAAAATCATTATCGCTGGCGTAATGTGCTCAAAACACTTTGTTGCTCGATTAAGTTCCTCAACATACTTAAGGCACTGAGCACCCGTTAGAAGCTTTTCAGCCTCGTGTATGGCGTTAAGGTCGTTAAGGTAGTCGGGCGGAGCAGGATCAATTCGCCCTGAAGGTGATTGCCAATTTGCTCCGTTGGCCGATGGATGCTGCCGCCAACCACACCATTGCGCTATAACTACACGCCATTGGCTGCGGTCGCCTGCGGGCAGGATTGGGGCGGGAAGGCTCATTTGCGCATTGCCTTGGCCATTTTTGTGTACTTGCTCCAATAATCCGGCCACGCCTCTTTAATCCGGCGCAGGTTATCCTCACCGGCGTGTCTCGCAGCTTCGGCCAAAGCCGACGCAAACCCACCGCCAAAAGCACGCATCGCGGCGATTACTTCGTAATCTTTGACGCTCTGATCTATGACTGTATCCCCCACCTCAATGTCGCGGGCCTGGTCGGCAGAGCAATGCGGGCAGGATCCTACTGGATCGGTCATTTCCCAATAGAATCCGCATACCTTGCATTGATATTCCTGGTGGCCGCTCATAACTTGGGTTTAGCGTTCTGTCCGCCGTGGCCGCTCTGGCATCACTCCCCACCCTGCCCTTCCTCAAGCCTGCCGGAGGGATCTTGTTTATCCAACTTAGCGGCGAGTTGAACGGCGTAGGCAGTTAAAGCCTTATCCACCTTGATGGCATCCTTGATCGCACCTTCGACATACTGGCTCAACCCAACAGCCGTAGCGGCAGCAGCCATCTTGGCCTGCTTCCATAAATCCTTATCCACTTCAATCTGAACCTTCATTGATGACTATGTTTATACATAGGACTGTATTTGTCAACACTTATTATTGACGCACCCGTTAAGCTTCGAGATGCCGAACAAACCTTTCGACGCCGAGGCACAACGCAAGCGTCACTTCGCCATGCTTGGCCTGCGTGGACCGGTAAAGAGGGCCATCAAAGACATCCTCAATGATTCCTTAATCCGGCAGGGCTACGCTCCAAGACGCCCCAGGAAAAGATCACGGCTTGGCGTATAGGGACTTGACAGAATTCCTGCGTCGTGATAAACAGCACCGTATGTTGCAGCGGAATGAGAACTTTATGCCGGGGGTAGGAGAGCCTAGGCAACTCCCTGCCAACTCATTCACCTTTGAGTCTGCAACATCCCGGCGCCTTTTTCCCACAGGTTTAGTGCAAGCCTCGCCTGTGGCCGGTTAGAAGCCGCTTTCCCTCGACAACCAGGAGAGCGAAAGCATGAGCTGAAATGCCATGCGGCAGCCCGGTTCAACAACACATCGATGAATACGACTGTCAGTGCGCTTCTGGCCCCCGCCACCCAGTAAAAGAACCGCACAGCCATCCCCTCCGATTCCATGCCCTCA
>Ga0247695_1000075_pt1 | contig 20600 bp, 21 predicted proteins | sample CNK36_metaG_FD_182739 | JGI IMG/M metagenome (GOLD analysis project Ga0247695, IMG submission 182739) | Soil microbial communities from Purdue University Martell Research Forest, Indiana, United States - CNK36 | ecosystem: Environmental > Terrestrial > Soil > Temperate forest > Bulk soil...
CGTACGTCATCTCGGATATGAGGCACTTGAGAACTGGAGTGGAAACGTGGACATCCGCTTCAGCGAGTACGACTACTATACAGGACTCCTCGCTTTGCCTACCAAACTTGGAGTGACGTTTGAGAGCTATCAATGGATTCAATGGACTCCTTACATCGTGGTAGATGCACCGCAATATTCCGGCCTGCGTGTTGGTATCTGCTCCCTTGCCGGCGAAGGTACTAGCCCACGTAAGCAACGTTCCATGCACGATTCACAACTCCAGCCCATGCTCAACTCTCTTTCCCGTAAGAATCAATGGGTTAACCTCATCCACGGCCATGCGCTGCCAAAGGAAGTAGATCATCCCGTTCTAGACGACTGGCTGGATACCGCCAAGGCTATCAGAACGTGCGACCTAGTGGTCTCAGTTGATACCGGAGTAGCGCACCTCGCAGGCGCAATGGGCGTCCCCGTCTGGGTCATCTTACCCGGCGCCGCAGCATGGCAATACCCAGTTTATCGTGACAATCATCCGTTCTATCCATCCATGAGGATGTTCTGGAACCGTAAGGAAGGAATGGATAACGCCGTGGAGGTGGTATGTGACAACCTATCCCGACTCTGATGACTTCTGGCCAGTGATACCCCTAAAAGGTAGCAATAAAATATGCGCGCACGGGATACAGTCTTATGTTTGTAGGTATTGTAAAGTTTTAGGAATTGGTGGTGGAGGACTGTGTGAACATAATCGCAAACGTAATCAATGTAAACCTTGTGGTGGGAGTTCAATATGTAGTCATGGAAGAATGCGTGCTCATTGCGTAGATTGTGGTGGTACTTCTATTTGTCCTCATCGCAGAAGAAGAAATCGTTGCAAAGTATGTAAAGGTAATTCTATATGTCTACATGGAAATATTAAATATCATTGTAAAAAATGTTCGCCTTGTCCTCATGGGAAAGTCAAATCAAACTGTAGGGAGTGTGATCCACGTCACAGATTTTCTGCTTATAGGTGTAATGCTAAAAAACGATCTATTGATTTCAGTCTGAGTTTTGAGCAATTTTCAGAAATTACTAAACAACCTTGTACTTATTGTGGAGATAAAAAAGAGACTAATGGAATTGATAGAATGGATAACGATAGAGGATATTCAATTGAAAACTGTGTCCCTTGCTGCAGTCAATGTAATACCATAAAAATGGACTATTCCAAGGAAGAATTCATAGCTAGGGTAACTAAAATTGTAAACTACCAGTTAAGTAAACGAACTGGAGTATTGTTGAGAACTGAACCTCCCAGTGTATTGACCTTAGAAGATGTTCAAGGGCGTGTGCCCCATATGACTATGTTCACCATCCCCGCACTAGCTCAAGGTGGCCCTGGCGACGATTCTAATAAGATCAGGATCCCAGAGGGTCACACTCGTAGTAAAAGAATATAAAATGAAAGTACTCTATCTATCTGGAGCCAAAGGCCCTGATTATTTGGCCGATGTGATATTTCATGGTCTACGTTCATTACTTGGACCAGATGTGATAGATGTTAATCGTATGGACTTCATGTACCGGGGCTACTTCAAGGACTGGCCCTGGTACACACTTTATAATCTACTTGATCCTTTGCCTGAAGCGGATCGCACGGATATTGAAAGCAAGATTCGCAATCACTACTTTGATGTAGTGCTATACGGATCGGTTTTGCGAGATCGTTCTCACTTACCGCTAGTGCTTGAATATTATCCTCACAACAGAATTGGTTTCATTGATGGCGAGGATGAAATCGATACCAATTACATTGGATATGAACGAATTCCTACACAGAATCTTCATCCATGGGAAGTGGAAGGGTCTACTGTCCCTCGTGACTGTCCATATTTCAAACGTGAACTTACCAGTCTTGATCGTGCATATCCTATTAGTTTCGGTATTCCCAAAGAGAAGATCATTGAACCCATTCCAGAAAAGATTCGTCTTCTAGCTCCTTGTGATCCTCGGGACCGTAGCACTTTTATTTACTCACCTGATTTACAACATGAGTATTACAGGCAGTATGGTGAAAGCTATTTTGGTTACACTCGCCGTCAAGGTGGCTGGGACTGTATGCGTCACTATGAAATCATGGCTGCTGGAGCCGTCCCATACTTTCAAGATATTGAACAGTGTCCTTCTGGAACTCTGAACTTCATTCCTAAGGATAACCTTTTAACTGCGCGAGTGTTGCATGATAACTGGACGGGATGCGAGAAGGATATAGATGGCTACAAAAAGGTTCTGTCTAGTGTTCGTTTTGCGCTGCTAAATTATCTGACCACAGAAGCCTTGGCGAAATATGTATTGGAGAAGATGGTGCAATGAATATTGCAAGAGCACAAACCATTGACGGTGGTATGGAAATTCCTGAACTGGAATGGTTAGCTGAACATGCATCCAAATGCCAATGGGTAGCCGAAATAGGATCTTTACGAGGACGTTCGGCTAGGGCAATGGCGGACAATATGACAGGTGACAGTGTTCTTTTTTGCGTAGACCACTTTAAAGGAAGCGTAGAACATGGAGACGCTTTTTCCAAGGATGACAGTCTCTATCGAACATTTTGTGGAAATATGCAGGACCATATTGATAGTGGCAGGGTATGTGTGATCCGCTGTCCTTCAGTGGAAGCATCTACGATGATTGCTGCAAATCTGGATATGGTCTTCATAGATGCTTCACACGACTATGACAGTGTCAAAGCTGACATTCAATCATGGAAACCCCTGTTGACACCTGGAGGATTACTTTGTGGACATGATTATGGACATCCTCCGATAGAACAAGTAGTTAGAGAACTTCTTGGTGACCTGCCAACTGTACCTGGAGGCAGCATTTGGTATACGGAGATCAAATGACAGAGCAAGAGATCAGGGATATATTTGAGAGTCTCAGTGGTGGTACTGACAAGTTCCAGCATGGATATGCTCCCGTGTATGCAACCTTGCCTTTGGATATCACTTCTATATTTGAGATTGGTATAGATAAAGGTTACAGCTTACTGGCATGGGCTCAGATATTCCCCAAAGCTGAAGTCTATGGGATCGATACTGATCCTAAGGTAGTTCGAGAAGATATCTTAAATCATCCACGCATTCATATTGAACGCGGAGATATCCGTACTTATGAATCCGATGGTTCTTATGACGTTGTCATCGACGATTGTCTTCACGACCTTGATACTATTTGTGTAGGATGGTATCGCTTCCGCAATAAGTTCCGCGTAGCCTATATTATCGAAGATGTACGTCCCGAGATTATGTATCAGGTCTATGAACTGATAACTTCTACTCATCCCAACGCTCAGATTATTTTCTGGAAGACCTCTAATTACAAAGGAGATGCTTCATTTAAGCAGTCGGACAGCCATTGTTTTATCGTGAGACCATGATGATCTTCAACACGCTACATAATGGTGAAGCCAAGATGAATCAACGCGGGGCGGAATATCCCGCTTGGATTTGTATTTGCCAGGGAGCGGGAGTTAAATCTTATGTCGAGGTTGGCTGCGGAGTAGGCAGAGGAGTGATTAGATTTCGTGAAGCTGGCATATCCAGAGTTATTGGAATCGACTTGTGCCCACACCCACCTTCAATATTTGAAGAAGAACGTCCGGGGGATAGGAACTTAGAATATATTTATGGTGATAGCAGTAGTGAAGAAGTTGTGCAGCATACACTGAAACTATTGGATGGCAAGCCTGACGCTGTGTTTATAGACGCAGATCACAGCTATGCCAAGTCAAAATTGGACTTTGAACGCTGGTGGCCTAACACCAATATCCTCTTAGGATTCCATGACATACTGATGACCCATGAAGATAGTGTAGCGACTTTCTGGAATCAAGTTCGTCTAGATACCCGTTCTTTGGAGTTGTACTCACGAGATCGCAAGTCAGTCTTGGAGTGGCAGGGCCAGGGGTGTTTGGATGTATCGCCGGATGGTCATATGTCGGGTGGTGGAATAGGAATTCTGTTTAAGGAATAAAATGAATATTGGCGTGGTATTTGTCTCTACGGGCGGGAACAAGATGGTGCGGGCCTTGCGTTCACTTAGACGCATGGAACCAGACCTTCCTGTGCATATCTCTATGGATACCAGCGCAAAGTCTTGGTATTCCAATCCTCCTATTGAATATTTTGAATCGCAACCGAATGTCAAGGTTCGCTGTATTGAAAACCATTGTTATGTGAATGGAGCTATGAACGTAGCAATGTCATGGATTGCAGAACTAGGTTATTCCCACGTATGTATGTTCCACGACGATATCATCTTCTCTCCATTCGCAGAACATCATGGAAATCTATCGCACTGGTTTCATGAGGCAGAATCTCATCCTATATTATCAGTGGCCTCTGGTATTACCTTGAGTCAAGTGGAAGCTATAACACCAGAGCCAGGAATTCCTTGCGTGCCTAGGCCATCGGAATTCTGGGATGCTATTGATCTAGAATCGGATGAATTCTGGACAAGATTACATTTGAATGGAGATTCTCCTACTTACCTCAACCAAGTTCATCAAGTTTTCCCTGAAAACCTAGGATGGTTTATTGAATACTACGGCGTAGCTAAAATAGGTCGTTGTACTCGATTGGGCTCTACTGGACAAATCGTTCCTGTGGCCACATGGGAAAAAGTAGGCCATTTTGACGAACAATTTGGTGTGTTCTATGACATGGAATATCCTGTTGAATGCTATCGTCGTAGACTTCCTCCAATCTACATGATTCCTAATATCCCATTTCTTCATTTACACAATCAGAGTCATGGTCCTCGTCACCCTTCAAATGAAACCATATTCCATAATTGCGTAGATGCTTGGTACCGAAAATTCACTAAGGAAATAGTAGATGAGTTCCACCACCGATTGCAGGAGAACTACTTTGACCAGCCCTGACACTTCACTTATCCTAGAGAAATTTGAACTATCATTGGGAGACAATACTCGTATCTTTGGTAGTGAGTGCGTATACGCGGCTTATTTAATCGAATCTGATTACCGGAATTCTACCTACGATCACCGCCCTGCCCTACCTAACTTTGCTTCCGACTCTCCCTTCTATCTTGAGCAATACCGGGTTGGTTATGCGTGTTTCAAGCGTGAAGTTGCCAAAGTCATTCGGCCTAAGATAATAGTAGAAATTGGCATGGGTGTAGGTATTGGAGCATTGGCGATGATGGATGGCGCTCCTGATGCCATGTATGAAGGAATAGATAATAATGAAGGAGATTTTCCTACTAATCCTAAAGTAAAGCCAACTGAATTTGTCTCAATGTGTATGTCCATTCGAGGACATAAGCATCACATCCAAATTGCAAACAGCATTGATTTATCGTCTATTCCTAAAGCAGACCTTGTTCACGTTGACGGAGACCACTCTCGCGAAGCTGCTAAGAGTGATGTGATGCTTGCATGGAAATCAGGTGCAGCTTGGATTCTTTGCGATGATGCACGGGACACAAGTGTCGCAGCAGGAGTATTTGATGCGCTTATAAGCCTGAATCGTGGTAGTGCGGATTGGTCCTATTTTCCTGATACTTGGACTGGAAGCATTCTGATTAGAACTGACCATGAGAGAGTAAAATGAAATTTTGCTTGCCAACCGGGATCGGAGATTCGGTTTGGGCGATTCATAAGATCCAAGCTATTCATGATAAGTTGGATCCCCATGGTCCTATCGAGATTTATCTCGTAGGTGCTGATACAGGCATCGACTCTCGCGCTCTAGACTTCGTTCGCCGCTTCGACTTTGTCAACCACGCCGCTATGAAGGCAGTGTCTATTCACGATAGTTCCCTTTTCCGTCCCGACGGCACATATAACTACATCGAGGATGGAATGTACGACTTCGGTGATGGAGTCAAGTTCTGCGTGCTCATCCCTAACGCTGCGTTGGAACACGGCATCCGGTTAGAGGACTGGCTGCCGCAGTATGAGATCAACTGGAACATCTGGCGGCACTTCCATATCACTGAAGAGGAACGAGAAATTGTAACTACTTTGCCACAACCTTATGCTGTATTCTATCCGGGGCCACTCAATGGCAATACTCGCGATGGTCACAACCGTAACGCCATCTGGAAACCCCAGGACTGGGTCAACCTCGGTAGGCGTATCCATGATGAATTTGGCCTAAACATTGTCACGGTTGGTGCCCCTTACGACGCTTCCTATTACGACCTTCTTCTAGGCCCCGCACTCAACGGAGACGATCCTTTCTGGACCAACCTAATAGGACAGACCAATCTAGGCCAGCTATGGTCTGTCACTTCAGGGGCTAAGTTCGTTATCAGCTACCAAGCGGGGGTGGGCATCATCAGCACATATCTGGGCACCCCGACAGGGATCTTCTGGCGCCGGCACGGAGATTCGATCAATCCTCATGCTCTGCTGACCTTCGATGAGCGTATGGCCTCAGCCTGGGTACCTCCAGACATCCTCGAAGCAGGCACACATTTAGCGCTTTACTATGGCAGGGATAGTGTAGAATCCATCCTGACTGAAGTTCGTCGTCGGAGATGGCATGAAACGCCTGCTCATTCTGCTGTTTCTACTGTTAGGTAGCGCAACGATAGCGTCTGCAAAAGATTCCTTAAAAGGTTGGTGCGAGGAAGGCAATCGTCCGGTTGTGACCTCGGGACTCAACAGTACAACTCGCGTTCAGGCTTCGCATCCCTCTTGCACAATTACTGTCTACATTCATGGCGGCGGTCTAGCGACAATCTTCGCTGACAACAACAATACGCCACTAGCGAATCCTTTTACCGCACAATCCGGTGGCAGATGGCAGGCATACAGCCAAAATGGGAGATATGATGTTGTTATGAGCAGTGCCGGGTTCACTCAGACAGTAACCTACTCCGATATTATTCTCTGCGATCCCTTTGAGACTGGCTCAACCTGTAACAACGGTGGAGCAACTCAAGCTCACAATCTTCTGTCCACCACGCATCTTGATACGATCCCGGCCAGTCCACCTGTCCGTGGCGACCTCATTACCGCTCAGAATCAGACCTCTCCTACGGGAGTCAATCCTTCATGGGCACGGTTGCCTCTAGGATCCGCCGGCCAAGTCCTACTCTCTAATGGCCTAGACGCTATCTGGAGTAATCTGGTAGCTGGTACTGGTATCACCGTTACCAACACAGGATCTCCTTCTGGTTCTACCATCACCATTGCAACGACTGGCGGTGGTGGCGGATCGGTTCCTTGCACCACCTCGGTTGCCGGTACTTGGGACATCATCCCGCAAACCTGCGCTGGAGAGAAAGTTCTTCAAGGAATCGCAGGTAACCCGGCGATTACCAATCTAGTTCTGACTCCCGCCTCGGATCAAACCGCCATCAACAGCTACTTTGGTGATGCCGCTTCCAATTTCAGTGCTATCACCACGCTCCAAGCAGATGCTCCACTGACAAATTCATTCCATGTCGCCGCATCGTATAATCGCGCAAATGCCTCCAGCCCTTTCTTTTCGTCCTTTTTGGGATACAACGAAAGTAACAACACTACTGTGGGCGGCGGGAATCCGGTCTTTGGCGTGCGTTGTATCGGCGTGGAGTCAGGCACAAGAATAACCACAACTGTTCAGGCTTGTGAAGGTGAAGGTTTCAACAACGGTACGCAGGCTTCCGGCAACTCCGTGAACGTCCTTGACGCTTTCAGCGGTTTCGTTTCCAGCGGACCGAATGCTCAAACAATCCTGCAAGCCGACTTTTATGCTTCTCGCAACGTGGGAACTCCCGGCAGCACTAGAACACGAAATAACCATGGATTATTTGTGGAACGCCAGCAGGGAGTCGGCCTCAACAACTACAGTATCTTTGCAACTGGTCCAACTGGCCTTGGACCGTTCTTCGTGGCAGCAGACACAGGCCATGTGAACGTTGGTGTACTGGATTCCGCCCAACTCAAAGGTCTCTGCTACAACACAGGAGCCGTAGATACCAGCGCGACATTTGTTATTTCAACCTGCTTGCAGGACACTCCTTCAACGCTTGCCTCCATCGGAACCTGCAATGCCGGCAACGAAGGCGCGACGGCTACTGTAACCAACTCCACTACAAATACAATAGGAGCCGTCATAACTGGTGGTGGATCGCTTCACGTCTTGGCTTATTGTAACGGAACCAACTGGGTTGTTGCCGGAGGATCCACCACAAGTCACGGACTTGTATTCACTATAGGAGATCCTGGTAATTCATCGGCTCTTACTGTTGCTTCAACCACAACCACTTACCTGCGCGTGCCGTTCGCCTGCACCATAAAAGACTATTCTTTGATGATCGACGCAGGAACGATTACCGTCAAGTTTTGGAAGGTTGCCACTGGTACGGCGATTCCCACATCCGGAAACTCTATCAACACAAGCGGTGTATCCATATCTTCAGGTACGGCTATTCGTTCCACTACCCTGTCTGATTTCACCACTACCACCGTTGCCGCCAACGATTTTATGGCCATGAATGTTACAGCGGTTGCCACGGCTAAATTCGTTAACGGGGTTCTTTCTTGCCAAGAATAGCCAAATGGCTGCTAGTTCTAGTAATCTGCGCTCCATGCGCCAAAGCGCAATTTCCTACGATTCCCGTCCGGCAGAGTTGCGTTATATCCATTAACGCTGCGTCGGCAAACTGCGTGTTTGCGGATAATACAACCAGCGGGGCGTCGATGATCGTTGGTGCAAGCTGGTTCGGTACGAACAACCTGCCCACGGTGACCGATACTGTTGGAACTACCTATACCATCAAGTTCTCGGATGTGACTCACACGGAGAAAGTGGCCGTGATAACTGGTCTGGCTGCTGGCAGCGGTGCGAATACCATCAACGTAGCCATAACCAGCGGACAGTTTCAGAATGTGAACGGAGTCGAGATGGTTGGAAATCCTTGCGACATTACCACCACCGATGGCACGGCATCCAGCACATTTTCAGGTACTCCTGCCAACGTAACTCTTCCCAGCATCACCACCGCATTCAACAGCGATTGCATCTACGCTGGAACGGGCAATGATAACAGTACTGGATTCCAGGGCATTCAGGATGGTGATCTAGGAACATGGTGGCAGGTTGGCTCAATGGGCGGCACCGACTCCGGTGCAGGATTCCTTCGCATTGGCGGAACAGCAGGTGCAGGAAACAACCTCACTGTTACCAATGGCGCGACTCTTGGGACTACCTTCAACGTAGCTTTTAAGTCCAACGCTCTAGCCATTCAAAGTCCGACCGCCGCTCCCGATGGCGACACATTGACCGCCTATAGTTACACGGTACTAGCCACAGGTGGAGCGGGTGCCTATACGTGGTCTGTCAGTTCAGGAGCACTACCTACCGGATTATCCATCAACTCAAGCACCGGAGCTATCACCGGAAATCCATCCGTAAGTAACAACTATACCGCGACGATTCAGGTTCAGGATGCGGGAGCGGTACACACCGCAACCAAGTCGATGACCTTCAAGATTGTCACCTTGCTGAACGCTATTACCTTGGTACAGAGCTTGGGAAGTTCCAGTTCCAGCGCATCGACATCCCTGATTTATTCTTCCAATGTAACCTCAGGGAATCTCCTTCTTATAGACGCTGGCTTCGGTACGCAAGGAGCCAAGGTTGGCTATTGTACCGATACCATTGGCACCCCGTTCAAACTGCTTACGCTAATCCCCAATCGCATCATTGATCCAACCAACCTGTATCTAATTTCGGTCATCGCGGGGATAGCCCCATCGTCGGCTGCGGACACGGTAACGTGCAATGGACTGAAGATCATGGCCATATCCGAATGGTCCAATGCCAACTTCATAGCCGCTGACAACGCGGGATTCACTCGTGGCAGCACTGCCAGCCCTGTAACTGTCACCTCTAACAGTTTGACTACTCTTGTTCCGAATGAACTGATCTTTGCCAACTGTACGGGGTTGACTCAGACGGGAACGATGACCGTACAAGCTCCGTTTACTCAGATAGGCACAGGTTTCATGTTCGCTACGGGCTATCGTCTTGTAACCACCGTTACTGGCTACACCGAGTCTTGCGCGATGGCCGGAAACACGGCCAATGTATGGACTTTTGCACTCGTGGGATTACGCCCAAGCGGAGGGACTGTTGTTCCTCCTGTAACTAACACTCCTGCTCATAGTGCTATTTTGTGATACCATCTCGACCGGAGGTAACTTTATGAGAGACAAATCGTACGCCAGCGAGGCAGCTAATGCCAGAATCTTTGGAGCCACGCGGCTTCATTGCGACAGCTACAAGGATGATCTTTACAGCGAGGACGACTATTACGAGACTGGCGGTGGCCTGACCGAACGTGTCATGGGCCGTGGCCACGTCACCGACTCGCAGTCGGAACGATTCAACCGTTGCCTGCGTACCGGGCAGCACGGTGAACGTATCCGGTTCAGAATAGAGGACTAATGGCAAACTCTTGTGATATAGGGCCAGTGTTTATTGACTCTAATGGAATTGTGTGGACACTGAGTACCGCAACCAGCTATCCCGTTCCAATGGTATTTGACTATCAGAAGTTTGACCTGACTGAGTATGATCGTGCCATGCTACATGGGATGCGTATCAAGGTGGAGGACTAACATGGCTATGCTCAAGGTCTACCGCGGCCCGTCGATCGAGTCGCAATCTAAAGACTTCGGTGCGCCCAAGTCCGATCCTGCCGCCATGGGTGGTACGGGTTCCATCGGGTCAGATATTAAGCCATCCAAGGTTGGCGCACCGCATAAGAAAGGTGTGAAGACATTGGGGCAGAAGATGCTGAAGCCGAAGTCAGTGTCGGCAATGTCGAAGGGGTATTGATATGGCTGATGATCCTAAGTGGATGGAACATGCTGCTGAGAAAATGAAGGAAAAAGGGACTGTGGGTTCGTTTGGGAAGGCTACGGCTAAGAACATCGCTCGTGGTCGTAAGGAAGGTGGCAAGGAAGCGAAGAAGGCCAACTTTGCCGCTATGGCTAAGAAGGTTGCGGCCAAACGTAAGGGTAAGTCTGGGAGCAAGTAATGCCGTACGATGAGGTCATGCATAAGTGGAAAGAGGGTGAGCTTCACAGCGGCTCCAAGTCCGGTCCTAAGGTAAGTAACCGCAAGCAGGCCATTGCCATCATGTTGAGCGAGAAGCGTGCGGCTAAGGCTGGCAAGAGCGAGTATAAGAGTAAGAAGCGGAGCAGTAAGTGAGTATTGAGCAACAGAAGATGGTCTTCGGTTTCCTTGCGCTGGTGGTGCTGGCAACACTAGCGGCGGTCATCGCGCTTGGTAAAGTAAATCAGGAATCGAGCTACGGTCTAGACTACATACTTGGCGGTCTGACTATGATGGTCGGAGGATTCTCTAACTGGGCTTTTGGAGCGACTGGGACGACAAAGAAAGACGGAGATACTAAGTGAATGGCGACACAAGCTCTGCCCTACGCTTATATACCTCTCTCGACGCTGAGACAGCAACTCGCCAACAGGTTATTCGACGCATCCATGGTGTTCTGGAGCTCAGCGGAGCTTACGGTCTACGTACAGGAAGCGCTTCGCACATGGAACGCACTCACTGGATATTGGAGAAGAGACTTCATAGCCCCGACCGTCTCCTCGAGTACATGGTACGACATTCCATTCTTGTCGAACTCACTTCGTCCTTATAGCGTAATAGATCAGGATCTCTACTCAACCATCCTCTATCATCTGCTCGAACCCATCACCGGCGTAGTCTCAGCCCAATTCACCAACGACGATATCGTTCAAGCCGTGCAAAGGAGACGCGATGAGCTTCTCTCAATCACCAGCTGTACGCAGACTGTCAGAACAGTTGGCGCTGTCGCCGGAAGAATTACGCTCCCTGATACCGTCATCGACGTCCGAAGGATGGCCTATCTCCCAACTCAGTCAGTGCTTACAGGAAAAGGTTATGGCACTGGCCGCTACGGATTTGGTGCCTACGGAAGGTCAGCGCAGCCGCGTATCGACATCCCCAAGCCGTCAGTGTTGTGGCCTGAGGATACATTTGCTGAGCAGTCCTACGACGCGCTTTATACCTTGAATCCTGCTGGTACGCCGGGACTGCCATCGACGTATTTGCTCTCGACTCAACCACCATTGTCGTTCGATACCAACTGTCCGCCGGCATTCGCTGGGAGCTACGAACTGCTGACAGTTGAGGCTGGAGGCGTGCTGGCATTCGGAACTCCGTCCACATTTACCATACCTGATGATTGGACTCCGGCGATCAAGTGGGGAGCGCTGGCTGATCTGTTCTCAAGAGAATCGAACGCACAGGATCCTTTGAGAGCGCAGTATTGTGAGCAACGGTACAGGCAACTTACGGCTATTCTGCGAGACTCAGCTCCGGCATTGCTGGCAATGCGAGTCAACAATGTCCCAGCACAGGTATCCTCGGTTAGAGGAACTGACCTCTACAACACTTCATGGGAAGGTGCCGATCCCGGCATACCACTTACAGTAAGCTACTCAGGTATGAACCTGTTCGCACTCAATCCTCCGGCTGATGGTGGTATCAACGGAGTGCCTTACGACCTGACGGTTACGGTGGTTGAGAATGCTCCCATACCCGTTCTTGACGATGACTTGGTTCAGGTAGCGAGGGAAGATCTTGATGCGCTGCTCGATTACTGCGTTCATGTGGCTATGGTCAAGGCTGGTGGTGCAGACTTCACAGCCACCATGCCGCTCTATGCCCGTTTCATGAAACAAGCCAGCCTCTACAACCGCAAGCTCAGTGAGTTTGGGGAGTATACCGATACTCTTATGGGCATGGCTGTCAGGGAACGTGGACTCAATCCGGTGCAGCAACCAGTTCCGGTAGAGGAACAGTAGTATGCCTAACGAAACATTCAACAGGTCTCATGAGGGATTCCGGGCTGAGTTCAAAGGTTGGAGCCCGAATAACCCTCCTGATGCGCTTAAGCCCAACCAGTTTCCTTACGCTCAGAACGTTAGAGTCATCAACGATCAGTCGATTGAGACTCGTCCTGGTCAAGTTCTATCATTTAACACAGGTGGCGTTCCCGTTACGGATATGCGCTCTTATGTGGAGCTTGAGACTGACGGTCTGCCTAGAACACTCGCTCGAGATACTGCCGACGCTATCTGGCTCGATGATGGCACTCAGGTAGGCACACTCACTCCTGGCAGTCTTGGTGCTGTATTCGTTCCCTTCAGGCCCAACCAGTCTCCCAATCCGTATATGTATATCGCTAACGGAGATGACTACCAGAAGTTCAGTGCGCCTAATCCTACCGTGGTAGCGTCCAAGGTTGGTATAGCCGAGCCGCAAACAGGATGCGAGGCTGGTCCGGTAGCGCAGGTATTCACTGAGATACTCTCTCCCGGTGGGACGTGGAACACCGGCGGAACAGCCAGCGCATGGACCAGCGGTAGCCGATCGACTGACATTATAGTCAACAGTTTCGCTGATCCGTCTAATCCCTTTAAGGAAGGTGGAATATCTCCACCGGCTCAGCCACGATGGTTCTTACAGGTCAGTCCAACCGTGCAGTACCAGCGCGGTGAGATTCTGTATCTCAACGGTACGCCACCGCTCATCACCATTATTGAGGAAGTGATCCCACCGTTGGCCGTGTCTATGACCGTGCAGGCTATCTATCAGGAAGATAATGGAACTCCTCCTGGGATACAGGTAATCACGCTACAAGGTATCACCGCACCGTCGAAGTCTCAGCCTGTTGAAAATCAATCAGGCTCAAGTGTTCCTCCATCGGAGACCGTAGCCCAACTGAAGCGCGGAGCGATCATACAGGTTGGGACTGAGATCACCTTCGTACGCAGCGTCACCGCAGGACCAGCGGGGCAATTGTGCATAGAAGCCTTCCTGAATAACGTCCATGCAGCGGGTGAGATCGTCATCGGACTACCTACGATCGTGGTGAACGGCGTACAGAACGCCTCGAGTGTCACGACTTCCGTACTTATCACAGGGGATCAGGATAATGTTGAGACATTCACGGTTGGTGCTGGAATAGGTACGCTTACTACCGGACCTCCAGGTGGCGGTCCTACGGGAACGATCATCGCCCTGCCTACCGTATTCCTGAATGGCTGGGGCGGTAACGCTCATGTGGCAGCCTACGAAGGCGGAGTAGCGCAGAGTTTCGGCTGGGGCCTGAATGCCGGAACCACGTCTGGTTACAACAATCCTACCAATGTTGCTGATGGTAATACAACTACTTATGCCGACGCCACCGGACAGCATACGCATACCTACTATGGCTGTATATGGGGATTCCCTGCGAGCACTCCTCAGTCCAACATGGTGCTCAATATCAATTCCCGCGTGCTGGCCAATGGTGACGATGGGCTTTCAGTTACAACTCGCAGCGCTGGTATCTGGTATTCACTCGATGCTGGGACTACGTGGAATCAGATCTATAACATGGGACCGGACCTGCCCATTATTCAGCCATTGTCCCGGCCTCAGCAGTGGGACTCGATTCCTCTGCCTTCCAATCAGGATATCACTCAAGTCCAGGTGATGGCGTTCACCGACTCGCATGACGATATGGTTCAGCGGGTGTATGAGATCAACATCAGTGCAGGAGCCGCAAGTATCGGTGTCAATACCGGAGCCTTTCAGGATGATGATTACCTGCACTTCTCGGTGAATGTGGACAACCCGGCCAACTTGGCTGAGATGAGATTACAGTTCGACGTGGCTGATGGAACTTTTCTCGATAACTACTATTTCACTGGAGTACGGCCATCGGATCTTGTTAGCGCAACCACAGCCGCAACACCGATTACCCTGTTGGCTGCTACGCAGGCTATCATCTCTGAGACCAACACTTACCAAGGTGCCGGTGCACTCAACCTTACACCGTCCAATCCATCTGTAGCTGGCGAGGGCCAATGGACAGAGATATGGATACCCATTCGTGCGCTTACTCGCATCGGTGGTGACCAGACAAAGACGCTGGCGAACATCAATGCGGTACAGGTGTATGTGAATGCGACAGCCACGGTGCGGGTATCTATCAGCTCTATTGCATTCGTCGGTGGATCGCAACCTGATGTTGGAGATGTTGGCGAACCGTATCGTTATCGTGTACGGCCACGCTCGAAGGTCACCGGAGCCAAAGGTAATCCTTCTCCTGAGATGCGCTATGGAACATTGGCTCACCGTCAGCCGGTGAAGGTCAACCTGCCATCAGCGGCTTACGACACGCAGATTGATACTTGGGACGTATTCAGGTTTGGCGGCAGCGTAACCTCGTGGCGCTACATCGGGTCGGTGGCATCCACTCAGGCGAGCTTTCAGGATGATTATGCTGACGAGGCCGCACAGGCCGGGGATGCACTGGAGTTCGATAACTTCGAGCCATGGCCGTCTATCGACTTCCCACTCAATGCGATCGCATCAACAGTGGTGGGATTCATCGCTGTTGTGACCATACCTTCACCGACGTTGGTGCTGCGCTATCTTCCAGGTAATCTGGTCAACCTTGGTGGACAGTCAACCTACACGTTGCGCAAACGTCCTACTCTCATTAGCGGAACCAACTATCAGTTTGAGTTCATTGAATGTACCGCTGGGTTCAACCAAGGGCCTATCTCAGACAATGGGCAGGTGAATATCTACGAGCCCGCACTGGCACGGCAGTTCCTGCCCTACATGTGGGGACCGGATGTGAATGGTACCGTGTTCGCAGTGGGCGATCCTCTGCGGCCGGGGACGCTCTATTTTGCCAAGGGTAACAATCCTGACTCGGCACCGGATGCGTTTAACATGGAACTGGTACCTCCGTCGGAGCCACTGATGGGCGGATTGGTGCTCGATGGGCTGAGCTTCGTTGCCTCTACTGAACGCTGGTGGGCGCTGTATCCTCAACCAACCAATCCATTGCAGCGTTACAATCCCGTCCAGCAACCTTTACCGCGGGGGCTTGCCGCACCTTATGCCTGCTGTACTGATGGCTCACAGATTTACTTCTGGGCTAAGGATGGCATATGGTCTTCCGGTAAAGGAAGCCTTACTGACGAGGACTTGTATAACCTTTTCCCTCATGACGGTACTCCTGGAGAAGCTCAGACTTATGGGCCTCCGGCACTCGCACATACGGTGCTACCACCGGATTACTCAAGAGCTGGAACCTTCAGGCTGACTTACTGTAATTACTATCTCTATGCCACCTATCAGGACTCAGCTGGTAATTACAACACGCTGGTCTACGATACTAGAAGAAACGCGTGGTGCGTTGATCTCTATGGCACTCAGGTAACGAGGTTCTATCATCCTGAACAGCAGGCTGGAACACTGCTGGCTAACACTACCCGCTATCCTGAGTTGCAGATGGCCGATGTCTCAGGCCGAGTATCGGTACAGACACAGTTCAGCAATGATCTTGACGGCGGCATACCCGTGTTGCTGGCTACCTTTGAGGATCCCGGAGGCGATGTACGAGCCCCCAAGCAATGGGGAGATATCTTCGTAGACTCCATTTGTCCTTCCGGCATGACCATCAACATGATGTCGCAGGGTATTCAGGTTGGCGGCACTCTTATCGTACCTGCTACGGCCCCCGCAGCCCGTGTACGGCAACCTGTAAGCGTTGGTGGCAACCTAGTTGTCAGTAGCTTCATGGGCCTGTACTTCAACTGGACGGATGACTTCACCACCCAGACCGAGCCCACCACCTTGTTCCTATGGCAGACCAGCTTCGTTATTCAGCCAGCACAGACCATACAGTGGCAGACCTTGGGCACGTCATTTGGGATGCAAGGTTACGGCCACCTTCCACAGGTATCCATGGCTTATATCTCATCGGCTGATGTGACGTTGCAGATCACAAGCTACGATGGCCAGTCACCTTTGCCTGTTACCTTACCCAATTCAGGTGGCGTGTACGTCAAGAAGCTGTTCCGGGTCAGCGTTAACAAGGGCCAGCTATATGCGTTCTCCGCTACTTCTACCGCACCATTTCAGATATTCCTAGAGGATAGCGAGATCCTGGTGGGGGCGTGGCAGCGTCAGGATCCTTATGCTGTAATCAAGTCGTTCCTGTCCGGACCGGTTGATGGAGCACCGTTATGAACACTACCCGTTGGTACCCAAGCCACGACCAATTGAAAGATCCGCAATCCACCGAACGCTCTTTCCGTGAGACCTTACGTATGCTCTATGAGCTACAAGACTCCCACGCTGCGTTACAAGCCCAACTCAAAGGTAACAGCAAAGAAGCCGTTCCGGCGGGGGAAAACCAGACAAATTCAGCCTCAGTTACAAGGTTACTGGGCCTTCCAGTCCAGCCATCCGATACCACTCAACTAGCTGATGGAACTGTGCTGACCTATGTTGCCGCAACTCGCTCATTCCGTTTTATGTGAAAGGGTATATACTTCGCATCAATGCGACGCTTACTGATTGTCCTAGCCCTACTCACACTTCTGGTAATAGCTGCCCCATCGAATGCTCAAGTTACAGCGATTTCCTGTTCATCAACTGACGTTCAGAATGCCATCAATTCAGCTACTGCAGGCCAGACAGTGAACGTCCCTGCTGGCAACTGTTCGTGGGGCTTGAATGCCGTCACCTTGAACAAAGCTATCACTCTTAATGCCGCTCCGAATACGAACATCACTTTTACAGCCCATCCCACCTTTCCGATCACCAAACAGAATAGCGGCACTACTTACATACAGGGCTTCCACTTTATTACCGCAACAGGTGGCGGGACGCTTCCTCACCCAATTACCATCAACGGTCCATGGCCAACAACCAGCACTGGAGCGGTGGTATTCCGCAACAACACATTCTCTGTCAACAACGATACTGTGTTCGACGACTTCACGGTGGGTGGCGTGATCCTCTCACATAATACATTCACCGGAACATGGAACGATTTCTTCATTACCAATAAGGCGCTGTCATTCAGCAACTCATGGACTACTGCAGACACCATGGGTACACGCGATACCACTGGTACCAATAACCTGTATGTCGAGGACAACACATTCATTGGAGGTTCGAACGGTCTGATAGATTGCGACGACAATTGTCGAGTGGTATGGCGTCACAACCAGCATGGATCAGGCGGACAGGATGCAGGTGGCTTCAACTCGCATGGATTCGACAGTTCACCGCAGGGAATGAGACACTTTGAGATTTATAGCAATAACTTTATCTTCCCTGATAAAACAAATCCTCTGGGCAACAGTAGCCTATCGAATATCAACCAGTACATCTGGATCAGGGGCGGCACGGGCGTCATCTTCAACAACAGTTCCGATGCGCTGACGAGTCAAACGTGGGGCGATAAGCCCGAATGGAGATTCAACATTCGCGGTATTCAGGACGACCGCCCGCAAGGTGCCTGCTCTAACGTGTCCTATCCGGTGCCGAATCAGATCGGGCAGAACAACAATGGTACGTCCAATTTCACTGACCCCGTATGGATCTGGGGGAATACCTCGAACACTGGGACGGACTCGGGAGGGTTCCAGATCGCTCTCTCGGCGGGGTTCGTCACATGGGTCAGTGGGCAGCCGATCAATCCCTGCTTTTCAGTTTATCAGTCGCTGGGCTACGGGAACACCGACGCCGAGCAGTGGTCGCACTTCTTCCAATTCCCACGCGACGTTACGAACACGACCCTCGGGACGAATCTCTGCACCAACACCTCCGAGGGCTGCACGGTGGAAGGTATTGGTGGCACGCCAAAGCCGGGGTATACGCCATTTACTTACCCGCATCCGCTGGTGGCCAGCCAGCCTCCTAATCCTCCAAGTCCACCTACTAACCTCATAGGGTCGGTGGCTGGCTCTACCGTATCGTTATCGTGGACGGCTTCTGCTGGCAGTCCCACACCTACTGGCTATACTCTCTACCGCGGGACGGTGCATGGTGGTCCTTACACCGCTATCAAGTCTGGGCTGACCACGACGTCTACGACTGATACTCCTGCCAATGGAACGTACTTCTATACGGTAGCGGGATTCGTAGGCGGGCTGGTCAGTGGAGTTTCAGGGAATGGAACCACAGCTACGGTGACTTGCACCACTACTTGTACATTCGCAAGCGGTACGGCATTTACCATAGCTGGAGATTCGCAGGCTGCGTTCAACGGTACGTTCTCGTCAACAGGCCAGCCAACATCCAATACCTTTACCTTTGCTTCTGCTACCAGCGCATCAGGTACGGGTGGTGGTGCGTGGCCTACCAGCAATGAGTCAGTGAAGTCGAATGAGGTGCAGGCAACAGTGCCGGCAGCGCTTACCGTATCGTTGCTGCCAGCAACTCGAACCTTTGCATCACAGACTGTTGGAACAACTTCAGCCAGCCAGTCGGTTACCTTAACCAATACCAGCGGGGCTGGAAGTACGGTAACCATCAGTGCTAAGGCGATCACTGGAGCTAATGCCGGAGACTACGCACAGAACAATAACTGTCCCTCACTGTTGCTATCGGGAACCAACTGTACCTTCAATATCACCTTCTCACCGACTGCGGCTGGAACTCGAGTTGCCACACTCTCAGTGACCGATAACGCGAGTGGCTCTCCTCAAACAGTAGCTCTATCAGGTACTGGAGTGGCACAGACTCCCGGTGTCAGCTTGAATCCAACTAGCCTGAACTTTGGGGATCAGACACTGTCTACCACGTCCACGGTCAGATCAATCATCCTAACCAACACTGGCAGCGGCGTTCTGACAATCACGTCGGTAGTGGCCTCGGGAGACTTCGCCGTGGTAACGGTTCCTGTAACCAACTGTGGAGGGACACTGGCATCTCTGGCAACCTGTTCGCTCAACGTAACCTTTACACCTACTGCTACTGGTGGGCGCACAGGTGCGGTAACGGTGACTGACAATGCCGCAGGAAGCCCTCATGTGGCTACCCTGAGTGGAAATGGCATAACTACCAAGTGCACCTTTACTGGAACTGTGACATTATCCGGTGTGGGGAGTGTGTGCCAATGACGACAACTCTTAATCTTACCCTGCCAACCGTAGGTGGATCCGCTAATACGTGGGGGTCGATTCTAAACACGGCTCTGGGCATCGTTAATACCCTTGGTGGAGTCCAAGTGGTCAATGTCAGCTCAGCTTATCTTGCAGTCTTTACACCGTATCCTGAGATGGTGATTCGCGGTACGACATCCGGCCTGAATGTTCCAATCACATTACCTGATTCAGCCTCTGTTCAAGGAAAGATCTATGTGGTGAAGAAACTCGATGCTGGAGCTGGATCGTTACAACTGTTTCCACAAGGTACCGATACGATCGACGGTCAGACTGAGTGGGATCTATCCAACCAGTATCAGTATGTACGCTTGTATGCCAATGGAACCACAGGTTATGACGTCATAGGATCGAGCTAATATGAAACGACTAGCCCTAGCCTTATTGTTTGCAACCTCAGCCTTCGGTCAAGGTAACAGCGGCAAGACAACGCTCGTGCAATCCTCTCCACAGCCGCTACCCAACTGTAATCCTGCTCAAGTTGGCCAGCAGGAACCGATGATCTGGGATTTGACCGCACAGTTACTCAAGACTTGCGGGCCTGCGGTAAACACTTGGACGGCGGTAGGAGGAGGTGGCGGTGGAGGATCTGTTA
>Ga0247695_1000076_pt1 | contig 20463 bp, 22 predicted proteins | sample CNK36_metaG_FD_182739 | JGI IMG/M metagenome (GOLD analysis project Ga0247695, IMG submission 182739) | Soil microbial communities from Purdue University Martell Research Forest, Indiana, United States - CNK36 | ecosystem: Environmental > Terrestrial > Soil > Temperate forest > Bulk soil...
AAGGCCCGTTAAAGCGGCCACTGCTGGCGTCCCACTGAGCCAAGAAGCCTTCGCGGTCACATCTTGGGTTGTACCGTCAGAATACGTCCCAGTTGCCGTAAAACCCTGTACGGAGCCAACCGAGATAGACGCATTGGATGGGGTAACGGCGATAGATACCAAGACCGGAGGGGGTGGCGGAGGATTAGTGCAGGAAATGATCGCCTGTCCGACAATCGACCCGTTGGTTGCCGTAATGATAGATGTCCCTTGACTCGCGCAAGTAGCTGGTTGCGGGTCAGCGTTGCTTCCGAGGGACGCGACTGAGGGAGTCGCACTCAGCCATACCGTCCCGGTTGCGTTTAACGTTAGGTCTTTAGTGCTTCCGTCGCTGTATGTTCCGGTGGCGATGAACGCTGTCCCATTTGGGACAACTAACGATGGGTTCAGAGGGGTGATAGCTATGCTAACGAGAACCGGAGGCGGAGGAAGTGGGACGAAACAAGTCAACACCGTCGTTCCAGTCACCGTCCCCGAAGTCGCTGAAATCGTGCTTGTCCCCGCAATCAGGCAATTCACTAATTGCTGAGTTGTGAGCGATCCGAGAGATGCAACCGAGTTGTTAGATGAAGTCCAAACTGTCCCCGGTGCGGCTGTGAGGTTTTGAATCGAGCCGTCACTGTAGGTTCCAATTGCGATGAACCCGATACTGGTCAAAGTCCCCAGCGTCGGGTTAAAAGGCGTAACTGAGATTGAGAGCAATGTCGGCGGTGGAGGCGGTGGGTTCGCTGTGCAAGTAAAGTTTGTGCTGCCCGAGATCAGCCCATAAGTGGCTGTAACTAGCACCGTGCCGGCCGACACGCAGGTAATGGCCTGAGTGTTCGTGAGTGTATCCACCTTCGCAATCGCCTGATTGTTCGTCGTCCAGTTAGCCAGTTTCGTGAGGCTAGTCGTTAGTCCGTTCGCAAGAGTCGCGGTCGCACTGAAACCGAGAGAGGAATTTACAGCCTGAGAGGAATTAGGCGGGGTGACCGCGATAGAGACAATCGACTGACTAGTTCCGCCAAGAGAGGCCGTGCCTCCGATACGCCCCTGTCCTGCTTTCCCGGCCTGAGCGTTGAGCGTTGCACAAAGCAGCGCAACCATTAAGAATGATTTCATTAGTTTGTCCATGTGAAACTCACAGTCGCTACCGCCGTCACCGTGTCAGCGGTGCCGCTTGTCCATTCCAGCCAATCACCTTGTGCGAGTGCAGAAGTCGTGAACGATACCGAACTCGAAGAAGTCGTCCCGTCGAGACACGTTGCCGATGTCGAGGATTTTACGCAGGCGTCAGCAAAGGCAGTTGTCGCAGCCGACAGTGCTCCACTGAAAAGATTCGTCAGAGTGAAAGACGTACAGGTCCCAGCCGTAAAACCAGCGCAGTGACGCTTCCTTACTTGGATATTGGTCGTACTTGAAGCGTTATCGACGTTGAAAGTGACTTCGAGTAGCGTCCCTGCAAGACTCACTTTGCACAAATTGTTTAGCGGTCCTAATTGTGCATTCGTTAGAGGAGTCCCCGACACACCTTGCGTCACTACGCAGGTATGGTAATTCGCCGGGAGCGAAGTCACGCAAGTGGGACAGCTAAAGACTCCAACTCCGGTGATCGGGCTTGGGGTTGCAACAATAGGTCCCGTGGCTGTAAGACTGGTTACAGTGCCACCGCTTCCCGTCGCCGCGATAGTGACATTTCCGCCGCTTCCGTTCGTCACGGTTATGCCCGAACCCTGAATCAAATTCAACAAGACTTGCGAGAGATTGTTCGTACCGTTCGTCTGTAGAGTGAGGCTACTTGAGGATGGCGTCAGCCAAGACTCGTTTACCACGGGAACTCCATGCACCGTCGTCACCGTGTTTACCACCGGAACCTGCCCTGGAGTCGGGACTGTGTTCGGTGGTCGGGTTGCGAATGGCGTAGCCACCGTAAGCGGAGCAAGCGAATAGACGGTGTTCGCTAACCCAATGCACGGAGTTGGAGGAGTCTGAGGGCACCCAAGCGGGTCGCTCAACCCTCCTGTAAGGCTATCGAATCCATTTACCGCTCCGAGAGCCTGAAACGACTGACCAAACACGTCTCCCTTGAAATCACTACCCGCTGCGTTGTCGCATCCCACCGAGCCGGGGTTAATCCACAACGCAAGGGCGCCATTGATTGCCCCGAGACAGTTGATTCCAGCTCCCCCGCCACTTCCTCCAACGCCAGGGCAGATATTTGAGTACGTAAACGGAGCGGGAAACTGATCTCCAGTAACGCCTCCGCTGTTTACGATGTCATAGCAGCTTCCCGATGGAACCCAGAAGCCCCATGATCCGTCTGTATTCGCCGTGAACGGATTTGCCAGCGGAGTAGGCGTCGAAAGATTATCCGAATAAATCGTGACGAGCGTCGTAGTCCCAGAAGCGTACACCGTCACACTACATAGAGGGAATGACCTCTGAATCTCGTTCGTAGAGTTCATCCCTTGAGTTACGGCCTTCTGACCTCCAAGCTCACAGAACTTTTGAAGATGAGATAACGTCGTCTGTCCGAAACAGGACACCGAAGCAAAAACTAGGAGGACAATGGGCCACTTTTTCATTTAATACTCCCTCACTCGAAGCGGGACGGACGACGAGGCTACTGGCGTCCCGTTGCAGCCCAAGCCTGCAATTGCGGGACGAAGGCCAATCAATTGCAGCGAAGTTGTGTCGGTGCTCGGAGGGCTAGTCAGGGAATTTGCCGTGCTGGTTACCGTGTAATTTCCCGCAGCCCCAGCCTGCTTATAACCATCCGCCGCGATAAGATTTGAGAGGCAAGATCCGCTGCACCCAATCGCACCGCTGAAAACCTGCGTGAAGGGCGCATTTATTGTCAACGTATCCGGTGTATTTCTGGCCTTCGTGGCATCCGCCAATAGCAGCATGTTTGCGACTTGCGCGGCGTAGTTGGGAGTAGTCGAGTTGTAAGGAAAAGCCGCTGCGCCGACATTCACTATGTCGGTTCCGTCGTCAACAATGCTCTGCACTCCCGAATATGCTTCCGATTCCATGCTAAAGCCAGTATTCGTTGTCGTGTTGTAAACGGCTGTCTCATTCCCGCTGGATGTAGCGCACCCGATCCAAACTGACAAAGGAGAACCGTTGGCCGAACTCGGTACGCTAGCAATCGGGTCGGCGCGGTGAAATACCGTTCCCAAGTTGTCACTGATAAATTCGTTATTCCCGTGGTCAGCGCCGACCCAGTTAATCTGGCCGGCAGACTCCGGTCCCCATCCCAGAACCTTGATTACTTGCCCCGCAACCACGCTGGTCAACGTTCCCGACGTGTTGGCCGCATTGCCATTGGCAAACTGCACAAAGGCAGGCGTGGCGTAAGAAGATCCAGCACAGAAGTTGAGACTGCGTGAGGAACTGGTGAGGCTGCCATCTGTGACCGTAAATCCAGCGGTCGTGCAACCGTTCGCCACCGGTGTCCAGGTGATGACTCCAGTTGAAGTATTCAGCGAAGCTCCGCTGGGCAATCCGGTTGCCGCATACGTGTAGGCGCCAGCCCCGCCCACAGCAGTAAGCGTGAACTTACACGTACTTCCTTGAGCGCATTGCTCCAGCGCACTCGTAGCGACAGCAATCGCTGTAGGCTTGAACGTTGTAACCATCATTCCCCAAAACTGAGGAGGGGAAGAGAAAAACGAGTTAAACGCCGCAGTCTCGGTTTGCGCTCCAGCGAGGCCGAGATTCCTGAATCCCCATGTGTTCTCCGGTCCGCCGACCGCGCCGGTAATGAACTGATGAGGGAAGCTAAATGCCCATTGTGCTCCGTTGCCGCTGGCTCCGATGCAGTTTAGGAGTAGATCGCCGTTGACGGTTGTAGTTGGCGTCACGGTGAGGGAACCTGCTGTAACTGCGGTGCTCGTTGACGAGGCTGTGTCCAGCGTTGCCGACACATTGGAGAACTCAGCTACGCTCTGCCACCAGCCGCCGAATGCCCCCGAAAGGCCGGAAATTGTAATCGTGTCTGCTCCCGAGGATGGCGCCAATCCATAATCGACTCGGATGTTTACGTGCAGACCATCGGTGAAGAATTGGTGGCCGTAAGACGTGCCGAGAGTGTCGCTGAATGATGCGACGTTGAAGCCAGGATCGTTCCATACTGTACAAACCGCCAGCATGTTCCCGCTAGTGACGTTGTTGTTGAAAGCGAGCGTATTGGAGTTCTGGAAGTTGTAAGACTGAACAAGGTTCGGGCGAAAACCGTTCGCCTGACCCCAAGCCGAGGCACACAGCAGCACGAAGATGGCTACTCGCTTCATTAGAAGTAGGTCGCCGTCACGTTACCGTAGGTGTTTGTATTCGCATTGCGGGTCGTTAGGACATAGGTTCCCGCTTTCCCGAGTGGAGCAGTGGCCGCATATCCGGCGATGGTAGGAGCATAAAGCAACTGACCGAACGGCAGAATCACCCCCGTTTCGCCGCCTGCTCCACCGTTCCCTTCCACAAAGAAAGCGATCTCGCCGTTATGCGTGGTTACTAGGCTTCCAGAATTGTGCAGGGCTGCGTTGCCGGTGTTGGTTGCGCTGACATCAAAGCCTGTCGCACCAATCACTTTGTTCACGGTCACGAAATTAAAGGCTGTGGCGGAGGAATAGGTACATGTGATCGTGGAGGCGCCGCCTGTCGTGATTAGTGAATGAGCAATTGTGTAGCGATTATTATTGCCGGAGTCGAAGAATGTCGCGTCGGCCGTCCATGTGTTCGAGAGGCTGTCACTGATCGTGATGGTAATGCCGCTTGAACCGGTTGCGCCGCTGCATGTGGCGACGTAGAAGTCGCCGGATACGAAATTGACGGTCGTGGCGCAGTTCACGCTGGTATGTGTAGTACCGCTGGCATCGTTCTCAAAGCAGTTGAAGAGTGCATAGACCGGACCACTGCCACTGGCTGCCGCCTGCCATGTTGGGTCAGCTCCTGTGTTGCCGGTGAGGACTTGGCCTGTGCTGCCGACCGCTGTCACGGTGGTTGCTTGACTACCCGCACCAATCACGACACCATGAGCCGTTAAAGCCGAAGCATTCGTTGTGCAGGTAGTGCACGTCGCAACTCCGGTTGAGGCGATTGAAAGAGGGGCGGTTCCACTCAATCCCGCGCTGCCAACGGCGGTGATCGGCAATTGTCCGCTTACATCCGTCGCTAATGCAACCGCACCAAAACTGGGTGCTCCCGCTGCATTGCCATGCAGCACGGTAGTTGTGGTTCCCAGCGAGGCCGCTACTGCCGTCGCCTGCGCACCTGCACCAAGAACAATCGCATTCGCCGTCAGTGCGGCGGCATTTGTGGTGCAAGTTGCACACGCAATAGTGCCCGTCGTTGTGATCGGTCCGCCACCAATCGGAGAAGTTGTCGCAACATTGGTCACAGTGCCTGTGCCAACCCCTCCGCTGCCTCCTACTGGCCCTTTATTTCCCGCAGAGACCTGTCCTTGAAGCGTGGCTGAGGCGTCGAAGTTTTGTCCGGTTGGAGAAATATCCGCGCTCACCGATCCCGTGCTGGCGAACGACGAGAACGCAATCGTCCATGCGCCGGGAGAAGGCGTCACTTGATTCACGTCGGGAAGCGAAACGACGAGATTTCCGTTGATGTCCAGTGTCCCGCTAACCGGTGAAGTGATCGCCACTCCGCACTGCGTTGGAGTTGTCCCGATTCCGCTTAAATCGTGCCAAGTCGCGGTGAATGCACCGTAAGCATAGAACGAATAGAGAGTCGCCTTGACTGCCGTGTTCTGTCCTGAGTTCGGTCGACAAGTGGAGAAACTTTGCACCGTTCCTGTCGCCGTTTCAGAAGCCGAGTTTTGAGAACTAGCCGTGTAGGTACACGTCACGCCCACCGGCAACCCAGTAAGTGTGGCCGAGTGGCTCGTTACTCGTGCTCCGTCGAGATAAGCATTGGTCACTCCGCCGCAGGTGTAAGAGACGCGCGTATCCGCCGCAGCCGTGGTGCCGGTGGTCGTCCACGTTACGGTCGCTGTCGTCGCGGTCGAGGACGCCACCCCGAGAGTGGTGATCGCTAGTGGAACGGCCATCGCTATCTGCGCGACCAAGATGATGAAAAACAATCCAATCCAGCTACGGCGCATAAAGTGTCTCCGTTTTCTCCGAAACCCAGGGCAGCATATCCCAATACTCACTCTCGCCTCCGGGGATGACGTGACGATGCGAGAGTTCTGAATCCTGCAAAATATATTTGTTCAACAAGTCCTCGTAACCCTTTCGAGACTTCCCCATCAGAAACCGGAAGTCCGCTCGCGCTGCGGCCGCTGGCACCTTGTCTCGGTTCGCCTCGCACCATTCGTAGGCGTACATCTTCGCCAGTTCCATCACAACATCTTCCCCGAGAGTCGGGAACACGGTGTCGGTTGGGTTCTGAAAGACCGCTCCCTTGCGAAAATATGTCCCGACATAGGTATAGTTGTTCAATGGTGCCGGCCAGATTTCGTACATCGGATACCCGAAGAAGTTTCCCGGCTGAGAGTTAACCTGGTAAGGAATAAACCCGCGAGGCCATCCCGCTTGAAATCTCTGAGGGTCAGCCTTATCCACAAACTCTCGCGTTAAGGTTGTCTTGAGCGGATAACCAGAGATGGGGTCGCGCACCGACTCCCACCAGAGGAAGTCCTGTGTCGGGGCGTTGAAGTACACGCCGTAAATGCAGTATCCCGTACCAACTCCTAGCGTGGGATCTACATACGGTTTGTCCAACGTGATCGTCGCAAACGGAGCATGGGTCACAGTCTCGTAGGCAATGATGTTGTAGATTGTCCCTTGATTTACCCTGAATTGGCGGGTGGTTATCGGCATAACTAAACCAATTCCTGCCCAAGCCGTCGTCGCATTTGCATCCGCAATCACCACAGAAGACCCGAGTACAACAGTCACCGATCCACTAGAAACCGGATTAGGCGTAGGGATCGCGGCATCGCCGAACAGAAAACTCCAGAGGTTCCTGCCTTGAACGTCCTTCCACGCCCGATTCACTAACGTCTTAGCATAGGGGAATGGAACTGGCGTGTTCGTCGAAAGTTCGAGACTCATACTCTGCCAGCTCACGCTTGACTCCTAATAAAAATAGGGCGTCGAGGGACATTGCCCGCGACGCCCTCACCCAGAAGGATCACCCTACACTCAGTTCCCCCAAGCCACCAGGCGTACCGTCTCGGCGGAAAGGTCGATTGCTCCCGCCTCGGCACCCGTAGCCGCAACGAACCATTGAATCTTTACCGAGGTCGCGCCAGGGCCAGCAATCGAACGTCCCGTAACCCAATAGGTTCCGCTCTGCGATGTTCCGCCGAGCACCATCTTGAACGTCTGGAGAGCGAAAGCATTGGCGGATAGCGACACCCCACCAGCAACGTAGGGGTTAATTCCCTTGATGTCCGCCATCGACATGAACAGTTCGCCCACCGGCGAAGGCTGCATGACCATCTGATTCAACGGCGCCATTGCTTCTCCTTAGTTTAGTATCGGCCCCTGAGCAAGCCCATTTGCACCGTGCCAAGCGCACCGTTGGCCGGGTTTGAGATCGAGACACCGAGAACTTGGTTGAATTGCAAGAATGTCGGGTTGCCTGATTGAGTCGGCGCATCCCACAGGCCAGCAGTTCCCGAGGGAATGATTGCGCTGCCAGCGGTCGTCGCGGTCACGGTGGCAATGTACTGCACCGTGCATTTTCCATGAACCTGAATGAATCCGTAGTTACCCGGAGTGATCGAGTTCAAATACACGCCAGCGATTTGACCAATGGCGGTGAAGTGCGCCCCATCAGTCGTGTCGTAAATGACGGCGCCGGCGTTTGAAGTCCCGTCGAGGAAGAAGGCGGTTGTTCCCTGCTTCACGTTCGCGGCGGTCGCAGACGCGTTGACGTGGACGAGTTGATAGATGCCACCATAGAGCGTACCAACTGTCGTCAACGAATAGTCCGCAGCGTCCTTCTCTGCAATGACAATCCGCTTCCCGAGATCATCCTGGGAACCGTAGTTGATCTGCAAACCCTGCGCGGCGAACAAGGCATTCACTTCGCCAATGGTCGCCACGTTGACGTTGTTCAGGGCAATGTTCCCCGGATTCCACAACGACTTGTCCGCAAAGTTGATGCTCTTGAGCGCCATAAATCTCCTCTTAGCCTGAGTATCCGTAGGACTGCTGGTTGCTGGCCGGCACCAAGCAGTACATCACAATCGCTGCGCGGATGATGTCAGCCATCACATCTCCGTCGAATGCTCTCTGCGCTCCGGCATTCTTGAAAGCGTAGGCTCCAGTGCGCGGATACGAGAAGCGCCACACGTCCGAACGGAACCACCAGAACGTCTCACCCACGGTGACGGTGATCGAGTTCGCATTGAAGCTCGGCATATTGTTGAACGATCCGTTGGTGTCGCTCGATGACGGCACCACGTAAGTGCCGGTCGTGATGCGCGACAGAACCGTCTTGTCCTGCACGTAGAGCGCGTTCTGAGTGCCAGGAACAAAGGAGTCGGGGAAAATGATCCCGCCGTTGAACTTCAACCCTTCAAGGCCGATCTTCGGGTCTTTGATTGAAGCATCGACGCGCTGCATCGGGAACACGCGGTCAGCGATGGCGCCAAACAGGAAGTCAGAGCAGAAGCCGTAATCTGGTTTCCCGCCAATCAATTTACCCTCACCCTTGCCCTGCTTGCAGCGGTGATAGATGCGATTGAGGATCTGATTCGAAATCGGAGCTGCCGAACCATCCGCGTTGCCGCCCCAGAAGGGAACGGAGTTGAGCACGGTTCCAGTCAGCGGGCCGTTTCTCAACTGCTGGCCGTAGGTCGTGAACACCGACCCCTGCCATGACGCGGTGTAGCCATCATTCAGGGCTTCGGCCATGCCGTTGAGGGCCTTGATGCGAGAAGTGGTGGTGGGACCGGAAGGCGATGCTTGCCCGTGATTGTAAAGGTCGGCGGCAACCTGGGAGTCAAGCGAGTTTGACCCGTTCCCGTAAAGCTCTTTCAGGAAGTTGACGATCTCGTATGGCCCCTTGTTGAAGACTTCCGTGATGGGCATGATCCAGGTCATTTCCGCATCGTAGAACTTAGGGCTAAAGGCCATGTCGTCCATCGTCTGAATCTGTTGGAGGCCGAACGTGTCCGAGCCAGGAGAATAGGCGCCGGCCGGAACGGGCTGGAGGTCAAACGGCACCTTCATGTAGGCGCCGCCCTCCCACGGGCGATAGATATTCTTGTTGGTGCGGAAAACCCGCAGCGCCGGAGTCGCAGTAAACAGCGTCCGGGAGACTAGCCCTTTGACAAAGGCTTCGGTTGTTCCTGCGGATACCTGATCGAACAGCGGATTCGTGGCTGCCATTTTTCAGCACTCCATGATCCGCTGCTAATCACAACGGATCGAATTAACCTCTTGCCTGCTGCAACTCTTTCACAAAGTCTTTTTCAGCGTCGAACGAACTCTCTTCATCCCACGGCTGGAGCGACTTGCCTTCTTTCGCGGTTTCGTAAAACGGGTTCTTCGAGGAGTCGAAAGTCCGAGTATTCGGGTTGGCCTCTTCCGCTAGCCGTTTCTCGTATCCTCTCTTCTCCGCTTCGTCCGACTTACGCTTTTCTTCTGTCGCCGCCAACTCTGCGCGTTTTTCCGGGACCTTGTACTTCTCTTCCCAATACTCCACCGGAGTCTTGCCGGCCGCGATGGCTTCTTTGATAAGTTCTCGCGGCTTCAATCGCTTGCCGAACAATTCCTGGTGATCCTCGGCGATATCGAGCACGTCCGAGAAATAAGCGGTCTGAGCAACAGCAGTCTCACGCTGCTTCTTCTCGAAATCCTCGTTCGTCAAAAACTTTGCCGGATCAATCTGCGGAGTCGCTTTCAATTTTTCCTCCGCTTCTTTGAGCTTCCGCGCGGCCTCTTCCTTCTCGGCCCTAGTTGAGTCCACATCGTTGCGGATTTGCTCGTTCTCGGCTAAGAGTTCCTTGTACTGAGCGTTCGCCGTCTCCCAATTCTCTTCGAGTTTGGCGCGTCGTTCAGCGAGTTCGTTGGACTTCTTAGAGAAGTCCTCTTGCCGCATGTAACCCTTATCGAGTTCGTCGGCGAATTCTCCAACTTCTGAAAGAGCTACTTCAAGTTTTGCCCGCTTTTCCGGGTCCTTGACGGCCGCTAGGGCCTTTTTCCAATTCTCTGCCACGGTGGTTCTCCCTTCCCGATTAGGCTTCCGGCAATTCTTGAATCGCCTTCCCGTTTCCGGGGTCCGGTCAATTCAGAATCCCTTTCCATTACTGGACTTGGGAACCTTTTGCTACCCCTGCGGAGGAGCCTGTCGTTGCGGCGTCCTCTGCGGGTTTCCTGCTACCTGGGTCATCGCGCCTTGTATTGCTCTCAGCGCGTCGGCCATATTCTTTGCGGATTCAGGATACTTTTGCCCTAACGCCATGATGATCTGCGCTACGCTTCTGAATTCGCCAAGTTGATCTTGTTCCTGGGGCTGCTGCCCTGCCTGCCCTTGATCCTGCCCTTGAGCGACAGCGGGCGGCTGCATCCCCTGAGTTGCCACACGTTATCCCCGGCCCTTGGTCATGCTCTTGCGCGTCATCTTACGAGTCTTCGACGGCTTGGTCATCACTGGCTTCATTCCGCCGTGCGCCATCTGCCCGTCAGAATTAAACGCTGCTCTTTTGTGTTTTCCCTTACCGTAGGGCATGTGGTTTTCTCCGAAGCGAAATAAAAGAGGGGAGAGCTGGTTGGCCTCACCCCTCCGGTTGATCCTCATTGAGGAGAGATTCCTTGCGGATTCTCGTTCCCGGATGAGGGGTGGTTACTTTTTGCTGTGCTTGCCGCGCTTGCGTCCACGTTTCCGAGCCATTGTTGCCTCCACTTTTGGTTTCGCTTACCACTACATTAGCAACTCATGGATACCCCAAGTGGAATTGCAGTGTAAAGGAAATAAAATCCCTGATTTACGCGGAAGTAGAGGAAAGTGAAGGGACATCGCGCCAATTTCGACCTTTGACGATAGACCAAATCGCGCTCGGGCTGATTTCGAACATCTGCGAAAGGCGCGAGTAGGGGACGTTCATCTCACGCAAGAATTTAATTTGTGACACCTGTTTCGAATTCAATTTTCTGCGCCAAGTAGGATCATTGCTCGAAGTTGCACAAGCATGACAGGGGCGGTTTAGTGGACGATCTGGGCGATGACGAATCTCGCGCTCTTTCCCACACTCAGGACAAGTTGCAATCACCAACTCGTTAGTCTTGGGCATTAGGGACTAGTCCTCATCACCGTTCTCCCGTCCCCTTTCTGCTGCAACTTAGGAGAGGTTTGATCGCTCTGTGGTCGCCCACCAGAACCTTTGCCGCCGCCACCTGGCCCTAAGCCTGGAGTATTTGATTCGCCTCCGCCTTCTGCTCCAGGAGTTAACTGCTGCGCTTCCGCAGCGAGGCTGGCCGTGAATTCCATTTTCATCTTCTGCCACGCCATCCACTTCTCGATCATCGTATTCGCGCCATCGGGAACCTTGCCCACGTTGCCGAGTTGGAGAACCTCTCCCAATGTCCACGGATCGAGCGGGTACTGCATCTTCCACAGTTGCAGGAACACAAGTTTCTGAGAAGTCTGCGTGATCTGATGCAACGTCCCAGGCATGATGATGAACGAAATATGATCCGCCATGTACTTCGCGCGTTGTTGATCGGTGAAGACAGACGGCTTGTCTTTGTTTTCTCCAGGGAGATGCGAAGGAACTAAATTCCCCGGCTTGTAGTCGTAATTCTCCGGCGTGATCCCGTCCGGCCCGATGATGCGAAGCAAGGTCGGAGTGGTGTCGTACTGAAACACCATGAACTTGAACATATCGGCGAGGTCGCGCATGGAGCGTTCCATATCGCGCGAGATGCCTTTAACGATTGGCCCCGCCAGTTCCAGAATTTTTTCAAGGGAATCGGTGCTTGCCCCAGACTTCATCTTGCCGAGTGCGGAAATATCGCGCACTCCCATCTGGTAGTCCTCTTGCTCGGTCAAATTCTTAACGAACTCAAACACCGAAGAGTCAAGGGTGTAGAACTCTTTCGGCAAAAGAGAAGTGACGACTTGATCTCCCGAACCTTCCGAACCGTTGTACCCAATACGCTGTCCGGTTACGTCCGTGCGAATGGACTTCGCATCGTTTCTCGCCACCGCCCGCATGTTGTATTTGAGCGACGGGTTATAGCGGTTACGGATCATCTGGTGCGTGATGCGGCCGATTTCGTCAATCGTCTCTTGGATGTTCGAGACATCGTGAACCATCGAGAAATCACCGAACGGCCACGAATCGCCGCTCAATTTGACGAGAGGAATCTTTCCGTGCCAGTCCCACATCGGTCCGTCATAGAGTGCTTCGTCTCCAGCGCGGTCATTGAATACGACTAGCCGTCGCCCGGGGAAAATACGCGCATCTTCGGCGGTCGCCATCTTGTAAACCGGAACTCCGCCTGAGTCGTACCCGCTAAGAATTGGAGTTCCGAGCGAAGGCACTTCATACGACCACGGAGTTTTAGTTTCCTCCGTCGTTCCATCTGGTTTCTTCTTTTTCTCGTAACCCATTTTCATCGTCTTGCCGGAGCGATTGATGGACAGGTCGAGAATGAACTGGTAGTAGAGCCGAACGGTAGGATTTTTGGCGGTCGCTTTCTCTGGCGAAGTGGTGAACACTTCGCTGACAATTTCTTTTGCCTTCTCTCTAACTTTCTCAAAGAACCCGGTCGGGGTTTCCCGGTCTGGGATCAGCATATGCTGATGATCCGGCCAGAGAGAATGCGCTAAATACGGCGGCAGGTCTTTGATGATTGTTCCGGTGTAGGCTTCCTGAAAGTCTCCCGACTCCGGCATTCCGGTGAACACTACGTCGGCGAACGAGTGGGCGATGATGTCAATATCGGCGCGTCCACGCTCCCCCGGCATTCTTCGGTAAGCGATCTCCAACCATCCGCGAGGAGAGATCGCCATCCACTGCACACCTTTTTTAATCTTGAGATCAACAAATTGGTCGAAGTACCAGAACTGCGCCCGCTTATTCAGGACTTCGGCTTGGCCGGAGACTTCTGGATTATTGGAGTGGTAGCCGGGAATATAGCGAATCTCCGATAGCGAGTTGACCATCTCGCGCAGGTTGCGCTTGAGGCGATTGGTACGGAGTTTCGAGTAGCGGAGGTCGCGCTGCTTTGTTGCCAACGCCTCGTCGGGATACCCGGAAAGGATTCTAATGGACTCCTTGAGTTGCTCAAATCCCGGCTCCTGCTCTTGATAGGCGATGCCGTCGTCCACTTGCTGCTTACACCAAGTACGAACTTCGGCCAGCGGACTTCCGTACTTAGGAATTTGCCAGCTTCGCTTCTCTTTTTTTTCTTCTGCCATCAGTGGCCGCTATCGTAGTTGCGGAAATGGAATTGCGCTTCCGACTCAATGCGCGAGGTATCGTGCTTATCACTATCTAGCTCCGAGAGCATGTGCCGGACCATGTCGCGCTCGTAGTTAGACTTGGGATTCTGGAGGCGCTCAATCAGAGCACGGCGCGGAGATCCTAGGTTCTGCTCCATCATCTCCGTAAACTGGCCCGAATCTTGAAACTTTCTGTAGTGCTGCTCGGCCATTTCCTTCGAGAGGCGGTCAGCGCTGGCTAGGTCTGAGATTTCTTCAAGGCGTGTCCCAATTGGGACATCTGAGGGATCGTGAGGGATACAGATGGTTCCTTCGGAATCGCGGTAAAAGTAGGATTTTTCGTGTGATCCGCGCTTAAAGGCTCTTTTCGTCTTCTCCAGTTGTAGGAGATCGAACTCGGCCATTTCCTCTTTTGAGGCTGGCACAAATCGGGAACGCGCTCCGAACTTTACCCAAAAACCGTAGTCTGACTTAGTGATCTCTGGCATCAGTAAACCATCATCATCGAGGAAGCGTCGTCATCGTTCACCACTCCCGACTCTTCTTTGTCCTGAAACTGGAACCTACGCGCTAGAAGTGCCTCACTGGAATCTAACTGTACCTCAGGAGTCTCGCTAGCAACAAGTTTTTTTGGAGTGCCGCGCTTTCGCATGACCCCGCTCTCCAGTTTCTCCATGAGCGTGTCATTGAAATGGGAGCAGAAGAACGCGATACCGGTTGAGAAAATCGAGTCGTCGTGCTGTCCGTGAGCGTGATCGTATTTCGTCTTTCCGGTGTCGGTTTCTTCCGCTTCCTGATTTTGCATTTCCTCAAGCGTGATCTGGCTGTTAATGACAATCCAGCCAGATTCAACGTGGAGTTTGAACGTCTCAAGCATGGCCTGACGCGCCCAAGTCGTCGTTGAGGCCCAGCCTCTTCGTTGCGACTTCTGCCCTGGTCGCTTCTTAACGTCCATGCGCTCCATGTAATAAAAGTTCTGATATCCAAGAACGTCTAACTGGTGCGAGATGATGTCGCCTACGGCCGCTTGCACCTCGGGACACATGAGAGCTTGTGGAAGCGGACTCATGTGCTGACCGTACCAGACACCTAATAGCATGGCGAATGGCGGAGCTTCGGCGGATGAAATCCACGGACAGTAAAGTTGTGCGACCTGCACGTCGGGTTCTTCACCTTTCCCTTTTCGGATGACATCAAAACTGGAGTTGTCCTGTCCTACACCTCCAGAGACATCAATTCCGACCGCGTAGTCGTATCCCGGCTTTGGGTGCTCCCACACCCGAAGATAGAAATTCAGGTTCTCGTCCTCCGGCGTCTTTTTCAGAGGAATCAGCTTCCAGTTGAAGTTTTTCCCGTTCCAGCCGGCGAATCCGATATCAATTCGCCGCGCACTTGAAGACCAAAACTCGCGTAAGGAAAACTTGTTCGAGATCCCATCCCCGGTCATCGCGTAGTCAACGAACTTAGTTGACATATCGGCTTCGATCTTGTCGAGAGTCTCTTGCCGATACACCGACCACTTCTTCGATTGAAAAGCTGAACGCTCATCCGCCGCCATTTCCGCGTAAAACGACTTCAAGGTTGCGTCCGACTTCGAAGCGTCCTTAAAATTGAACTCCCAGAACCATTGTTGTTCTCTCGGCATCGTCCACTGGTTGCCGAGATATTTGGAAAGTAACGGGGTCGTCCGCACGTAGAGCTGCGCGTCGAGGGCTTGCTTCCCGGTTTGCTTTAGTGGAACCCAGTTTTCGGGAACAGGATGATTGCGGACCCAATCCGAGGTCGGGTACTTGTCGCTGCCCACGTACCAGGGAAGAAACAGACAGGTAAAGCGGTTGTAGCCGGTGTCTTCGCCTTCTCGATTCTTTAACCACGTTTCGTGATACCAGTCGCCGCGTTTTCGTGCCGTGCCTTCGAGAATCAAATAGGTTCGCGGGTTCTCGTGCATCGCGCGAAGCAGAGACGATTCGATGGTTTCAACCGGGTCAGAGTAGTAGGGAACTTCCGAGATCAAGGCCGCAACCGGGGTTGATCCGCGTGAGATTCCTTTCTTCATCGAACCGTGCTGAATCAAAATATCGGAGTTTATGGCGCCGAACGCTGGCCCAATTTGCACGTCCTCGCGCGTCAAAACATGCGACATGAAAAGAGGAAGGTTTTCGAGAGCCAGCCACGCTTTCTCCGCCAGTTCCTTAGACTTGGTTTCTTCCGCCGACGCGAGGACACAGTGCGACCCCCGGCGAAACATCGCGGTCCAGAGAATGACTCCGATGTGAAACGTAGAAATCCCCAACTGACGCGCCTTGAGGTTCATTACGAGAATCGGTAGGTGCCTCAAGTCGCTTTCGGCCATGATGTCGAGCATGACCTTCTGCGCGATCAACTCTTCCGGCAGTCCGATGTTCCCCGAAGGATCGGAGATGTAGAAGTAGCGATAGAACCAGTAAGTGAAAGAACACGCGCACAAATAAAGCTCGTTGGTGATCGTCCACTCTTCCTGATCGGTGAACTCGAATTCTTCCGGCGACTCGCCCTGGCGCTTGAATACTTTCTTTTTTCCGATAGAGTGAGTGAGATTGTTGAAATGCTCAGTGATTTCGATGGCTTGATCGACCGAAGACTCTTTGCACTTGAATCCGGTTTGAGCTTCGATTTCTTTGATGTTGGTGGCGATGGCGAGAGGATGAAACTTTCCGGCGTTTACTCCGAGGCATTTATCAATCAGGCGAACAACTTCTTCGATGCGCGTGACCGCGTTCATCTGGTCAAGCCAGCTACCGACTTTCTTGACGATGGCCTTCTTTGGATCGGGAACCGCGCCGCGCTCCCGAAAGAGTTCCGCTTGGATAATGCCGTAAGCCTTTTCCTGTGAGATACCGGAAGCGGCCAGAACGTCATCGAGTGAAATAAGTCTTTGCTGAGACTGAGTGAGTTCCTTCCACATTCGACACAACCACTCGGCTTCGCTTTCCTTCGAACGCGCGAGGTATTCGAAAGGGTCTTTGATGCCGGACTTCTTGAGGGTCTTGTGTAAATCAGTGGGAGGGGTGAAGTCGGGAGGCAGGTTCCACTTTACGAGAAGATTAGAACGTGCCTGATTTTCGGATTTCATCCAGACCTTCGGACTCGTCTCTCTGCGAGGGTGAGTCTAACACTTCGTCAACCACAAAATCGGTGATCTCGGTGTCGATTGGTTCTGGATGAAGTTTTTCTAAGGCTACAGCGATGCGTTCCAGGAGTTCATTGGTTCGTTTGTTGTCAATCCTGAATACGCGGATGTTCAAACCGCTACTCCCTCGCGGTCGCGCGTGTGCTCTCCCGGCTCAACCTTGAGCTTGCGACCAGCAGTCCGCTTTCCCTTGATCTTGATTTCTTTTGGCCTTCGGTCGGACTTCTCGCCGATGTGATTGGCGCCCGAGATCGAGAGTGGGGTTTCTTTTCGCGCGTGAAGTTTCAAGTCAATTTTGTACGACAGTTCAATCCCGTAATACGCCATTGACTGATTCGAGAAGGCGTCCTGCTTGAGGAGATCGTCCTTGATGACCTCAAGCAGGGATTCAACCGCCTTCGCAGCGGTGATCTTTTCCGGTCCGTAGGTCGTAATGCCTCCCTAGTGCGCGATGTTGGACGGATTAGGCTTGCCGGATGCCGCAGCTTTGGCGACGACGGCGCCCTTGAGTCCGGTGCCGGTATTCAGGTTTTCTCCGGTCTTCGGATCAAACTGCTGGCCGCAGCACTCGGCCACGGATACACCCTGCACCTTTTTGACTGGCAAATTCGTTGAACCGCAATGCGGGCATTTCATAAATCCTCCGTAAAAATTAGATGGCGGTTTCTTATCAGGCTCGAACACCGCCAAAGGAGCCTACTCGTTAGCTGTTCTGGTTGATCGAGAAACTCGCAACCGTGGCCGGTGGAGGCGGCGGCGCGACGTTGATCGGAACGCTGACTGCCCCGCTCGGTGATCCCGGAAGGTCAGGAGAACTCACCGACAACGTGAATACCCCGCCCGCCGTGGTTGAAGGCACCGTCACCGACGCCGATAGCCCGTCTGCGCTTGCAACTACCGGCGCGTTGGTTGGATCTGAGGTTGACCACACTGGCGGCTGTGCCCCAGCCGGCAGCGAAATCGGATTTCCGCTTGAATCAAGAGGCGTAGCCGTGAAATTCCCGGTCGCGCCTGGTGCGATGCCTGTGACTGCCATATCGTCTCCTGTTTGCTGAATGGAAAAAGATTCGACTTCATTGACGCCGGTAAACTGCTCCAACCGGTCCAGTCGCTCCTTGATCGAGTCGAACGCTTCGCCGATATCCTCTCGAATGTCCGCTAACTTCTCGGCAATATCCGTGAGTGTTTCAGCTTGTTGTTTTTCGATTCGCTCAACTTGCTCGACTAGGTCTTTCAGAGAAGGTTGTTTCGACATCGGAAGCCTCTTTCGGAAACTTACCACAGGAACCCAAAATCTGAATGTATATTATTGCACTACCCGCTTAATCTCCTCGGCCGTCATCAGGTGAACCCGAAACACCCCGTCCGACTCCTCGAGAGTAACGGTCGGCAACTTCCCGCCGAACTCCTCCCGAAAAGCAGCCAGCGTCCCCTCAGTCACCTCAAACTGCGTGATCTCGAATTCGTGCATCAGTAGAGCCACGATCTTGTGCCAGCCTTCAAATTCGGTTTTCAATTCGATATCTCCTGCTCGTAGGCGATGATGTAAGGTAGGTTGCTCTTGAGGCGGGTTCCGCGATTCATGAACTCAATTACTCCGTCTTTGCAGTCCAGGTCCTTAACCCGGTCGTACTTCAAACTCGCCGCCGTCCCTGGAATTATCAGCGTCACCGAGATTGTCTCCATCTCACTCCTTCGCCATCTTGCACATCAGGCAACCGTAAAGATTGCAGGTCTTCGGGTCGTGCTGGGGTCGCTCGTTTCGAGCCACAGCCGGAACTGCTTCAACCACCGGTTCCTCTTTCACCACTTCCACTCTCGCCTCAACCTGCGGAAGCCTCGGCCGTCGTCGCCTTAATCCGGTAGTGCTCTTGTCCCACCCCGGACTCTTACACTTCGCACATCTCTTCGGCTTCACTTTACTCAACCAAATGTGCCCGCATACCTCTCGATCACACTTCCACGCGGGAACTACGACTTGACTCATCTCCTAAAACACCATCAGTGCCAAACTCAATCTAGCACCAAAAGTTACCAAGTCAAGAAAATAATCACTAAAAGTGCAGAGAAAGACGAAATAGTTTTGCCACCAAAAGTTTGCCAACTCCCCCGCCTGGTGACCCCTCGCCGGACAACGTATGCTGGTCGGATATCAGGGTCTAGGACTTGTGTAGGATCAACAACTTAACGTATTGCGTCCGCATTGTGTTAAACCCCTGCCTTGCATAGGCGAGTCCCCCGCCGATTGGCTGCGAATCATGCGCCAATTCAATAGGGACTATAAGTGCATATGGGACAACGAGATACAAGGGACAACTTTCCCTGCAAACCACCGAAACCGCGCGAGTGCGTACTTTCCCGCCCTATCTCTCTGCCGATTGCGGCGGACTGGCGAGTAACCAGCTAGGTGGGAATAGCTCTACGCGATGGTTCATGACAATGCAGTAGTTGGGAGAGAAGTCCAGAGAGAGTTTCTCTGTGGTCGCTGTGAGAAGAGTCCAAACCTCTTTGAGTTCGGCTTCCGTCAAGATCAGAGGAGCATCACAAGGAAGAGAGTCGCAGAGAACCTTGAGTTCGCAGAGGTTCACAATGCAGAGAAGCGTACCACAAACCCTAGAACGGCTAAAAGCACAAACCTGGCGGCCATCGGCTAGTTGTCCGAATTCGGACACAATTCCCGTGCGATTCGCGGTCCGCTGTAACTCCCGTCACTAACTCTACTCAATTATACCTCTTGACAAATGCAACTATTGTGATACAGTCTGTCACATGAGAACACAGAAGGGCATTGACGATAGCCGCAAAGCGATAGAGTTGAAACTGCGCGGAATGACCTATGCCGAGATTGGTCAACAACTTGGAGTGACAAGACAGAGAGCGCAGCAGTTAACCAAACCCCCGAAGCGCGTCTATGAAATGGTGCGCCAGAGAGCAGGCGGAGCTTGTGAGCTTTGCGGCTTCGAGTTGCAAAGCGGTCACGTTCACCACAAGGGCGGCAGCTTTGAGAACTACAATGACCCCGACAATCTTCAATACTTGTGCTTGTCGTGCCACGTAAAGCAGCACGAGTCTAAACTTCCCGGCGAATACGACTGGAAGCGGTCGTTAAAGATGCGAACCACCAAAGCGGCTCGTTACGGTCACAAACTATAGAAGTTGGAAGTGGAGGTTATGAGTCTATGAAAAACTTCGCTTACGCTGTCCTGGGCTGGGTAATGTTGACATTCCTTGCCACCTTGCTCTGCTGGCAGTTCCTTGTCGGTCCGATTCTCATGCAACTACACACTTCAATCAAATAGGAGAGCACCATGACACCAGTTGTAGAATCACGCCTTGCCAAGATCGCAGAAATTTCCCTAAAGCCTGGCGCTCATTCGCCGGATTCAAACTTTTGCGTGATGGAAGCGGTGGCCTTTGTTGCTGGCGAACCATGGACGGATGCCCCTGCCTGCGCTTGTCCGGTTATTTCCACGTTCCTGCGGAACTGGAACGACGCACTGCAAACTGACGCCGACCGCGACCGGCTGCTAAAACCTCTCATCTCGCGACTAATTGACACGAAAGGCTCAAAAGAACTTGAGCACAGACGGTCACTGATGGCGGCTGACTGGTTAGTTCGCGTTAACACTCCCGCTTGGCTACGGTTGGCGGGTTTAACCGTTCATGCTGATGCTCTAGCCGCTCTGCCAGAAATAACTAGTATGGCGCAGGTTCCCTCACTGCACGGACCCCTAGAAGCAGCCCGCCAAGATGCGGCTGCTGCGCGGGATGCTGCGCGGGCTGCTGCGCGGGATGCTGCGCGGGATGCTGCGCGGGATGCTGCGCGGGCTGCTGCGCGGGATGCTGCGCGGGCTGCT
>Ga0247695_1000079_pt1 | contig 19405 bp, 11 predicted proteins | sample CNK36_metaG_FD_182739 | JGI IMG/M metagenome (GOLD analysis project Ga0247695, IMG submission 182739) | Soil microbial communities from Purdue University Martell Research Forest, Indiana, United States - CNK36 | ecosystem: Environmental > Terrestrial > Soil > Temperate forest > Bulk soil...
GAGTTTATCTAGTACTAAACTAGTAATGTTTTATATTATAGTGTGTTTTATGAATAAAAATTTAAATAATAATGTTCAGATACCAAGTGTATTGGAGGTCACCTCTATTTCCTCCAAATGAAGTAAATAGTTCAATAGTTTCTCATCCAATTTTTACTAGTGAACAAGTAAAATATTTAAGAGGTAGACAAAAAGATATAATAGCTTCAAATGTAGTAAATAGTCCAATACCATCATATAAAAGTTTTACAAGTGAAGAATTTAGAGATGTAGTTATAAAAGGTAGACAAAAAGATATAATAGCTTCTATAGAAAAAAAAGTAAATCTGCTACCAGATAGTAAAGATGAAGATTTAAGTAAACCTCTAAGAAGTAATAGTGATCCAATAAAAACATCAGCTAAAAAGGAATTTAATAAACCAAATAGAAGTTATAGTGACCCAATAAAAACATCACCACGTAGAATTTTAAGTGATTCTCTAAAAACATCACCTAAAAAAGTTATAAGTAAGTTTAGAGATTTTGTAGATGGTCCAGGTTATGTAGAACCAGTTTCACCAACAAGAGTTAAAGTGGAAAGAACAAGTGCAGCAGTAAAAGGGTTATATGGTTTAGAACATTCAGAAAAGAATACTCCAGAATTAAAAAGTCCTAAAAAAGGAGTATATTATAAAAAAAAGGTAGTACAATAAATTCTAAGAAAAGTAATGAAAGTAGTAATGCTAATGTCAATAGCTACAGTGGTTATGGTAACATTACTAAATTGGAATAATGAATTAAATTCAAGTATATCTTATTAAAAAGGTAAGAGTATAAGGAGTTAATTTAATACTCTTATTTTTATATAAAAAGGTAAGAGTTGTGTTTTAAATATAATAAAATGAGTAGTGTTATAAATTTAAATGGTATTAAATTTGAAACTGATAAGTTTCAAATTGTAAAAGAACAAAAAAAATTGGCTAATGTTTTGTATATTGGTTGTAATGATTTTATGGATTTGGAATATAGTATGGATAAATATGGATATGATGTAATGCGTATTATAGGTTTTCAAATAATTATCTATAAAACAGGTACGGATATTGTAATAAAAAAACATAAAATAAATAATAGTTCATTTGGTGAAAGTAAAGATTTAGTAAATATGTCAGATTTAACAGAAAGTATTAATAAAATATATCCTATAAGAAATGTTAGGAATGATTTGGGTATTTTATTGAAAAAAGAAGTTAATAAAGATATCGTTGAATATATTACATTATTAGATGGTTCTAAAATAAACTTTCAAAGTTGTGTAAATTTATATTCTAAGAAATATATTTTTAATCCAAATATAAATTTTTATCAAAGAAAATTGGATAATTTAAACCACATATTTGTAGTTGAAAATCTTGATTCTTCAACGCAATCTATCAATGTATTTGATATTAGTGGTATGTGAATACAACATATTATGGATAAAGATATAGACTCTAATAGTTTTTCTAGACAAATAGGAAATGTATGTTTTTATATCAATAGAAATGGTATTTATAAAAAGGATATATATACAAAGTTTCCACATATATACCCTAATAAAATTAGTGGATTATTAAATAGACTTACTCAACCTAATAATAAAATTGGTACACTGGATATTGAAACATATAATATTGATAAAGTGGCGTATTGTTATGCTATAGGATTTTATGTTAAAGGTGATTTACAGTGTTTTTATATTGATGAAAATAAAAATTCCGATAATCTGATAATCAGATGTCTAGATGGTATGTTAGTAGAAAAATATAATGGTTATACGTTTTATGTACATAATTTACATAAATTTGATGTATATTTTATAATTCATGCTCTTATTAAAGTTGATAGTGTATATCCTAATAAATATCAGTTCAAAGATAATATAGTTTATAGAGATGGTGATATTATATCTATAAAGATTTCTACTAAAATAAATGGTAAAACATATAGTATTAAACTTGTGGATTCTCTTCTTTTATTACAATCTAGTCTAAATAAGTTATGTAAAACATTTAACACAAATGTAAAGAAAACATATTTTCCTTATACATTTGTTAATAAACATAATTTATGATATACAGGTAATAAACCTGATATTGAGTATTATAAAGATGTAATATCTAAAAGTATAGAATAAGAAAATGAAGATTTTGAAAATATGGATGAATGTGAAAAAATGTCTATAATCACTGATATATATGATAAAATACCTAAAGAAAATTGATCTCTTAAATATGAAACTCTTAGTTATTTAAGTAATGATTTAATTAGTTTACATAATGTTATGGAAAAATTTATAACTAGTATATTTATAAATTATAAAATCCATGCTACTAAATCATTAACTATATCATCTTTAAGTATGGATATATACTTAAGAAGATATTATGATAATAATATTCCCTTAATTAAACAGAAATCTATTTATAATAACATTAAACAAAGCTATTATGGTGGTATTACAGAGGTTTATAAACCTTATGGTAAAAATCTATTATATTATGATGTTAATTCATTATATCCATATGCAGCGTTAAATCCTATGCCAGGATTAAATTGTGTTTATACTGATAATATAAATAGTAATATTGGTGATATTTTAAATAATCTATTTGGATTTTATTATTGTAAAATAAAAATAAATGAAGGATATTTAGGTTTATTACCACATAGAACTAAGAATGGTTTAATTCAACCTCTAGATGAGTTTGAAGGATGATACTTTAGTGAAGAACTAAAATTTGCTTATGAACATGGTTATAATATTCATGTTGTTTCAGGATATAATTTTGATAAATCTGAAAATGTTTTTGATAAATATTTTACTGAATTATATAAAATAAAATCTAATAGTACAGATAAAGTTGATAGAGCTATAGCTAAATCTATGTTAAATAATTTGATAGGTAAACTTGGTTTAGATATAAATAAATATACAACTAAAATAATGAGTGAAGAAGATTTTGTTTCAATATTAAAAACTAGAAAATAGCCATACCTATATAATAACATATAGATAATAAGTGAGTATAATCAATAAAAACGTTAACATTAAATATATCATTTATAAACCATCTTAGTATAAGCCCTATAGAGAAACTAGTAAAAACTTTTAAAATATTATTTAAATTAAAAACTTTGCCTATACCATTTCTAATTTTATGGTTTACTGAATAACTTCTAATAGATGCAAAAACCCTGAATAATCAATATATTCATTTTTAAATTTATTTGATTTAAATACATTTTTGTGTATGTACATAAGGAACTGTAAAGAAGCTACGTTAAAAAAACTTTTATTTTAACGTAAATATATGTTATTCAGATATTACAAAATATAATTTATTAATAAAAATATATAAATTAATTTTTATTAATTTGTAAAATGTTTATTATACATTACTATTTATTATATATAAATATATTTAAATATATAATAATTTTTTACGGCTAACCGAATTCGAATCGATACACTTCGCTTGGAAGGCGAAAGGTCTACCAGTTAACCTACAGCCGTTTATAATACATACTTTAATAATAATATATTATTAATAAATACACTATAAAATATAATGATTGTAAAATTAGATAAGTTTATATTTAGTGTTTATAATTATATGTGTATAATTTTATGTTATGTTTTTATATTAATATGTTTTTATACTTTATGTTTTTTATTTTTTATGTATTAAATACATTTTTAATACTTTATATTAAGATCCTCAATAATAAATAGATATGAATAAAAATAATCATACAACATCAACAAAGTGTCAGTAAAGTATACCGGCTTCTAAACCTAAGTGGTGATTATCTGTTAAATGGTAAGCCAATAAACGTCAAAAACCTACAGCTAAAAATGCTGTACCTATCATTACATGTAATCCATGGAACCCTGTTCCAAAGTAAAAACAAGATCCAAATGCTCCATCTGTTATTGTAAAAGATGAAACTGAGTACTCTATTCCTTGGAAAGCTGTAAATATAACAGCTAAAACAATAGTGAAAACTAAACCATATAACGCTCCTCTTCTATTACCTTGTATTAAAGAATGATGAGCATATGTTACTGTTACACCCGATGATAATAAAATAACCGTATTAAGTAAAGGCAATTCAAATGGATTAATCGCCTCTATACCCATAGGTGGTCACATTGCTCCTAATTCAACAGTAGGAGAAAGAGCACTATGAAAGAAAGTTCAAAAAATTGCTACAAAAAATAAAGCTTCTGACACTATAAATAGGGCCACACCCATGTTAAGTCCTCTTTGAACAGCTAAAGTATGATTACCTATATATGTACCCTCAGATATAATATCACGAAATCAAAATGACATAGATAATACCAAGGTAAAGAAAGCTAATGTAAGAAAATATTCTGAATTATTAAATCCATGAAAAGATAAAACACCTGAAGTAGTAAGAGTTAATAAACTAATACTAGTATACAATGGTCAAGGAGAAGGAGAAACTAAATGAAAAGGATGAGCTTGAAAATTACTTCTGTGTATATTTAACAAAGATTATAACTATATAAGGGTTTCAATAATTACTATAATATATATAGTAATAATACGTTAAGCCAGGAGAGAAAATCGAATTCTCATTCTTAATGCATGAAATTAACGTTCTAACCAATTGAACTATCCTGGCTTACTTAAATATATATTAATTCATTAAAAAGGGAGGATACCCTGAATTGAACAGGGAACTTACTGTGCCACATACAGTTGTTCTACCTATTGAACTATATCCACCTTTATTTTTATAAAATATTTATGTTGAGGTGATTCGAACACCTATAAATAAATACCAAAAATTTATGACTTACCGATTAGTCTACAACATATTTATAGTTATATTTAACTATAGTATTACTAGTAATACTAAAATATACATGGTAATATGGGTAGTAAGACTTGAACTTACATGAGATAATTTCACCCCGTCCTAAGCGGGACCTGTCTACCAATTTCAGCATACCCATTAATATGATAATATATAAAACTTTATTAAATTATATAAAACTTTATAAAACCATATAAAAACTTTAAAACAATATAAAACTTTTTTCATCGTTTTTATATTTTCATTTTTCAATATTTTTATGTTTTGTCTTTATTTTTAAATTTTACTTGTTATAATTAATATAACATTATATTTTGCCCAAGATAAGATTTGAACTTATAGCCTAAACATCTTCAGAGTTCCGCTCTACCAGGTTGAGCTTCTTGGGCTTTTTTTTTAATCCAATATTCATATAATATTGGATTTGTTAATATTATATTAATATTAACTATTAATTAAATATAGTTAATATTAATATATAGTAAATATAAATCTATAACATAATAAGTACAAATAACTAAATATATTTTTTTTTAATATCACCCAAAACTTTACAAAATAAATAAAAGGAACGATAATTAATAAAAGAAAAATATTATTTTTCTTGTGTAAAATAAAAATTATTAATTCACCATTAGTATAAAACTAATAAATAATATCAAACTCGTTAGATGAAACATATTTAGAGCTATAATAAATACTATTAAAGATTAATACTAAAATTATACTATTTATCTAAATAAAACATATTATGTTTTATATAATTAAAAGATTACGTTAAATATTGTTTATATACGATAATATATAAGTTTTGTTTATCTATATACTACTTATTATTAAGTATATAATACAATATATATAAACTTTAAATAAAAACTTTCAAAACGCGTACAAGATTTGAACTTGTAAAAATATGTCCGTAGCATAACACTATACCAATTTAGTTAACGCGTTATGATTGTACTACAAAATATTACAGTATTTTACATTTTAATAAACGAAAGTTAGTTATATATAAGTTTTATATATACAATAAGTTTAATATAAACTTAATGCTGTATTAATTAAAAATTGTCTATACTAGTGAATAACTTTTTTATTTTTAAATTAGCATTTATAATATATCTATGGAGATATTAGGACTCGATCCTAAAATAGCGATATGCAAAATCGCAGTTTTACCAATTAAACTATATCCCCTTAAGCTCATGTGCAAACAACATAAACCCTTTTGTAAGTAGATTAATAACCCAATCGGGGATCGAACCCGAGTATATAACGGTGAAAATGTTATGTCTTAACCACTTGACTATTGGGTCTATTATTAGTTTATATTTAAAATTATTTATTATAAACCTATAAAGTACAAATATTAAGGTGCAAATATTTATTGTATTAAATATTTTTAAGATTAAATATTCTTAAGATTTAATATAGAAATATTATAAACTATATATAATGTTTATCCGAGGAACGACTTGAACGTTCACGATATAATATCAGCAAAGCTTAAATTTGCCCTGTCTACCAATTCCAGCACTCGGATTTAAAACAAATACATATTTACATAAATTAAATTTTACATATAAACTATATTAAATATATACAAGAATTACATTTTTATATATTTATAAATTAAAATATATAATTAATATAAGTATTATAATAAATAAGGCCAGAATGATTCGAACACTCATCTGAGCTATCATGAGCAGCTTGCTTTACCTATTAAGCTATAGCCTTAATATAATAATATTTATGCGGACAGAGGATTTGCACCCCTATTGACTGGGCATGAGCCAGTTATGTTACTATTACATTAATCCGCATTAATGTACAAACAATTTAATAAGCCCAGTACGAGATTTGCACTCATATCTTCCGATTACAAAACGGGTGCATTACTATTATGCAAACCAGGCTATATATCTATTATAAAAGTATTTTTTATTACGATAAGTATGTTATTTAGTTAGTAATTAAATTAGTACTTTATACCTAAAAACGTCAAAGTCATTTCAGCTAAAGCCTATTAATGTTCGTAGTGTTATACTACGTATCTTTAAGAGTATCTTAAGGTAAGCTTCGTGCCTAGATGCATTCAGCACTTATCTTTAACTAACATAGCTTTCCTGCCATGCCTATACTATAAATATACACTTGAGTAAACTAAAAGTAATATCCTACAAAAACAAATTGATATAAGAAACTAATATCTCTTAATCTCATCATTAATTTTTCATTCGTTAATATTAAGCATATAAACAACAGGTAAACCAGAGGTTACCATACCCAACTCCTTTCGTACGAAGGGGCTTTCCTTATTTTACTCTAATTTTCTCTAGAAGATAGAAACCATACTGTCTCACGACGTATTTAACCCAGCTCGTGTAGCTCTTTAATCGACGAACAGTCGCACCCTTCATAATTTCTGCATTCATGTGGATGAGCTAAGCCGACATCGAGGTGCCAAACTGCGCACTCAATTTGTACTCTCTGGCGCAATTAGCCTGTTCAAAAACGTTATAATAAAGAGTTTACCCCATTTATTCCACTCTTTACAGAATGGTTCAGACTATTTCTTCATCTTTAAACTACATCTAATTAATGCTATGTGAAAAATTTAAAATTTTATTTTTTTTAATAAATTTAATCTAATATTTTAATATGGTTTTTTTAATTTATATTATTAATATATTATTATTATATTAATATAATTTAGTAATATGATTTTTATATTTAACATCATATATTATGTATTAATAACTACTTACTCAACCTTTTAATCCAAAAGCTCCATTACGTGTTTTAGAGTGTACTATTGTAGATTGTAGATTAGATTTAACATGACCTCTTATCATAACTGATGATAATTTATTATATGAAGAATGTATATTTTTTAAACTACCTTTATATCTATATTTAAATATAGATCTTGAAGCAGTTAAACGTCTTGTTAATCTACCTGATACTTCAAATCTTACACCACTAACTACTTTTTGTTTTATAAGGTTAAGGAAGTTATTTTTATTAATACTATTTATATTTTTATCACTTGTTAAAAGTAAATGCAAATATGGTGATTTTACCTTTAATAAAGCCTTTCTTAATACTCTTAATAGTTTATTTTTTCTATTTCTTAACTTAAAACCTATAGCAGATGAAAATATATCACTGTTTAAATGTATAGATTTTAATTCAATTATTTTTAATTCTACTTTTTTATTGTAGATTCGACTTATTAAACTAATCAAACCTAAGCCTTTTCAACTCAAAAATAAATTTGTAAATTTACATTTGTTAAAATTTAACAATTTTGCATAATAGAAAAATTTTTCCTCTAATAAAAATAATTTTTTAAAAAACATAAGATTACGCATTTTACGTAATACAAGATATGTATTATTTATATTTAATAATATTCAAATAAATAAATTATTTCTTTTTATTAAATTTAATCCTCATTTGTGGGAAGTAAATCTTTTTTTGAATGTATACGATAATATGTTTTTTATTTTTTTTATAAGTTTAAACTTACGTTTGTATAAGTATATTTGAATTACTTTTCTTTTTATATTTATAAATGTACGTTCGAAATGTTTATCTTTTATGTTTTTTAATTTATACTTAATAAAGTTTATCTGCTTCACATTTTTTGAATCATCAAGTTTCAAAAAATTAAATTTTAACATATTTTGTATGTTTCTTAATTCATGTTTAAAATATATATTAAATCTATTATAATATGTATTAGATACAAAGAATTTTACCATACTTTTAATATGATTTTTAAAACTACGAATGTTTTCTTTTTGTTTTTTTGCATATATATTTTTAGCTATAAATCTTATTTTACGGTTGAAAATATATTTTTGTTTATTATACGTATATAATGTAATAATAACTTTAGCATTAGTATGTTTTATTTCAGCTCTACTAATATATATCCTATTAGCAGAAAAACGGTTGTTTCTAACACGTCTACGTTTAAATAATGTTTTTAGTTTACTTGTAAGGATATTAATGTAACTTTTAAATAGATTATTTACTATTTTATCTGCATTAACTAATGATTTAATATATGATTTATTAAAAGCATAAATACTATTAGATCATTCTTTATTTGAAGAGGGATAATATTGAATAGAATTTTTTTTTAAATTTTCTCTGTTAATTTTTTCCTTATATCCTATTTTATCATCCCTATTTTGAGTAAAATTACTAATTTTATTGTCGAGAATATAATTAGATTTTTTGTTTAATAAATTTAACATATGAATTATAAAATAATATTAGTTATATAATATAATGTTATATTATATAAGGTATATGATAAGTACATAAATTATTATATAATTTGATTAAAAATATTTTTAATCTTTTAAAAATAAATTATATATTGTATATTAGATATAGTTTTAACTAAAGATGCTGGGATTATATAAAGGATTATTGTTAGTCACTCACCTTTTAGTCGTTGAACGCACTTATTACTTGTTTTAATGTATTAATACATTAAAATGCTAAAATAAGTTTCGCTTCAAATTTACTTATTTAGCGTATAATTTACATACATAAATAAGTTATTCTTGAAATTTACCCAGTTATATTACCAATGGTCTTAAAAAAGACATTGGAGGACTAACAGTTAATCCCCAGCGTAGCTTTTTCAATAATACAAGACCTTTCCTTACTGCGTCTTGCGATCTTTATGCCCTGCTTACGCAACTGATAGACGTGTAAGTCAAACAGTAAAGCAAGATTAAGCCATTAAACTTTGAAAGTATATAAAAAATCCTTCTATTAGCTTTTTAAAGCATTAAAGCTGTATAAACTTACTAATAAAAGAACTAAAAGTATTATACATTTTTTTAAGCTATTAATACCTTGTATACATCTATTTTCCATATAGTTAAAATCTTACTTATTTTAAATGTTATAGTTCTAACTTAATAGAAATGTAACTGAATAAATTATAGATACTTAATATTTTTAAGTAAATATAACCAATAACAAAATAAAATAATAAAATATAAAGCAATCTTTTTTTAAGAAAGCTATTATAGATTAATTGCATATTGCACCTTTACAAAATTAAATTTGGATACACCCAGGTACTCTTTATGGGATCTGTGCCCCGCATAAACCGTCCGCTAGCCACTGTTTCCTGAGTAACCAATTACTTAATTTTATATATGTTATACCATATATAAGTTATATTTCATATACTCCTGTTAATTTTTCATTGATGTAACCTCCTTATTTTCGGATTAGTATAGTAGACTTTAGTTTAACAAGAAGTTTTTGATAAACCTATTCTACCGATATGACAAACTAAACAAAGGTGTTTCAATTTTGTCTAGTCAACTACCTTATACACTACAATTTGTTAAATCATACCCTATAACTAGTAACAGTAAAGCTGCATGGGGTCTGTTGAGATAGGTTGTTTTATTACTAAAATTTCCCCCTCTAAGAACCGTACATGCGACTTTCATCGCATACGGCTCCAACATTTAATAACATGAATTATTATTTTAATCATTTAAAAATACTTTAAAAGTAATTTAAACCTTATTTATCCTTAGTGTTGTTTTTACCTTCCCTATTTATTTCTTCATAGTGTTCAGGTAAATATGGATAAAGAGAAGTTAATCTTTTTTTAATTTTCAAATCACTTTCTCATTTCTCCAACTCAACAGGATCTGTAGGTTTGTCTTTTACTTCTCATCAAACTGGATAAGGTATAGGTTTTGATTTATCTAGTAAACTATCAGGATCATAACTTTCATAAGTTCTATCTTTAGTTTCATTCATTTTTAATTCCTCAGTCTTAGCAGATTTCTTCTCATCTACTCAAGCTTTAAAATCAAATCATGAACTAACTTTCTCGTTTAAAGATGGGTCTGGTTTAATATATAATTCAGGTTCGGTTTTACAAAGATGTTTAACTAAATCTTTATCATATCTTATTTCCATTAGCTTATCTAAAACATTGTCAAGAACTTCCTTGTCAACAACCAAATTATTAGAACTAATTTCTTCATTTAAGTATTTTACACTAAATATCATTAATTGATTAAAATCATCTAATTTATCTTTAGTTCTAATTTCATAATCAATTATTTCTTTTATTGTGTTTTCATATACTTGTTTAGATTTAAAATCTAAATCACTTACAGTGTTGACTTCATTATGATAATCAAACTCACTAATTGATTCTAATTTTACAGTTTCTGTACCTGATAAAGATTTATCTCTGATTTTATTTAACATATAACCAGTAGATTTATCACTATTTGAATCATATATATATTCATTTTTAGTTGAGTTAAATTTTTCATATTTATCTTTAACAACTTCACTACTGTATGTAACAAATAAATTAGGATACGTTCTTAAAAAACCTAATCTTTCTCATATTGATTTTGAATTCTTTATTTGATCATTTTTAGATATAATATTATCTTTTTCAACATCAACATTATTTTTTAGATTAGTATCATCCTCTAAATTAGGATTATTTCCGTTATCTATATTTTCACCTAAAATGAATAAATAAGCAATTGCAGATATTAAAATAATTAATATAACAAGTATTATTCAACCTAATTCTTGAAAAAAATTAATTACAGTTAAGATGTATTTTTTCATTAATCTTAGTATGATAATTACTTTTATTACCAGGAATGTCAGATCATCTGATAAATTTAAGTTTATCAGAATTAGGTAATATACTACTATTTAGTAATCTACCTGCATTCATACCCTTCTTTACATTAACCATATGAAGTTTACCCTCTTCAGTCTTATGAGTATTAGCTGATTTTAATTCTATTAATTTCTTTCAATCTAAGTAATCTAAATGCTTACGAGTATACATCGAATACTTGTCAATAAATTTCGTAATTACTTCAGTATTATAAGTAACAAATCTAGAAACAGAACGAACTTTTTTTGACTCATTTAAAGATGTAATATCGTATTTAGGCTTTAAATAACCGTGACCGAAATATAATCTAATAGCATCTAAAACCTTAACATCATGACTATTTTGGGCTATTTCCAATGTATGTGCGATACTTAATATAGTTTTACCTCTATTAATATGATCACCTATTCTACATTGGAATGAACCTTCACCATCTATAAAAGCTTGTATTCACTCAGGTTTTAAATCAATGTTTAACGTATTAAGATAATTTCATCTTTCGTCGAATGACCTTTTAGAATTCATTTTTTCTTTTAATGATAAAATAGTATTAGCATTAGCTAACATGTCATTGGATAAAAGAATAGCTTTTTTTCAATCTAAGTAATCTAATCTTTTAGAACCTACTAAAGGATATTTATCAAAATGTGGTATTATTGTGTTAAGTAATATTTCAATACTACTTATAGTATATTTATATGCCTGAGAATAACTATTATCAATATGTATGTTTCCAACACCAAAGAAGCTTTTTAGATCATACAGAATAACCATTGAATGATCTTTTTGAGTTACCTTAAATGAAAATGTGGTTTTTTTAGTATTTTTATTATAATTTATACTAAAATTACCTTCCGCATCTACTATACCTGTAACCCATCAGGGTGAAAGTGTATTGTTAATACAATTTATATTATTTGTGGTTGAATTTTTTATGTTTGTAGCTGTTTTATATTATTATACTAAGTTTTTATAATCATAACTTTCAATTCTATCAAAGATATAGGGTGCCAGCCTTTCCTTGACCCGAACCCAACCACGGTGTTTGCTTTGTAAGCGTACGGGTATTTATTAATCTAAGATATAATGTTGTAACTTAGCTTGAAATTTATTATTTACTTAATCCACAACACAGACTAAATAAAAATTATTTAAAGAAAGGAAAACACCATAAAAGAAAACACCATACTTTAGAAAACACCATATTTTAGTAAACACCATATTTTAAGAAAGAAAACACCATATATTAATAAAACGCACACACACATAAATATACCTTTTTGATAATTATCTTTTAGAGTTAAAATTAAATTCCTGTTTAAATAAGCAATCTAATATCCAAATTAAATGCCAGTTCTAAGTCAGCATTCTTTCGAATTAGTTATATAACCTATTTTCATTATTACTATGAAACATTCGCTTTTTAGAACATCCTTTACCCACTAATGTATATTTAATTTTACAATTAAACTTCCTTATGTTAATAAGGGCATTATTGGGCTTACCTAGTTTACTTAATAACACCTTAATTACTACCTTAGGATTCCACTATACGTATATTGATAAAAGACCCATTAATAAACAGACGAAAAACTGTTTATACAATCAATAGTTATTTTCTTTTTTTTTAAACTTGTTTCAATTTTTTATTAATAAAATACTCCAGATTACGCTTCTAACGTGAATTCAAAATATTCTTATCCGTAGTAGTATAGCTCACCTCCCTATAATATAGGCAGGGCAGTCTTAAAGACTTAATTTGACGGGCTTTACACAAGAAAATTACTTTTAATGCATACCGCATGAGCTCAGATAATGGGTTATCTGGTGGGTTCTCACCACATTGTTATTAAGCACTTACCTAGTCGCACTCTCGTCTATCTAGAGATAGGCAGTATCTTCACTGCCATTCCAATTTCACTGAGCCAATCATTGAGACAGCTGTTGCATCGTGAGATCATTCATGCGCGACATCATTTAAATGCCAAGGTATTTCGCTACCTTAGGACCCTCATAGGTAAGGCCGCCATTGAATGGGGGTTCCTTCAAAACCTAGTCTATATTAGTCGGCTAAGTCAATCCGTTAACCATCCATCATCGGGCAGACAGCACACTCAATACATTGATTTACATCTTACGCAGAGTGCTGTGTTTTAATTAAACAGTCGTGCAACATCATTTTATGTCTCCTCTTCCTAGCCTGATATTAATCAGTAGGAATGGCACACCTTATCCCGCAGTTACGGTGTCAATTTGCCGAGTTCCTTAATGATTGTTAGCTCAAACGCCTTCGTATTCTCTACTAGCTTACTAGGGTTAGTATCTAGGTACGGTTTTTGTTAATTAAATTAGTATCATCTGTTTTAGTTTATTCCCTAATATTAATATAATATATGTTTTTCCAGAACACTTTTTACTCTACAACAAATATAAATATCTCCATATATCATATAATATGCCACTCCATACTCTATTTTGTACTGGAACATGCCATAATATATTTATTCACACCCATAAAGTAATTTATATTCTATATATTTATATATTTATGGGTATATAAATATATATTAATATTATTAATATAATATTAATGTTGTATAAATGTTGTTACATATATAGTCTCATCGTTTTATCCTTTAGGTTAAACTTAGAGGCCGTTTTCTTTAAGAAACATGTATAGAAAGATACCATAAGCTTAAGGCGAGGGAATTATCCCTTTTTCGTTACTCATGTCAGCATTATCACTTGGGATATTTAATTATTAGTATTAAAAATACTAATTCTAAAATTTTTCCAATGTTCCGCTACCCCATAAAGCATACTTTTTTTTTACACATAAAAAATTATTTATTAATATAATAAATATGTTATTATGGACAAGGTGTCGGTGTATTGTTTAGATCCGTTATATCTTCGGCGCTTTTAACTAAAAAGGTTAATAAAACTTAACCTTTTGAACCAGTGCTCTGTTACGAGGTCTTTAAAAAATGGCAGCTTCTAAGCCTATTTCCTGGTTGTATGATTTAAATACTTCCTTACTTTCACTTAACAATAACTTTGGAACCTTAAACACTTGTTCTGGGCTGTTTCCCTTTAGACATACAACCTTATCGTTAAATGTCTGATTGTTCAACATTCATCATTGCCATTCCGAGAGCAAATACTCGCGAATAGAGTCTTCACGACCCCCCCATGTGTACAAAAAGATATACCTTTTTTACAAATATATACAATTTGTCCGAGATCACAATTCTGTACCTGCTATGATGTTATTTAAACTACATACTTAGATATGTTTCGCGGAAAACCAGCTATAGGTAGTCAGTATTGTCTTTCACTAACTTACCACAGTTCTTTGGATATCTTTACAACGATACAGATTATCTCTTTTACCTAACATTATAGGTAGAGCTGAGACTTTTCTCCCTAAATAGCAGTATTACTATCCATTTAACAGATAATATAGTTTATGATTTTATATTTTTTGTTACAAAATATGTTTTTTTAAGAAGTCTATTATTTAATAATGCTTGACTTACTGAAGCTCTTGACACACCTAATGCTTTACCTGCATCAGTTAAGCTAGCATACTTTGACTTATCATTAGTTTTTATGTTTTTAACTATTATTGATATTCTTCTTGCAGCTGTAGCATTTTTAGTAGAAAGTGCCTTTCTATTTCTAACTTCATCACTTAATACGAAATCTCTCATTTTGGAAAGAGATTCTGGTGTATGTTTGTAACCTAAAGTAGAACCTCCTATTTCACCAATATTATACTGAGGTTTAATAAGATCCATATAATATTGTTCTCTTTCTATTACATTGTTTTTATCACAATATTATATGATTTCCAATATAAAATTAGAGAACCCATATTTTAAAAGAGCTCTATCTATAGGTCTGTTACTTTTAGCTAAAGAACGTAAACTATAATAAGTATACATTCTAACGCTTATATTAACAGAACTACCAATGTAAGCATTACCATTAATTTTATTGATCCAATGATATACACCTATTTTTTGACGATTATATGCCAAGATATATAGTTTATCCTCGTCAGCGTTGGCATAAATAACTACAGGTTTTACATCGTCAAATTTGGAATTTGGGTTTACTGACGAGTAGTACCTACGAGATGTAGATAATAACCTGTTAGTTTTAAATAAATGTAGAAAGAAATTAATGTTAGTAGCTTATTAATAATTAAAGGATGTTTTAATATTAATGATTTTAGAGATTATCCTTTCAATTTTATCATCCGGTTAGGGTGCTAGCCTCCCAATGACCCGAGTTCCTTTCTACGGTGAACCCTGCTTGTAGCTGCTACGGGTATTTACTCGTTATAATTTACTCTTCTATTATTCAAAGAGGTTAGACCAATTCGAAGTTAATAAAATCATAATATTTAGAAAAGGGTGCATTGTTACTCATAAAACTATATTATCCTGCAATGTTTCCATTGAGGCTTGACTATATCTTAGGCTTGCGCCAACCACCTTATAGTCGATGAACCTTTCTCCAAATAAAATGGAGCTTGGCTGCGGGTTACCCATTTCCTTTCGTACATCAATCTTTATTTTACTATACCGCGAGTCATTACCTGCGCCCCTAATTATATTAATATACTAGGTTAGTTAAGATTGCTTTAGGGATTTCCCGTCAGTTTGATGGTTTGTAGCAGAAGGTTCACTTCTACTTGGGCTATAACAATTGCTCATTGTTGTTTTTACCCATTCGGCCTTTTATAAGCCTGACCATGGTAAGATCACCACCCTTCGGGTCTCTACTTAGATACTTAATCATTACTTAATAATCGGATTATCTAGGCATCATTGCTTGCATCTAATTAGAACTTGCTGACCCATTATACAAAAGGTACGCTCTTATATGTTTATTAAACTTAACTTGAGCTGCTTATAAGACTACTAATTCATATCATTTCCCTCACGGTACTAGTTCACTATCGCTTGTATATCATACTTAGCCTTAGAGGAAGGTTCCCCTTTATTCAAACAGATTAATCCATTTTACTTATTAGGCATTTCTACTTTCATTCACACTACTTATAGAATCTCGTTTGATTTCCTTTCCTGAAGCTACTAAGATATTTCAATTCGCTTCGTTTATAAATAGAATTTATTCAAGAGTTTATGGATCTAGGGATAGGTATTTACCTATGCTATGATCAAATATATCTCTTTAATATACAGCTAGATATCCTTAATAGTCTCTTTATATACTTGCCATTATATTTAATCCTTAAAACTTTTATCATAATATAAAATTATTTCTTAAGGGATTATAATAATGAAATAACACAATACATATCAAATACATTACTATTAATTATTATAAAATATGGTTTTAGATATTTTTATAAAAATATTATCGGGTCATTATGATTCGAACATAACTATTCCTCAACCCAAATGAGGTGCCTAACCAGCCTGGCTCTAACCCGTTTAGATATTTTTGTATTAATATAATATTCTTTTATATAGATTACTATTACCTTTAATACATTATGATTCCTCAGCGAATCGAACGCTGATAATACTCTTATCAAAAGCACACTTTACCTATTAAGTTAAGAAATCTTTAAAGACAAGAGCATCCAGACTTGAACTGGAAATTTGAAGTTTGAAGCTTCCTATTTTACCATTAAACTATACTCTTTATTAATAATAAATTAGAATAACGCATATAAAATACATTTATTAATGAATTCATTAATTAACTTATAACATCTATACAATACATATATAACATATATAATACATGCATAACATTTATATAATACACGCATAACATTTATATAATACATAAATATATAACACTTATATTACTGATATAATATGTATACAATATATTAGAATAACATGTATATACATATTATATACTTAAATTATATATGTTTTATATATAATATGTTTAATATAATATACGGAAGAGAAATGATTCGAACATCCAGGTGAAAAACACAATATTTAGCAAATATCTCGCCTTACCAGTGGCAACTCTTCCTTTTGCTAAAATAGCATATACTAATTTCGAGTTAGACCGGGATCGATCCGGCATCTACTTTCGTGACAAGAAAGTCCTTTACCATTAAGTTACTAACTCTTTACGGCTAACCGAACTCGAATCGATACACTTCGCTTGGAAGGCGAAAGGTCTACCAGTTAACCTACAGCCGTTTATCATCTATTTTAAGACCTAAGGGACTTGAACCCATATAATAATGATTAAAAGTCATATGCTTTACCATTAAGCTAAGATCTCTTTAAGTTTAAATTTATAACTTTTACAAAAAAGAATTGTAACTTATAAAAAAAATATTTATAAGGAATAAGTGATTCGAACACTTAACCTGCCGTGTGTAAAACGGATGCTCTACCAATTAAGCTAATTCCTTTTTATACTTTTAAATTATATTAGTTTTTTTGTTTAATAGTTATAATTATAGCTCCGACCATCGCTAACAATAAGATTATAGATGTTAATATAAGTCATATTGAATAATTAGTATATATTATATTACCTATGCTTGTTATATGAGAAGTTTCTGATAAAAAACCATCTCATAGTTTAGATGTTACATGGTATAATTCTACATCATTACTTAAAGTAAATACTTTAATAATATTAGATATATCATAATAATTATTTGCTAAAATATATGGTAATATATTATTTACAGAATAATTGAAAGAAATACCTAATATTATAGCTAGAGGTATACTATTACTGGTGTCTATCAATAGTTCAGATATTCTAATATTTATTAACATTAGTATAAATAGAAATAATATAGAAACTGCTCCTATATATACTAATAGGTAAGATAAACCTATAAAATTTAAACCTAACATTATTAAATAACAAGATATACTTAGAAATAGTCCTATTAAAAATAAAACAGATACAATCGGGTTTTTAGTTATTATCACTAATATACCACATATTATTGCAGCAACATATAAAAAATCTAAAAATATATCTTTATAACCATTGAAAACGATTTCTTTAAAAATATATAACACTTTAAAAAATTAAGATTTACCTTCTCATAATAATTATTATACTTATATATGTACAAGTTAATATATAACTTAATTTATAGGTTAATGTACTATATATAGAATTATAATATATTTGAAATAATTAAAAAGAAAATACAAAATACGTATAATAATTTATAAAAATATGTGTGTAGCATAACACTATACCAATTAAATTAACGCATAATGTATATAATATATATTCTAATTCTAAATATATATATATTACATAGCTCTTAAAATGAATCGAACATTTATCAGAATATTAACAGTATTCCGCTCTACCATTGAGCTATAAAAGCTTTAAAAAACTAATAATATTTAGGAAAATCAATAAATACTATAATTAAATATAATAACCAATTATTATAGTTATTAAATTTTGGTTAAATTTAGGAAACAAGAGATTCGAACTCCTAAAAGCCTATGGCTATTGAGTTTACAGCTCAACCCATTTTACCAATAATGGAAGTTTCCTTTTTTATTATACATATATAACCTTACTTATAAAACTTATTATTTAGGTGTTACATCATTATTAACTTTATTGATTCAACGATACACACCGTATTTACCTTTGTTATCTTTAAGTATTGTTTTTTTTATCTACCTTCAAATAAACTACAACAGGAATAGTAGAAAGAGAAAATATATTCAGTATTAATAAAAATACTATAACCGAATAAATTAATAAAACCAAATAATACTATAAAATTTATTACAATTACAAAACCAAGTGAACAAAAAATGTTATTTA
>Ga0247695_1000080_pt1 | contig 18775 bp, 15 predicted proteins | sample CNK36_metaG_FD_182739 | JGI IMG/M metagenome (GOLD analysis project Ga0247695, IMG submission 182739) | Soil microbial communities from Purdue University Martell Research Forest, Indiana, United States - CNK36 | ecosystem: Environmental > Terrestrial > Soil > Temperate forest > Bulk soil...
CGTCTCCGCCTATCTGGCCGTGCTCTTCTTGCTGCGCGAGCTGACGATGAGCGAAGCGCGCCAGGCGCGCACTTGGCTCAAGACGCGCTTCGGCTAGCGATCGCGTCGACGATCCTCTGCGCGACGCCGTCCCAGGTAAACCGCTCGACGAGCCGCCGGCGTCCCTCCTGGCCAAACGCGCCCGCCCGCTCGGGATCGGTCAGCTCGAGCAGCCGCTGCCCGAGCGCGTCGACGTCGTGTGCATCCACCGTGAAGCCGCTGACGCCGTCCGCGACGATCTCCGGCATCGCGCAGCGGTCGCTCGAGACGCACGCAAGGCCGTACGCCATCGCCTCGAGGAAGACGACCCCGAACGGCTCGTATACCGACGGCATCGCGAACGCGGTCGCGCCCGCGTAGAGCTCGCCTAGGCGGCGTTCGCCGTTGGGACTCGCGCGCGAGATGCGTCCGAAGAAGCGTACGCCCGGCGCGGTTGCGGGTGCGCGTTCTGGACCGACGATCCAGAGCTCCGCCCCCGGCCGCTCGGCGTGGACAAGCCTGAAAGCCTCGAGCAGCTGGGGCCCGCCCTTGCGCTCCCACTGCATGCCGACAAATAGGAAGCGCGGCTGTTCGTAGGTCCGCTCGGGCACTGCCGGCAGCTCCTGCAGGTTCGCCCCTGCGCCGACCGTGACGACCTTGGCCGGGTCCTGCCCGTAATCCTCGACGAACGAGCGGCGTAGCCAGTCGCTCATCGGCAGTAGTACGTCCATCGCGTCGTAGAAGCGGCGGTCGGCCTCGAGCGCGCGCCGCACGCTCCGGCTCCCCGGCTCGAGCAGCGGCTCGCCGCGCGCGAGCGAGACGGCGAGGTTGCCGTCGTGGTACGAGGCGCGGACGCGGCCCGGCAAGAGTGCCCACGCGCCGACGTGGAGCACGGCTTCGGGGCTGCCGGGTAGCCGGCGCCGGGCGATGCCGCTGCGCAGCGACCGTGCGAGGCCGCTCGCGAACGAGCTGCGCGAGTGGTACCGCTGCAGCCAGCGGGTCCGGTTTGACGAGAACGAGGCGAGCTGCTCGAGCCGGTCGACGGCATGTGAGCTCGCGTCGATCGCGCCCGCCAGCGCGTTCGCCCGCTCGAGGGCGCGGACGAGGAACGCCGACGATCCCGACCAGGTGCCCGGGTCGAACGGGTCGCCCGGCGTTGCAACGACGAGCTGGGGCTGGTCAGTCACCCGCGGCGGCTTCGAGGTGCGGCGTCATCCGATCGGCGACCGCCTTCCAGGTCATCTGGGCCCTTGCCTTCGCGTAGCCGGCATGCCCGAGCTTCTCGGCGCGCGCCGGGTCCGAGAGCAGCGCAACCAATCCTGCCGCGAGCGCGTCGGGGTCGCGCGGCGGGACGAGCACTCCGGTGCTGCCGTCGTCGACGACCTCCGGCAGCCCGCCGACGTTTGTCGTGACGCAAGGCAGTCCGCAGCCCATCGCCTCGGCAACTGCATTTCCCCATGCCTCAAACTGGGTCGGCAGCACGAACACGGAGGCGTCCCTGTAGAACGCGTCGAGCTGGGCCCGGTCGGTGACGTAGCCGAGCCATTGCACCGACGGCAAGTCCCGGCGGGCACCGCGCGGCGGTTCGACACCCACGATCCAGAGCAGTGCCTCCGGCAGCTGCTCGCGCACGGCCGCCCACGCCTCGAGCAGCGTCGGGACTCCCTTCAGCTCGTACTTGTTGCCGACGAACAGGGCAATCCGCCGCTCGTACGACTTGCCTGTCAGCGTGGCGGCGATGGAATTCGTGCCGCCGCCGACCGTGAACACCGTGGCAGGGTCGCAGCCATAGTCCCGCACGACGGCCTTGCCGACCCAGCGAGTCTTGCCGAAGACGGCGCGGGCTTGACGGAACGTTTTCTGCTCGAGCTCCAGCCATTCGCGGTCGGCCGCCTTCGAGAGCGGCGCCCAGGCCGGGAAGAGCTTGCGCGTCAGGCTGTACGTGTTGTCGGCGTAGATGACGTAAGGCCGGCTCTTGGCGATGTCGCCCGGCGCGAAGAGCGTTTGCGTCTGGAGGATCAGGTCGTACAGGCCGTTGCGCCGTTCGAGCTGCTCCTCGGCGAGCTCGGTGCGCCGGCGAAAGGCCCGCGGCGAGAGCGCCGCGCGGCCCCGCCAGGCATCGCGTCGCGGGTGGAACGAGCGGAGCTTCACGAGCCAGTCCTCGGGGCCGCTGACCACTGGCCGGATGAACCCCGCGATCGGGAAGCTGCGGCCGAGCTCGACGAACAGCTGCGAGCTCCGCGTCTGCGTCTCGTGGAGGTCGGCCAGAGGCTCCATCGACGCGCCGAGCAGGCGCGGGCGGCTCACGCTCGCCTCCGGGGGCTCGCGAGCCAGAGCTCCTCGTACAGGTCTTCGATCTTGCGGACCATGGCATCGAGCGAGAGCTCGCGCTGCTGGCGCTCGCGCCCCTGCTCGCCGAGGCGCCTGGCCTCGGCAGGATCGTGCAGCAGCCGCCCGATCGCGGCCGCGAGTGCACCGGGGTCGCGCGGCTCGACGAGCAGCCCGTGAACACCGTCCTCGACCAGCTCCGGGACGCCGCCGACCCGCGTGGAGACGACCGGCTTCCCGGCCGCCATGTACTCCATCACCGAGAGCGGGCTGCCCTCGTAGTCGGACGAGAGCACGGCGACGTCGAGCGCGTCGAGCAGGGCGGGCACGTCGCGCCGGATCCCGAGCAGCTGCACCGTGCCGTCGAGGTCGAGCCGCCGCGCCTCCTGCCCGAGGCCCTCGCGCTCGGGCCCATCGCCGGCGACGAGCACCCGCAGCTCCGGCAGCTCGTGGCGCAGCTGCGCCGCGGCCGCGAAGAGCACCTCGAGCGCCTTCTGTGCCCGCAGCTCGCAGACGACCCCGATCACGGGCGCGTTCTCGGGGATCCCGAGCTCCCGTCGAACGGCCCCGCCGTCGCCGGGCTCCGGGTCGGCGATGCCGTTCGGGATCAGCCGTATCTTGTCGGGATCGACGCCCTCGACCTCGATCATCTTGCGGCGATCCTCCTCGGCGACGGCGATGAAGGCGTCGGCGAGGCGGCCGACGAGCTCGCGGTCGAGCAGCCGGCGCAGCGGCTCGCCCTGGAACGACCAGGTGTGCTCGTGCGCGACCACGACCGGGACGCGCTTCAGCCGGCCGAGCACCGTTCCCCAGACGTTCGAGCCGAACATGTGCGCGTGCACCACGTCGACCTCGTCGAGCCGGCGGACGAGCGGGCGCCAGGCCCGCACGTCGAGCTTCGAGCGGCGCCCGAGCGCCAGCACCTCGACGCCCGCCTCGGCGAGCTCGCGGTCGAGCAGCGGCTCGTCGGTGCGCCGCGAGGCGCAGAGGATGCTCTCGAAGCGGTTGCGGTCGAGCCGCGCGGCCACCTGCACCGCGAGCCGCTCGGCCCCCCCGGTGACGGTCGGTCGGTCGACGAGCGTGACGACGCGCAGCTTCCTCACGGGCGTAGTTTCGCCGCGTGAGCCGCCCCGTCGTCCTCTGCTACCACGCGGTGAGCGCGGAGTGGCCCGCGCAGCTCGCCGTCACGCCCGAGCGGTTCGAGCAGCAGCTGCGCCTGCTGGTGCGGCGCGGCTACCGCGGGGCCACCTTCGCGCAGGCCGCGACGGACCCGCTCGCGCGCAAGACGCTGGCCGTCACCTTCGACGACGGCCTGCGCTCCGTGCTCGACCGAGCGGCGCCGGTCCTGCGCGGGCTCGGGCTGCCGGCGACGGTGTTCGTGCCGACCGACCTCGTCGGGAGCGAGGGCCCGATGAGCTGGCCCGGCGTGGAGCGCTGGCTCGGCGGGCCGTACGAGCGCGAGCTCGTGCCGCTCGGCTGGGACGAGCTGCGGGACCTGCACGCCGAGGGTTGGGAGATCGCCTCGCACACGCGCACGCATGCCCGGCTGATCCGGCTCGGCGACGCGGAGCTGCGGGACGAGCTCGAGGGCTCGCGCGCGCGGCTCGAGGCGGAGCTCGGCGAGCCGTGCCGGACGCTCGCGTACCCGTACGGCGAGGCCGACGAGCGCGTGATCGAGGCCGCCCGCGCGGCGGGGTACGAGGCCGCCTGCGGGCTGCCGACGAGCTTCGAGCAGGCCTCGACGCTGGCCTGGCCCCGCACCGGCGTCTGGCGCGGCGACGGTCCGTTCAGCTTCCGGCTCAAGGTCGCGAGCCCGGTGCTCGCGCTGCAGCGCAGCCCGGCGTTCCGGGCGCTCGACCGCCCGAGGCGCGGGCTCAAGCAGAGGCTTCGGCCGGGCAGCATCGTCCGCGACTGGGACTAGCACGCCGCGAACCGCTCGGCGAGCTCGGCGGCGATCCGGTCGACGTCGAACTCCTGCTCCACCCGCTCGCGGCCGGCGCTCGACAGCCGGCGCCTGAGCTCTAGGTCCCGCAGCGACTCGATCGCGGCTTTGAGCGCGCCTGCGTCGGCCGGCGGGACGAGGAGGCCGCTGCCCTCGGTCACGAGCTCCGGGATCGAGCCGGACTCGGTCGAGACGACAGGCACCCCTGCGGCCATCGCCTCGATCAGCGAGACGGGGACGCCCTCCTGGTCGCCTTCGGGCGTCGGCGCGCTCGGCAGGGCGACCGCGTCCCAGCGCCCGTCGACCAACCCGGCGAGCAGCTCCGGGTGCGAGATCGGCCCCAGGAAGCGCACCGGCAGGCCGAGCGCGCGCTGCTCCAGCTCTTCGCGCAGCGGGCCGGCTCCGGCTAGGTCGAGCGTGACGCCGTCGAGGCCGACGAGCGCGTCGAGCAGGTAGCGGTGGCCCTTGACGGGAAGGAGGCTCGCGGGCGTGACCAGCCGCAGCTCGTCGCCGCCGGGCGGGCTCGCAGTCCGCTCCGGGAGCTCGACGCCCATCCGCAGCAGCACCGGGTGCCAGCCGTCGAGGCCGACCCGCCGCTCGAGCTCGCGCGCACCGCCTTCGCTGATCGCGCGGACGAAGCAGGCCGACTGCGCCTTCGCCCGCAGGAGGTTCGCCTCGCGGATGTCCCAGCGGTGGGCGGTGATGCTCCACGGCACCTGCGCCAGCTCGGCCGCGACCATGGCGAGCGTCGCGCTCGCGGCCGCCCAGTGAGCGTGGACATGGTCGGGCTCGAGCTCCTGCAGTCGGCGCGCGAGCCAGACGGCCTTCGGGTGGACGATCAGGTTCTTGCCGGCGATGCGCGGCTTCGTCCGCAGGGTCCGCGTGAGCAGCGGCAGCGAGCGCGGCAGTCCGCGCACGGCGTCGGCGGCAATGGCGGGCGAGACGACGGGGGCGCTCAGCGTCCGCTCGCGGTGCCGCTCGGCGTCCTCATGGATCAGCTCGCCGCGCGGCCACATCGGCACGATCCAGACCTCGTGACCGAGCCGTTCGAGCGCGGCGATCTCCGGGAGCACGAACGCCTCGAGCGGCCCGTGCGGCAGGCTCGAGGTCACGTAGACGAGCTTCACGAGCCGTTGTGCCGGGACGTGACCTCGGCGAGCAGCTCTTCGAGCCGGGCCGCGATCACGGCCCGCGACCGGTGCTCGACGACGTAGCGCCGTCCGGCCTCGCCCATCTCGGCCCGCTGCTCGGGCGAGTCGAGCAGGCCGCGAACCGCATCGGCCATCGCATGGGCGTCGCCCGGCTCGACCGCGATCCCGCCGCCCGACTCCTCGAGTATCCGTGCGCCCTCGCCCCGCAGGCCGCCCACGACCGGCTTCTCGCAGGCGAGGTACTCGAACACCTTCACCGAGACGATCTTGTCGAGGTACGGATCCGGGAGCAGGTTCGTCACGCACACGTCCGCGCGCGCGAGCACGTACGGCACCTCCTCGATCGGTCGCTCGCCGCCGAAGAGCACGTTCGTCAGCCCGAGCTCCCGCACCTGCGCCTCGAGCGCCTCGCGCCGCGGGCCCTCGCCGCGCAGGAAGAAGACGACGTCCTCGCGGTCCCGGAGCAGCGCTGCCGCCTCGATCACCGTTTCGAGCCCGTGCTTGATCCCGAGCAGGCCGGAGTACATGACGACGAGCCGGTCGCCGAAGGGGTACTGCGCGGCGATCCCGTTCTCGCGTGGGAGCGACCGGAAGAGCTCGACGTCCGCGCCGTTCGGCAGCAGCCGCCGCTTCTCTTCGCCGACGCCGCGCTCCGCGACCGTGTCGGCGAATGCGCGCGTCGTGCAGGTGACGACGTCCGCCGAGCGGTACATCCAGCGCTCGATCGCCCGCAGCACGCGGATCGGGGCCGAGCCCTCGCGGGCCGCGCCGACCGCGACGACCTCGTCCGGCCAGAGGTCGCGCAGGTCGACGACGAGCTTGGCGCCGCGCAGCTTCGCCAGGAGGATCGCCGGCACGGCGGGGAAGATCGGCGGCGAGGTGACGAAGACCGCGTCGACGCGGCCCGCCCGCCAGCCGCTGTGCAGCACCGCCGGCAGGAAGCTGAGGTAGCTCAACAGCTGGGCGCGCCTCGAGACGTTGCGCGCCGTCGTGTAGTAGTTGGTCCTCAGCACGATCGCCCCGTCGCGGCGCTCGCGCATGAAGTGGCGGCCCCGGTAGTCGGGGAACACCTCGCCCCTGGGGTAGTTCGGCATTCCGGTCGCGACGAAGACCTCGTGCCCGTGCTCGGCGAGGTGGCGGGTGAGCGGGTAGAGCCGGTTCGGCAGCGCGCCCATCTCGGGCGAGAACTGCTGGCTGATCACGAGCACGCGCATCCGGGTCACCAGGCGATGCCGACGTAGCGCTCGCCGAGCGCCTCGCGCTGCGCGCCGGTCAGCGAGAGGCCGACCAGGTCGACCACCGTCTTCGCCTGCGTGCCGGCGACGAGCTCGGCGAACTCGGGCGCCGCGTTGCCGACGACGACCGTTTCAGAGCGTGCCAGGAGCTCATGGGCATCGTCGACCATCAGGTCGGCGAGGTGGGGGACGACGGCCTCGATGTACTCGCGGTTGGCGCCGAGCACGCGCGAGAGGTTGACGTTGCCGTCGTAGATCGAGACACGGTAGCCCTTGCCGAGCAGCGCCTCGACGAGGCGCACGACCGGGCTCTCGCGCAGGTCGTCGGTGCCGGCCTTGAAGCTCAGCCCGAGCACGCCGACGCTGCGGCCCGGCTGCGCGAGGACGAGCTCGATCCCGCGGCGGAGGTGGACGTCGTTGCTCTCGTGGACGCTCCGGAGCAGCGGCAGCTCGACATCGCGCTGGCGCGCGGAGTGGAGCAGCGCGCGGACGTCCTTCGGCAGGCACGAGCCGCCGTAGGCGAAGCCGGGGCGGAGGTAGGCCGGCGAGATGTTGAGGCGCGAATCCTGGACGAGCAGCTCCATCACGCGCCGCCCGTCGACGCCGGCGGCGTGGCTGAAGTTCGCGATCTCGTTGGCGAACACGATCTTGGCGGCGTGGAAGGCGTTGGCGGCGTACTTGGCCATCTCCGCCTCGGGGATCGAGATCAAGTGGAGCGGCGCGTCCAGCGTGGCATACAGCGCCCCCGCGTCGAGCGCGCTCTGCTCGTCGATGCCGCCCACCAGCGTGTAGGGCGGGTCGCCGAAGTCCGCGACCGCCGAGCCCTCGCGCAGGAACTCCGGGTTGTACGCGAGCCCGATCTCGTCACCGCAGCGCTTGCCGGACTCCTCCTCGAGCGCCGAGCGCACGGGGCCGAGCGTCGTCCCGGGCAGCAGCGTGCTGCGGACGACGACGGTGTGCCGTCCATCGCGCTCGCGCAGCGTCCGCCCGATGCTGCGTGCGACGCCCTCGACGTGCTCGGTGTCGAGGCTGCCGTTGGCGCGGCTTGGCGTGCCGACGCAGACCAGCGACAGGTCCGACCAGGAGACCGCATGCTCGGCGTCGGAGGTGGCCGAGAGGCGGCCGGCCTCGACGCCGTCGCGGATCAGCTCCTCGACGCCGGGCTCGACGATCGGGCTGCGGCCGGCGGCGATCTGCGCGTTCTTGTCCGCGTTGAGGTCGACCCCGAGCACCTCGTGCCCGAACCGCGCGAGGCAGGCGGCGCAGACCGTGCCGACATACCCCAATCCGAAGATCGAGACCCGCATCGTTCCGTTATCGGCCCTTCTACGCCGTTACCGAAGCCCGGCGTTCGGCGATGACGTCGGCGAGGATGCCGTCGAGGTTCCGCTCCGGCGCCCAGCCGATCGCCTCGCGGATCTTCGCGATCGCCGGCTCGCGGTGGAGTGTGTCCTCGATGCCCTGCTCGTAGACCTGGTCGTAGGGGATGAAAGTGATCTCCGAGTCGCTCTTCGTCGCCTGCTTCACCCTGTCGGCGAGGTCGAGGATCCGCACGCGCTCGGAGGAGCCGACGTTGAAGATCTCGCCTGAGATCTCGCGCGTGTCCATCAGGCCGGCGAGGGCGCGGATCGTGTCCGCGACGTGGCAGAACGATCGCGTCTGCGTGCCGTCGCCGTGCACCTCGATCGGCTCGCCGGCGAGCGCGCGCTCGACCATTCGCGGGATCACCATCCCGTACCGGCCGCTCTGACGCGGGCCGACGGTGTTGAAGAGCCGCGCGACCACCGTGTCGAGACCGCGCTCCAGGTGGTAGGAGAGCGCGAGGTGCTCGTCCATCGCCTTCGAGTCCGCGTAGAGCCAGCGCTTCTCGGTCGTCGGCCCGTACATGCGGCGGTCGTCCTCGGCGAGCGGCCGCTCCTCCCGGTGGTCGCCGTAGACCTCGGAGCTCGATGCGATCAGGACCCGCTTGCCGAACTTGCTGCAGTACTCCAGCACCGTCTCCGTGCCCTGGACGTTCGTGACCATCGTGTGCACCGGCTGTTCGACTATGAGCCGTACGCCCACCGCGGCGGCGAGGTGGAAGACGACGTCGCACTTGTGCACGACCTCGCTGACGACAGCCGGCGACAGGATCGAGTCGACCACGAGGTGGAAGTCGCTCCGCTCGCGGAGATGCGCGATGTTGTCGAGTTGCCCGGTCGAGACGTCGTCGAGGACGAACACCTCCCAGCCCTGCGACAGCAGGAGCTCGGACAGGTGCGAGCCGATGAATCCCGCGCCGCCGGTGATCAGTGCCTTCCCTTTCACCTGTCGAAGGCTACTCAGCCTGGCCGACGCGTCTAATCGCGCGTTCGATCGACGGCTCGCCGGGCTCGAGCCGCAGCGCCGCCTGCAGCTCTCGCCGGGCTGCCGCGCGGCGGTTTGCTCGCAGGTAGGCGAGCCCGAGCTGGAAACGGGCGTCGGCCGAGCGCGGCTCCTTCCGCGCCGCCGTCTGGAGCGGCGGGATCGCCTCGGCCGGCGTGCGCGCGAGCGACGCGGCGACGATGTAGGGCTCGACGCTGAGCGGGTCGAGCCGCCGCGCCCAGCGCAGGTCGCTCCCGGGCGAGGACGAGCCGTTGAGCGCGCTGCTCGAGAGCGTCGCCGAGAGCCACGGCGGAGCGAACAGGACCAGCGCGACCGCGGCCGACGCGACGGCGACGCCGATGCCGGCCAGGCGCGGCGCGGCCCGCGGCTCGCGCGCCGCGGAGGCTGTCCCGAGCAGGGCGAAGAACGGGACGCCGACGGCCGGGATCGTCCAGATCCAGTCGGCCGAGGCATGTGTGACGAAGTACGTTGCGGCGCCGAAGCCGGCCGTCCCGGCGAGGTCGCCGCACCAGGCGCCGCGCGCCGTCAGCCAGACCAGCGGCGCGAGTGCCGCGACGAGGAGCGCGAAGCCGATCACGCCGGTCTCGCTGAGCGCGTCGAGCTCGAACGAGTGGGCGCGGGCCGGCACCTCGGTGCTGCGGCGGTGAATCAGATACGCCGGCCCGAAGCCGCGGTCGCCGATGCCGGCGAGCGGGTGGCGCTCGAACTGCTCGAAGGCCACGCGCCAGAAGTCGTAGCGGTTCGAGCCGAGCGTGCCGAAGTGGGTGCCGGTCGTGTCGCTCTGCGGGTCGTGCTTGAACGAGTGCCAGCGGTCGGCGGTCCAGCGGCCGGGATGGTCGACCGTCGCGAAGAACCCCACCGGGATCGCGATCACCGCCGCTGCCGCCAGGACGAGCGCCGCCCGGCCTATGGTCTTGGCCACCGGCTTCGGCAGCTCGATCCGGCGATCGATCACGGCGTAGCCCGCTCCGGCGACGGCCGCCGCACCCGCGACCAGCAGCAGCACGAGCCCGGCATGCCGGGCCGAGCCGCGGACGTCGCCGCTCGTGTACGCGGCCGTCAGCGCGTCGAACTGCGAGCCGACGAGCGCGGCGAGGATCGCGCCAGGGACGATGAGCCGGAGGCGGTCGCGAGCCACGACGAGCATCGCGACGGAGGAGACGGCGAGCGCGATCCCGCCGCCCTTGCTCTGCGTGAGCAGCCAGCCGGCGAGGATCGCCGCCGCGGCGGCAAGCGCGCCGGTACGCGCGAGAACAGGCGCCCGCCGCTTGGCTGCGAGCACGATCGCCGGCCAGAACCCGATCAGGAACATCGCGGCGGCCCCGTTCGTGTACGAGACGGGGAAGGCCAGCCGGCGGTCGGCGAAGTGGCTCTCCGGCGACGCGCCCCAGCGCAGCGCCGCGCCGGTCGCGAGGGCGAGGATGCCGCAGCCCGCGGCGACGGCTCCAACGACCACGCCACGGTCGATCAGGCCGCGCACGGACAGGCCGAGCGCGAGCACGACCGCGTAGAAGAGCGTTAGCAGCACGTCGTCCCGAGCCAGCGACGGCAACGCCGACCAGGCGATCGTGACCGCCTGCCAGCCCGCGTACGCGACGAGGCACGAGAGGCCGACGAGCGCCGCAGTCGGCGGCAGCGACAGCGCCGAGCTCGCTGCGACGACGGCAAGCAGCAGCGCCGCGAACACCGCGTAGATGAGCCAGTCGCCGGCGTCGATGCTGCCGGTTTCCACCCATGCGAGTAGGCAGGCGCCGGCGATCACGGCGACGACGGGAAGAGAGCTGGCGCCTCGCACGTCTTAGATCATCGATGAAATGTCCACGGCTGCACGGTTTCCGGCCCGGCTGGTCCGATTTGGTCAACCCGCTTGCCAAGCGGTAGAAACGTGTCTACGTTGTGAGCGTCCACTTAGTACATGCGGCGTGGACTGAAATTGCCCGGGTCGGGCATAGATGCGGCAAGTGATTCCTGGTCGTGGGACCAGGTGGAGGAGGGAGAAGTATGTGGCGTCGAGTTTTGGTATTGGGGGTACTCGCCTGCGCGGTCGCAGTCTTCACGGCGGTCCCCGTTGCGTTCGGAGCGACCCCGCAGCAGATCTACAAGGACTACGCCGACAACGGGCGGCTCGATCAGCAGTACTCCAAGGCTGATCTCCAGCGGGCGCTGAAGAGCGCGGCGCTGCAGGGCTACCCCCGCGTCGGAGTGCAGGGCGCGGTGCAGCAGGCGCTGGGCGCACAGGCCGTGAAGACGCGTGGAGGCTTGCCCTTCACCGGTCTCGACCTGACGCTCCTCGCCGCCGGCGGCGCGATCCTGCTCGCGGCAGGTGCGCTTCTGCGGAAGTTCGGCAAGGCCCGGAACTAGCTAGACGACCGAGGGCGGCGGTCAAATGGCGATGCGGTCGGTGAACGCCGAGCCCTTGCCTGCTCTGGAGACCCTGGAGCTCAAGGGCAGGCGAGAGCTTGCGCTCAGGGGTCCTTCCCTGGGCTCGTGGGCCCGTGGGGCGCTCGCGCTCGACGTCGTGCTCCTGCTTGCTGCGGCGCTCATGTCGCAGCTTGGCTCGACCGGGGCGGGGATCGTCGACATGCCCGACGCGTACCTGTTGGTCTACGCAGGGCTTGCCGTCCTCTTTCTCCGGATGCGCGGCATGTACTCGTGGCAACTGCGCCTCTCGATGCTCGACAGCGTCCGGAACGTGGTCGTGGCGACGGTGCTGGCCTCGATGGCCGTCGTCTCGCTGCGGATCCTGCTTCCAGGCAACGTCGACGACCTCGCGCCGCAGTCGCTGCGGCTGCTGGCGTTCAGCGGCGTCTACCTCATCGCCGGCCGCGTCGCGCTCGACTGGGCGCACATCCGGGCGCGGCGGGGGCGCGAGACGGCGCGGCCGACGCTCGTCGTCGGCGCCGGGCAGGTCGGCGCGCTCACCGCGCGGCGTCTGCTCGAGCATCCCGAGTTCGGCCTGCAGCCGGTCGGGTTCCTGGACAAGGAGCCGCTCGACGAGGCAAGCCTGCCGCTGCCCGTGCTCGGGGCGAGCTGGGATCTTGAGCGCCTGATCGAGCAGCACGGGATCCAGCACGTCGTGATCACGTTCTCGACGGCGCCGAGCGAGGTCCTCCTCCGCGAGGTCGAGCGCTGCGAGGAGCTGGGAGTCTCCGTCTCGCTCGTGCCGCGCCTGTTCGAGCGCGTGACCGAGCGGCTGACGGTCGAGCACATCGGCGGCCTGCCGCTCCTCTCGGCCCGCCGGGTGGATCCGAAAGGCCTGCAGTTCGCGGTGAAGTACACCGTCGACCGCATTGTCGCCGGCGCGCTGCTCCTGGTCGTGCTGCCCGCCTTTGTCGTCCTCACCCTCGGCACGCTCCTGTCCGTCGGCCGGCCCATCTTCTTCCGCCAGCGGCGCTTCGGCCTCGACGGCCGCGAGTTCGAGATGCTCAAGTTCCGGTCGATGCGTGCGCCGCTCGAGCCGCTCGTGCTCCCCGACCTTCCGGCCAACACCGCGCCGGGCGGAATCGAGGGCGACGACCGTCGCACGCGCTTCGGCACGTTCCTCCGCCGGACGTCGCTCGACGAGCTTCCGCAGCTCCTGAACGTGCTTCGCGGCGACATGAGTCTGGTCGGTCCGCGCCCGGAGCGGCCCGACTTCGCGCGTCTCTTCGAGCGCAACGTCTACCGCTATGGCGACCGGCACCGCGTCAAGTCCGGGATCACGGGGTGGGCGCAGGTGCACGGCCTCCGCGGCAAGACCTCGCTCAGCGACCGCGTCGAGTGGGACAACTTCTACATCGAGAACTGGTCGCTCTGGCTGGACGTCAAGATCTTGCTGATGACGGTCTGCGCGGTCGGCCGCTACTTCACCGCACCCGACGCGTAGGCGTCAGCCCGGCCGTCTGAAGATCACGAGCACGCTCAGGCCCTCGTAGCCCGTGAAGCGGTGCTCGGCGCCCGCGGGGACGAAGACCGCCCTGCCCTCATCGACGGCAATCCGCTCGTCCTCGATCTCGAGCGTGCCGCGGCCCTCGAGCACGACGTAGACCTCGTCGTCCTCGTGCGGGGACTGCCGGTCGGGCTCCGGGGCGACGAGCACGTAGACGCCGATCTCGAGACCGGGCGAGCGGTGCACGATCTCGTAGCCGCCGCTGGCCGCCGCGAGCCGCTGCTGCACCGCGCGGACGTCGAACAGGCTCATCGGGCGAGCCTATCCCTCGAACGTGGTGGCTCGGCGGAGGGATTGTCCGCAAGGTGCGGCTCCGCGCCGCCGATCCACCATTCGAGCAGGAGTGCGGTCGCCGCCCGACCGACGCCGAAAACGTATCGACGAGCCGGCCGGGCGGGCAGTCCCCCTCGGCCGGCTTGCCGGTTGAGAGGAGGCACACCGAATGAAGCGGTTCCTATTGCTTCTCGCGACAGCCGCCGTGGGGCTCGCGGTCGTGCTGCCGGCCACCGCCGGCGCGGCGACCTTCCGGGGCGCGGTCGTGGCGAAGGACGCGGCGCGCAAGGCGCTAGTGACGGCATCGGGCGACGGCACCGTCCGGACCGTGCGACTGCACACAGGGTTCGCGCGCTTCAGGGTCGGCGGCCTCGTCGCCGTCAACGGCGCCAGGCTTCCCGACGGCACCTACTCTGCCGCCGGGGTTCGCCGCCTCGGCCCCGCGCGGGGAACGCACGTCCGCGGCACCGTCGTCCAGCGGCTCGCGAGACGCCTGGTCGTGTCGGCCGGCGGGAGTGTGTTCGGGCTGGGCGTGACGGGCAAGCAGCTCGCCTCTGACGGCAGCGGCCTCCAGCCCGGCGACAAGGTCGACTGCAACGTGCGCTTCAAGCGCGGCGCGCCCGAGACGCCGACCGGCGGGATCCGCGAGGTCGGCCACGACGGGCAGCTCCTGCTCGAAGGCATCTACTTGACCACCGACGAGGACGGCACGATCGAGCTCGCCGTCGTGCACAAGGGCCGCGTGCTCGTCTCGGTGCCGGACGGCGCCGAGGTCCCCGCCTTCACGGCCGGAGATGTCGTCGTGTTGGTCGTGACCGTCGAGGGCGACGGCTCCTTCACGTTCGTCAAGGGCGAGAGCGAGAGCTCCGACAACGAGGGCGACGACGACGGCATCGACATGGGCAAGGAGCAGTTCTCCGTCGCCGGCGTGATCTCGGCGCTCGGTGTCGATGGGCTCTCGGTGAAGGTCCCCGAGCGCTCCGAGCCGGTGCGCTGCACGTTCAACGCCGGCAGTGGGGTCGTGACCGGCTTCGCCGTCGGCCAGTGGGTCTCCATGACCTGCACGTACGGCGACGGCCGCCTCGTGCTCGTCTCGTTGAAGCACAAGGACGCCCCGCCGCCCGCGACCGACGTGCTCACCGCGGTCGGCACGATCGACTCCCTCGACGGCGGGCAGGTCGCCGTCGACGTCGAGGGCAAGACCGACCCCGTCACCTGCGCCGTCCCGGCCGGCATGAACCTGCTCGGCTTCGTCGAGGGCGACGCGGTGAAGCTGTACTGCGTCAAGAGCGACGGCGCGTTCGTCGTCAAGGCGCTCGTCTCCGACCACGCCTCGATCACGGGCGACGGCTCGTGGTTCGTTCTCGCCGGCACGATCGCGGCGCTCGACGCGAACGAGATCAGCCTCGACGTCGAGGGACGCGACGACCCGGTGAGCTGCAAGGTCGCTCCCGGCGCCGACCTCAGCGCGTTCGCCGTCGGCGGCCACGTCCAGATGAAGTGCAAGCTCATCGAGGGCAGCTTCACGCTCAAGCTGCTCGACTCGGCCACCGCGCACTATGAGCTGAACGGCTAGCTCGCTCACGAGCCAGGCGCCGCCCCGCCGCCCGGGGCGACCCTGGCTCTCCTACTAGATGCGGGCCGCTGCCGGTTCCAGCGCGAGCAGCTACCTCGCCGCCGTGAAGGTCATTTACCACCATTCGGAGGCAAGGAGATACGGGGGTCGAACACCCAACTCGGGGGATGCCCTCTCCCCCGATCACTTCGCTACGATGGGCGCCTCAGCCATTCCGCGGGGTCCGCGGGGGAAGGAAGAAGCGAGTGTTCGAACGCTTCACCGAACGAGCCCGCCAGGTCGTCGTTCTTGCCCAGGACGAGGCGCGGGCGCTCAAGCACAACTACATCGGCACTGAGCACATCCTGCTCGGCCTGCTCCGCGAGGAGGAAGGCCTTGCCGCCCGGGTGCTCGAGTCGCTCGACATCACGGTCGAGGAGGTGCGCGCGCAGGTCGCCCGCATCGTCGGCCAGGGCGACGAGGTGACGACCGGCCAGATCCCCTTTACCCCGCGCGCGAAGAAGGTCTTGGAACTGGCGCTGCGCGAGGCGCTCTCGCTGGGCCACAACTACATCGGCACCGAGCACATCCTGCTCGGCCTCGTGCGCGAGAACGAAGGCGTCGCGGCGCGCATCCTGCTCGACTTCGACGCCGACGCCGAGAAGATCCGCAACGAGATCATCCGCATGCTCTCCGGCCCCGGCCGGCGGCAGCAGGGTCAGGGCGGCGCCCCGGGCGAGAAGTCGAAGAGCTCCAAGCTCCTCGACCAGTTCGGGCGCAACCTGACGAAGCTCGCCGCCGAGTCGAAGCTCGACCCCGTCGTCGGGCGTCAGACCGAGATCGAGCGCGTGATGCAGATCCTCTCGCGGCGCACGAAGAACAACCCCGTGCTGATCGGCGAGCCGGGCGTCGGCAAGACCGCCGTCGTCGAGGGCCTCGCCGCCCGCATCTCCGGCAATCAGGTGCCGGAGCTGCTCAAGGGCAAGCAGATCTACACGCTCGACCTCGCGGCGCTGGTGGCCGGGTCGAAGTACCGCGGTGAGTTCGAGGAGCGCCTGAAGAAGGTGATGAAGGAGATCACCCAGCGCGGCGACATCATCCTGTTCATCGACGAGCTGCACAACCTCGTCGGCGCGGGCGCGGCCGAGGGCGCGATCGACGCGGCCTCGATCCTCAAGCCGGCACTGGCGCGCGGCGAGCTGCAGACGATCGGCGCGACGACGCTCGACGAGTACCGCAAGTACCTCGAGCGCGACGCGGCGCTTGAGCGGCGCTTCCAGCAGATCCGCGTCGACGAGCCGTCGGTCGACGACACCGTCCAGATCCTGCGCGGCCTGCGCGACCGCTACGAGGCGCACCACCGCTGCAAGATCTCCGACGAGGCGCTGGGCGCGGCCGCGGTCCTCTCCGACCGCTACATCCAGGACCGTCACCTGCCCGACAAGGCGATCGACCTGATCGACGAGGCGGCCTCGCGCATGCGCATCAAGACGATGAGCGCCCCGCCGCGCTACCGCGAGCTCGAGGACGAGATCGAGAAGGTGCGCAAGGACAAGGAGGCGTCGATCGAGGCGCAGGAGTTCGAGAAGGCGGCGGCGCTGCGCGACAAGGAGCGCAAGCTGACGCAGAAGAAGCGCGAGCTCGAGGAGAACTGGCGCGCCGAGGAGGGCAACGGCGAGCAGCCGGAGATCGGCGAGGAGGAGATCGCCGACATCGTCTCGATGTGGACGGGCATCCCCGTCTTCAAGCTCACCGAGGCCGAGTCGCAGAAGCTGATCCGCATGGAGGACGAGCTGCACAAGCGCGTGATCGGCCAGGAGGAGGCGATCGTCGCCGTCTCCAAGTCGATCCGCCGCGCGCGCGCGGGCATCAAGGACCCGAAGCGCCCGACCGGCTCGTTCATCTTCCTCGGCCCCTCAGGCGTCGGGAAGACCGAGCTGGCGCGCACGCTCGCCGAGTTCTTGTTCGGCGACGAGGACGCGATGATCCAGGTCGACATGAGCGAGTACATGGAGAAGCACTCCGTGTCTCGCCTGGTCGGCTCGCCCCCGGGCTACATCGGCTACGACGAGGGCGGCCAGCTGACCGAGGCCGTCCGCCGCAAGCCGTACTCCGTCGTACTGCTCGACGAGGTCGAGAAGGCCCACCCGGACGTCTTCAACATCCTGCTCCAGATCCTGGAGGACGGGAAGCTGACCGACGCCCAGGGCCGCAAGGTCGACTTCCGCAACACGATCGTGATCATGACCTCGAACATCGGCGCGGCCACCATCTCGAAGAACCAGACGCTCGGCTTCTCCGTCGGCGACGACAGCGGGCTCTCGTACGACGAGATGAAGGAGCGGATCATGGGCGAGCTCAAGCGCGTCTTCCGCCCCGAGCTGCTCAACCGCATCGACGAGGTGATCGTCTTCCACAAGCTGACGAAGGACGAGATCATGACGATCGTCGAGCTGATGATGAAGCGGCTGCGGGACCAGATGGGCGAGCACGAGGCCGTGATCGAGCTGACCGAAGGCGCCAAGGAGCTGCTCGTCGACAAGGGCTACGACCCGACGATGGGCGCGCGCCCGCTGCGCCGCGCGATCCAGCGCTACATCGAGGACCCGCTCGCCGACTTCGTCCTCGGCCGCGAGCTCGGCCCCGGCTCGACGATCCTGGTCGACCGGAAGAACGACGACGAGGTCGACATCACGGTCATCCCCGGCGAGATCACGCCGGAGAAGGTCACCGTCCCGCCCGACGAGCCGATGGACAGCTCCGAGGACGAGGGCGACGCGACCGAGTCCGAGTAAGAGCTCCGGCTAGCCTCGGCACGTGCCTCAGAGGCTGCACGACCGGCCGATCGCGGCCGCGCTCGCCGGAGCGCTCGCGATCTCGTTCTCGGGGATCCTCTTCCGGGTTGCGCACGTCTCACCGACGACCGGGGCCGTCTTCCGCTGCCTCTACGCGGTCCCGGTGCTGTGGCTCCTGTCGCGGCGCGAGGACCGGCGCTACGGGCCCCGGCCGCTGAAGCAGCGCAAGCTCGCCTGGGTCGCGGGCCTGTTCTTCGCGGTCGACCTCGTTGCCTGGCACCAGGGGATCGAGGAGGTCGGCGCGGGCCTCGCGACCGTGCTCGGCAACCTTCAGGTCGTGCTCGTCGGGCTGCTCGCGTGGCTAATCCTGCGCGAGCGGCCATCGAATCGCGCGCTCGCAGCGATCCCTGTCGCGCTCGTAGGCGTCGTGCTCATCTCCGGCGCGCTCGAGCATGGCGCGTACGGGCGGAACCCGGGCCTCGGCGTCGCCTTCGGGATCCTGACCGCGCTGTCCTACGCCGGCTTCCTCCTGGTGCTGCGGCAGGGCAACGCGGACATCCGCCGCCCGGCCGGCCCGTTGTTCGACGCGACGCTCGTCGCCGGCCTCGCCTGCATCCCGATCGGCCTCGTCTGGGGCAACCTCGACTGGACGCCCGACTGGAAGGCGCAGGCCTACCTGCTGCTGCTCGCCTGGAGCTCGCAGGCGCTCGGCTGGCTGCTGATCTCGATCACGCTGCCGCGCCTGCCGGCGGCGCTGACGTCGGTGCTGTTGACGTTCCAGCCTGTGCTCTCGGTGCTGTTCGCGTGGGCGATCCTGAACGAGTCGCCGTCGGGCCTGCAGCTCGGGGGCGTCGTGCTCGTGCTCGCCGGCCTGCTGATCGTGTCGGCCGGCGCACGCCGCCGCTCACGCAGGTCGGCGGGCGAGCCGGCCCTCGCGGCCGGCGAGACCACGCTCTAGCGCAACTTTCGCGAGACCACGGCGTCCAAAGCGGACATGGCCGTCAGGTTCGTCTTGCTGCTCTGCCTGCTTGCGGCGCTCCTGCCCGTGGCGGCAGGCGCGAGCTCGCCGCCTCCGGGCGCGACCGCCCGGTGCCGTGACGGGACGTACAGCTTCTCCAAGCATCGCTCCGGCACGTGCTCGCATCACGGAGGCGTGGCTGCGTGGCTCGGCGCGAGCTCGTCGGCC
>Ga0247695_1000081_pt1 | contig 18308 bp, 39 predicted proteins | sample CNK36_metaG_FD_182739 | JGI IMG/M metagenome (GOLD analysis project Ga0247695, IMG submission 182739) | Soil microbial communities from Purdue University Martell Research Forest, Indiana, United States - CNK36 | ecosystem: Environmental > Terrestrial > Soil > Temperate forest > Bulk soil...
AGGAATTGTCAGGGGATAACGAATCCTACTGGATAGGAAGTGTAGGGTATGTTGGTACTAGTCTGTCAAGCTAATTCTGTAAATAGTTTTAAGGATGGATAGAAGAGTAGCGGATATCCTGCTCTTCACGGAACCTTACACGACAGATACCGCCTTGTGAGAGAGCTACTTCGAGTGTTCCCGTGGCCTTCTCGGTACGCAATCCGATGAGGATTTGTACGAAGTCGAGAGAGCCTTGATACACTCTCTCTCTTACGAGATGGTAGGTATCGCGCAAAGGTGTCGTGGTGAGTGACTCGGTTGTTCTGATGGAGGTTACACTCATCGTGATTCAACAATAGAACTTCTGGCCCCGCCATCTTTTTGAACTAGCTTAGGGGCAGCATTACCGCTTGGCGGCCTACCTTCTGGATTAGGCTTGGCTGGAGGTGCGGCGGCTCCCGGTGGAGTTCCCGGTGGGACTAGTCCTTCTGCTCCAGCGATTGCTTGCATACGAGCTGCGAACTCGAGGTCCATCTCTTGTTCAGACTGATAGCGTTCGATGATTGTGTTGCCATCGAGCTGACCGTAGTTAGGAAGTTCCCAACTCTCTGCGATGGTCTGTGAGTCGATCTTTACACCGGCCTTACGTAACTGGACTAGACCTAACTTCATGGCCATCTGAGTCATCTCATGGAGTGAGTTGGGCAGGATGAAGAATCGCAGGTTATCCGCGAACACTCGGGCTCTGGTGATCTTATCCGAGGCTGAGCCAAACTTGGGATCTTCATCGGGCAGGTGAGATGGAACTAAGCTGGCCGGGTCGAAGTCGAATACCTCGGGATGTACGCCGTCCATGCCTACGATCTGCATCACCCTAGGTGTGGTGTAGTACTGCAGGACGAGATATTTAACCATCACTCCCAAGTCTCGCATGGGTGGTTCCATAGAGCGGGACATGTCTTCTACGATCGGGCCTTGAGTCTCCATGATCTTTTCCAGTTCGTCCATGGAGCCTACGGTACGGGCTTTGGCTAGGGCTTGTACGTCGTTGATAGCCATCTGGGAGTCCATGGATGCGCCTAAAGCCTCATACATAGTGATTGATTCTGGGTAGACCTTGAGGACATCCATGGGGACAGCTAGGTCTACTCCGATACCATCTACGGCATTACCGTCTAGACCGATGCGTGCGCGAGGCTGCATGGGATCGAAGCGGCGCATCTCCTTCATGGAAGTGGCGTTGGTATCGAACTTCAATGGAGGATCGAGTTGTGATCTGATCTTGTCCATGTTGCCGCGCATGATTTCTTTCATGGATTCATTGAGATCGTAGCCGTCGTGTACAAGTGAGAATCCTAGTGGTTCCCATGGCCAACTGTCGGGAGAGAATGAGACGCCGGGGAACATGCCGTGCCAGTCGAAGCCGGGGCCGTCGTACATGATGCAGCGGTCGCTGCTTATTAGTAGGCGGCGGTACGGGTAGAGCCTTGCGTCATTCTCGTCGGCCTTGCGAGTAAGTGGACGGCCATTAGTATCCTGGCCTACGGTGATTTCCTGTCCGATGTGAGGCACGGTGTAGGACCACGTTGAGCCAGGTTCGCCCATGGGGATAGGTGCGTCGGTGGTGTTGATACTGAGATCTAATACCCACGTCTTGCGGATAGGGACGAGTAGGTCGGGCAGGCCCGCAGTCTCAGCGCGTGGTGTCTTGCCGAAGATACGGTTGAGGACGTTGCCTAGAGCGGCTTTGTGTACGGAATCGTTCTGATACCAATACTTTGAGGTAGATGGGACTAGTCGGTCTTGGTAGGCGGGGAACATCCCGTGCGCCATGGCGACGGGCATTTCGTCGAGGATGGTGACGGCGTAGGCTTCCTGCCAGTTATTACTAGAGGGGAGCTGGGTCGGTAACACACTGGGAGCGCCATAAGTAAGTAATTTGATGTCACCTCTACCTGTACCATGCATGTCCCTTCTGTAGACGGGATGTATCCAACCGCGTCCAGTTGCAGCAGCATATTGCAATGCCTCCTTTACCGCTCTATCTGCGAAGGATTCGAGATACCATGCGCGAGTTACCTTGTTCATCAACAAGGCTTGTTTGGCGTAAGCGTCGTTGTCGCTGTGATAGCCCCAGAAGGGACGGAGCTTACTCATCACTGAGACTACTTCTCTGATATTTCTCTTGAGGCGGTTTGGATTGACACGAGAGCGGTAACTTGCAGCATAGGTAGGCTGAGTATCAATACCGCTGATGGTATCTAGAGCTTTACGGAAGTCCTTGAAGCCGCGTTGTGATTTGAGCCATGCCAAACCGTCTCCCGTGGCATCATCCAGCCAACCTAGCCGTGTTGCTTCACTCGTTGCAGCGGGAGCGCATTGCCAGCTCTTATAGTTTAGTTTCTCAGCCACTAGAAGTTTACCTTATCCAAGTTTACTTCCTCTTTAGATGCGTCACGGCTGCCTAGATCATTTTCTCTTGCGCTTAGGAACCACTGAGCTTCAAGGAATCTCTGACGATACATCTCGCGCTTGCGTTCATCTCTCAGTTGCATGTACAGCCGCAGGAACTCCTTCTCATACTCGGTGGTTGCTGATGATGATATACGCTGGTAGACGCGATCGCGTATCTCTTTATCCTTAGTGGCGATGAGAGCTTGATCATAGTGCATCTCGCGTTGGGATGTTTCGTATTCCTGCCTGCGGAGGATATCCACCAGCTTATCTATTTGAGGCAGAGTGTCTACTTCCTCACGGATGCTGCCTTCGGGAGTGGGACAGTCGGTGAAGGGTGCGAGCGTGAGGTGGCCGTTGGGATAGCGGAAGTAGACGACGGGAGCGACGGTGCCGGGCTTTCTCATGGCAACTCCGCCAGGTTCAGGGCACACTTGATTGCGTTATTCCATCCAGACTGCCTGAACATATAAACCTTCCGTAACAGTCCCACTGGATATGGATCGAGCAGCATTCTCTCGGCCACCCACCACTTGTTTAGCGGATCCCAGTACACACGGGACTTTCTCACTTATACCTCTCCATCTGGTCCATACTGTATGCAAGATCATCTACAGTTGCAATCTCTGTTTGCGTCATATCCTTCGGTGAGAACACATTTGATGGTCGGGATGGCTGCAGGTTGAGCGGCGGCAGCGTTGTTGGATTGACGGAACGCTTCTTACTTCTTGCGGCGATAGGTTCTAAGTCGTGTGGGCAGAAACAAGCCATGGCGGCTGCGAATACCCGGTCATCGTGCTTGCCGTCCTCGTGTTCGAGCTTAGTTCTACCAGTTGCGGTAACTTTGGCTTCAAAGGTTCGCATCTCCTCGAGCAGCCACGGGGAGTTGATGATGAGCCATAGGTTCTTAGCGCACACGGCAAAGTAGCTGGTTAAGGCTTCGCGTGACCATGTGCCGGTGAAGAACCCGCGCTTCCTTGCTACGGCTTTATCACGGCGGGGATTCTTACCGTCGTAGCGGCTCATCATATGGAAGTGAGAGTAGCCCATGCTGGACATGTCTTTCTGGCACATGTCGCCCACTGATGCGAGCTGCTCGATGGAGACGTAAGGCTCCCGCCATTTTCCTGCGAATTCCTTCATATACATGCCGTAGTAGGCGGCGATACCTAGGACGAATGCGAAGGCTTCGGCATGGTTGATGTAGGAGCTGGCCAGTTCTGCTACCTGCGTATCGGGATCGTCGTCGTTCTTGCCCAGGGCCCAGATGGAGATGGCGGTTGAGTCTTCACCTCTGCCGGCGGCTGTGTCTACACCGATAGAGTAGCGGACACCAGGCTGGGGATGCGCCCAGATGAAGAGGACTCCCGTGGCTGTGCCGGCATCCTTGGCGTTAGGCTGGATTTGCTTCTCGAGTAAGGGGATAAGTTCCCAACGGTAGGTCTCGTCACGAGTGTTCGTATATTTGATGGGAATACGCGGCTTATCGTAGTCGATATATTCGGTGGTAGGTTCGTGGTCGGCTTCGATGGATTGGCCAACAATACAGAACATGTCGAAGACTTTCTCTCGCCTGGTTTCAATCTCGGCGAGAGTCTGGTGGCTGAAAGCGGAGGTGATAGAGTGCTGCAGAGCTTCCTCGTCGTCGGCACACATCTCCTGATACCACTTGGCGGTTGTGCCGCCGCGCTTGGCTTCCTCGTGGCCGAACTCCCAGAACCATTGCTGTTCCTTGGGCATACGCCAGCGCAGGCCGGAATGGACGCCGCGGCGATGCTGGTCTTCAACGAGATGCTTCTTCAAGAGTTGGTTGGAATCAACGTATAGTTCGCACTTGGCGACATGCTCACGGGTATCGTGGTTGGGATACCAGTTCTCTGGGATAGGGAAATCGTAGTCGATCCACTGTTTCTTGGGATACATCTCCACACCGCAGAACCATGGCAGAAATAGCGGGCAGTGACGGGCAGCACGTTTGTGCCAGAAGTCGCGGGATGAACGCCAGCGGTCGGGCCACCAGCCTTTGTCACCTTCACCGGAGGATTCTAGGGCACCGAAGACGTTAGGTGAGGCGTGGACAGCGCGAAGCAGGGAGGATTCGATCTGGTTCTCAGCGTCGGTGTAGGTGGCTACTTCGGATAGATGATAGATAGTTGGAGTTGTGCCTCTTGCGATACCGGACATCTGGGCGCCGTGCTGGAATGAGACGGAAGTCTGACACTTACCGAAGCCCATCAGGCCGCGATCGGATTCAACCTTGCGGGTAAGTTCGGGGCGTAGCCAGACGGGGAGGTAGTCGTAGAATAGACGAATCATCTTGGCCATCTCAGCAGTCTTGGTCTGGTCGGCACTGCCTATGACTGCGTTTACACCATAGCCGAAGACGATGCGGATGCCGATTAACAGTTCTACCAGAGTGGACATGCCGAGCTGGCGGGCCTTCAGGATGATGAATTCGAGAGTGCGGCCGGAGGCTTCAAGATCCGAGATGATGTCGTAGAAGATTCGTTGTGGCACGCGGAAGTTGAAACGGTGGATGGTTCCGTCGTCGTCCTTGAGGTAAGCGTAACGGGTCAGGGCGTAAGCGGCATCGCAACTGACTAGGAGTTGTTCGTTGAGGATCCAGTCATGCTCGAACTGAGTTAAGTTTTGTGTACCCTTGGGAGCGCCGTTCTGGTCTAGGGAATACATGTTATAGCGCTTGAGGTGATCTTCAAATGACTGGATATCGGCAATAGAGTGATGTTCTAGGGTTACGTTGAATTCACGTTGGGCTTGGTCGATACGCTGAGACACACGAGAAGGAGCGTACATCTATTCCTCATCTACCAAGACGGCATCTTGTATAGGAGCGGGTAGAGTTCCTTTCACCGCATGGAGACGCTCTGATAGCCGTCTTACCGTTTGTTCAGGAGCCGGCGCGGGGATAACGATAGCCTGGGTGGGAGATGAGGATGATGTGGCGGAGGTTTGTACGTTGACGACGGTGCGTGATCCCTTAGGCATGGGCATCAAACCTGAGACTTGCATGTGCAGGCGGCGGTCGTGGTAACCGTTGTCTATGTCCATGGCGGCTGCAATGTTGGTATCGACAATCTCTGGCTGGGAGACGGAGAGATTTACCGCTGACTTGAGGGCTTTCACTCGTTCGATGACCTTGACGAGTGAATCCAGGATACGATTGGGATCTACGCCGGCAGCCACGCAGAAAGCCTCGAGTGGCAGCGCTTCCCGTACCTGTTTCCATGATTGTTTGTAGACCATCATCAGGCCGCGGGCTTCTAGGTCCGAGGAGGCGTCGAGGTAGTGGTAAGGGTCGGTGGGTAAGCCGCGTTTCTTTAGGCCGGACATGATGTCGGTGAGTAAGGGAGTGATTTGCGGGACGGTAGACAGGGATTTGGAGGAAATACCGAGCTTTTTGTAGGCGGCGAGTTTGGTAATCATTCTTCTAACTCTATACCATCACGATCGGCTTCCATTCTACGCTCAAAGTCCTTGTTAATCTCTTCTTGATCCATGAGGGAGAATTCGGTCTTCTTACGAGGAATAGGTGCGTGCTTGACCGCCCATTCCTGTTGCTGAAGTTCCAGTTGTTTCTCGCTGATGGCGGCTTGACGTTCGAGAGCTAGGGCTATTCTACGTAGCCAGAAGAATTGTTTAACCTCGTCTACGATCTTCATGTCAGAGGACCGTCCGTAAAGCCAACTGGTTCTCCGTCTACGAGTACGAGATGAGAATCCCAGCAGATACGGGCATCGTACACGTAAGGTCGGATTTCTATACTCTTCACAGTGTTGAGAAGTTCACGCAACTCTTGAATAGAGTTAACTTGCTTGATTTCCGCAAGAGACTCGGTAAGGCCGCCGCGTTGTGGACGGAATTTAGCCATATTGTCTATCCCAGAGGTGAATGAGTATCGCGCTCCTGCCTGAGACGGTAGTTATCTAGAGCCGCTGGCCGCATCTGTTCTACCCGTTGAGCTATATGGAGGTTACGGTTGCGTCGGGAGATGAAGTGTAGGACGGAACGGAGAGAGTAGAGGATACCTTCGGCTAGGAGGAAGCCGACAATTAAGTCCGGCCATTGTAGAGGGTGGAGTGCGGGAGTCATGTCTTATCCTCATACGCTTCGGGATATTTAACCTTCATATTTTCCTTGCCAAAGTGTTCTTCCAGGCGCTGCTTCAAGTCGGGTTCATCCATGATCTTCTGAAGGTTATACGCTCTCATCTTGGGAGTGATGGGTACATTGGTAAACCACAACTCAGTCTTCTTGTCCATGCTTATCTCCGCATCAATATCATCAATTATTCTCTTGTAGGCAGCATCTTTCCAGTCTAGGAATTCTTTGCTGTGAAAGAAGCTCACAACCCCAACTCCTTCTTACCTTCAGCCGTGGTATCAGTAACCTCAACCTGTTGCTCAGGGATACCTTCCATGTCGGATGGATACATGATGTGCTCGATCTGTTTGGTACCGTCGAGTTGTTTGGTCTCAACGGGTACGGGCAGGCCGAGTCTTACGCGCTCAGCGTTGGGATTATCCATCGAGAAGGTAGCGGTCTGCTGGCCGAACTCGTTCTCATTGGTTACGGGAGCAGAAGGATCTTCCTTGTCAAAGTTGATAGCAGTAACCGACTCAGGGAAATAAGCGTTGTCGAGTTTGAGAGTGAGCTTTACAGTGCCGGATACTTTACCAAAAGCTATGTGCTCACTCAGGAGTCCCTCTGCATCGAGTAAGCGCTGGCAGATGGATAGCAAGTAGCTTTTAAGCTCAGATCCCGATAGCGCTCGGTTGACAATCTTCTCATTCTGTACTGGTGACATGTTGTAATCCTTTCATAATCTCCTTATGTGTCCGTCTAACACCCTTCTGCTTACCACGGTGCAAAGTAGAACGCCGCATGGCTTCCTCGAGTTTGATACGGTATTCATCCTGATGCAGCCGGGGATCGTCGAGGTTACGGCGTAGGAGAACACGTTCGGGTAAGTGATTCTGCAGGACGTCGATATAGCGCTGGCGGTGTAAGGTACGGGCGCCATCTAGAGACAGGTTGATAGCGACGAAGGGTAAGCGCTTACGGGCCAGGATGAGTATCCAAGGAGACCAGTAGAGCCAGCGAGCGTTAATTCTCTCTTCTAACCGTGGGGTAACCTTAAGTAGCATCAGGTTCCCCGTTGATGACATCCATAAGTTCGTCCTCGGTTGCCTCTACAGTAACAGGTTCAGGAGCCATAATAGGTTCTACCTGTGGCTTCATTGCCTGCCTCTGTGCCAGCCGTTCTCTCAACGATAGCGGTACCGGATTCATTGTTCCAGGTGTAGGAGGAGGAGTGAGCGCAACATTCTGTATAGTGTCGGCCTCCGTTGAGACCTGCGGTGGAGGAACCTGACGAGTAATAACCGAATGAGCCAGCGGTGGCGGCAGCTTACCATTGGCCGCCTTGCGAGCCACCTTTTCAGCGTAGGTATATAGAGGCGGTGAGTCGAACTTCTTGGCTTTACACTTGGGACATTGCCGTGGACGGTGCGGGAGTCTCGAGCGCCAGTCATAGTCGCAACGGACGCAGTGCCATGGCTTAGCAGGTTCGAAGGTATCTCGCCGGCCCATCAGGAGTTCGAGTTCACGGTCGAGTTCCTCACGAATGGCGAAGAGGTATTTGATACGGTCCTGCATCTCCCGAGCGGTATCAGGAAGTTCCCGGCGTGTAACGAAGGTGAAAGATGGCATAGCTAACGATAGGTAGCGTATATAGCACAGTAGGTACTTACAGGTCAAGAGAGAAGTGAGAGTGAGCATCTAAAACGTATGTTACTTAGATGTGACAGCCATTAATGATGGTTCCATGTGTGGTGAGAAGGTAGCTTTAGGGAACTCGAGATGGTAGTTATGCACTGCTGCGGGGCCGTAGATGGACATACAGATGATGGGTACGGCGGTGTAAGCGACTACCCGCCATGGCTTAGTATCGTCCTCGCCTACCGTGAGGTGCCATGCCAGTGCGTGGTAAGTGGTCTGCAAGCCCATGCTCAGGACCGCAACACCGATCACCTTTTGCCTAGAGGGATTACGGCCTAAGAAGCGGTTTCCTTCAATCTGCCGATTAGTACGCTGGACCGTGGACGCCGCATCAGCCCCGATTGACGCCGCGACGAAGAATTCTCCGAGGTACCACTTCGGATCCGTGAACCAGTGTTTAGGCCGAGCCTCAGCAACCGACGTCAAGCTAATTGTTAGAAGTGCGGCTGCCAGGTAGCGCATAGTCCTTCCTGTGAGAACAAGAACGACATAAATCACTTTGTATACGATAGCCGTTAAGCCACCGGATCTTCCCACACCTCGAACACGAGGCAGCATAAGATAAATACCTGCGTGGTACGGTTCCGTGCATATACCTATCTATCACTATTGTTGTAAAAATAAAATGAAAATAAAAATAAACGCTCGATGGCCGTGAGACGTGTCCCCGCCGTCCCTCTTCTCTATGCCGGACAACTCAGACCTATGCCGACCTATGACCTATTAGATCGTTGTGGCCGCCAGCGCCATGGCGGGAGGGTAGGCGATCGCGAGCGCGGCGAATGGGATGGTGCGCGCGTGTTAGCAGCTGTGCGAGACTGGCGGACTATGCCGAAGGACTACGGCCTATTGTTCGAACAATCGCATGGTTAATCGTTCGAACGACCATGTAGAATGACCTGCTACTTTCCTACATGCAATGTAAACACTCCACTTTTCTGTCTCAAAGTGAGACACCTCTGCATCCTCTGACGCTATTTCGTCATTATGGTGAATTTTTCACCTTTGGTTAATTTTTAACCTACCTGTGGAAAACTATTTTTGTCGGTACGTACGATTTCACTTGACATACTTTCACTGTTACACTAGAGTGCTCACTGGAGGTAGATGGCAATGAAAATCACGCACATCGGAAGAATCGAAGGATTGCGGGGAATCGGTTTCAAGCGAGCGCATGAGCTGTGCATGCTTCATATGTACGGATACGGGATTATTTTCATCGTACGTTTCTTGGCGTAACACACATCGGCACGCTACCGTTATAGCGAGGAGGCATCCATGACACATTACTCGCAACGGCAAGCCCGACAGTTCCGCGAGACGTTCAAGGTGGAACTGCAAGGCTACTGGCAGGGCATACTCGGATTCGATGTTGTCAGGTTCGACGATGAAGTGGTTAAGTCTGGTACGCAATCGTGCCGCGAGGCAGTACGGCAGACTTGGGGATCGGATGCGGTGAATCTCGTTAATGAATTACTATGGGTGAACTAATGCGCGGTAGCTATCATGAACGGCAAGGGATTGCTCGTCTCGTACGGCCGTCGAACGTTGCAGACACTAAAATGGAGGCAGCCATGAATAATCTAATCGGAGTGAATGATGTAACGCTGGCAGACACGCTCGAAAGCCTAGTAGATGCCAAGGGTATGACCACTGTACTTGAGACGCTGGCACAGATTGCCAGTGAGAAGGCAGACCACATTGCTACGAACTGGCAGGATACCGGACTGGCGAAGGAATGGGATCGTCTGGCTGCACGACTGGTGAATGATGGATATTACTGCCAGAAACGTGCGTACTTTGGCAAGTGAGTATCCTTAAGTATCTCGCTCGGACTCTTTACGGAGAGTCCTATGGGACATACTTAATCTTAGGAGGCATACAATGGAAAAGTTTGAAGTAGTAGTAGGAAACATTGGCACAGTCTACAGTGGAAATAACTTCATGCAAGCACAAACGAAGTATACGAATTATGTGGAACTGTCACGGTTAAATAGCGGCCGCGCATCGGGTGAAGCTGTGACGTTGTTTCACAATGGAAACATCCGCTCTGAATATCAGGGCACACAATAGAACGATTAAGTGTTTCGCTCGGGCAGCCTTGTGGCTGTCCTATGGGACATACTTACGATAGGGGAGGATATGATGGACACATTTGAAGCATACGAAAAGACAGTGCCGGATTACGTTCCCAAGGGCGGTATTAGTTGGCTTATGGGACGTGTGCATGTTAGTACGTCCGATGCGGAGATTGAGGCTGATATTCGTCGGCGGCTGCCGCAAGCGAGTGAAGAGCAGTTGAGCGAATGTGTGAAGTACGCTATTGCGTGCCATCGTGAGAACCAAGGATTGTATAGGGCAGTAGTATCTGGAAAGTTTTAGTACGGTAGCACGGCATAGAGCGGCCGGGAATGGCGCAACGTCCGGTCAGGACGATAAACACGGAGGCAATATGGTACAAGTTGAATCTGAATACGTTAAGCAAGGACGAGAGTTTCTAGAGCGCAATGGAATAGAGTTTAGGGCAGTTATGATAGGTAATGATTGCCCTAAGTTTTGCTCGGATGCGCTGAAACAGATTGACATGGATAAAGTGGACACATTCCCGCGTAAGACACATATTCACGGGAAACACTATCGTTGCACGTTCTCATGCAAAGGACGTGGCCATATATCAATTGATTTCTGGAATAGTTATTCTGACGCGGAGTTTAATTGGGCACGCAAGAATGCTCACGATCTGAGTTATCAGGCATTGGATAGAATCTTTGGCAAGCGTGGCTATTCTGACGGTTCATTAGGTGTACTTCCACTCAAGAATAAAGAACGTGAGGTTACAGCTTACGACGTTATATGCTGCCTCACCAAAGACGATCCTGGCACTTTTGAACAATTCTGCGGTGATTTTGGTTATGACGAGGACTCGCGCAGAGCAGAGGAAACGTATCGCGCTGTAGTGGACGAGTGGAAACGTGTGCGGAGATTCTTTACGGATGTGGAATTGACGGAAGTGAGGGAAATACAATGATTATCTCTCGTGAGGTAGCCATAACAGAAGAGTATCTAGATCATCAGGCACAGCTGTATGGGCCGTCGTTGCCGCGTGTGGCTATACCGTGGGACTGGCCGAGCGTGGTGGGCCTTGGGCTGGCTGTAGTGGGCCTTGTAATGCTGGTAGTGGAGTATGGGAGGATACTATGAATGCACTAGATGATCTGGAAACCTGCAGGGAATTAGGACGCAAAGCGCAAGAAGCGAGAGCGCAACATGATGAGTCGCGTGCAAAGTTTCACACGGATTATTTACGGCGATTTATCAATGCTAGGCCAGATGAACAGCGCAACGAATTGCGTGCAGCGTTCGATGCTGGCTATAAGGCGGAATATGAGGCGAAGTCTGACTGGCGGAGGTTGAATACGCGCATATGAAACGGACAGGACATGAAGTATTGCAGGAGAAGCGCATCCGCGAATTGACTAAAGCATTGCGAGCTATGTTTAAAGCAGCGGATGAGATTGCGATTGAGTTTATTCAGAAAAAGCGAGCAACTAATTGGCTTGTGGTGAACGAAGCGTATCTGCAAGGCAAGCGAGCGTTAGTACAGTTTGGAGATGATAAAGGAGCATGAAATGAACAGCAAATTAGTCTCAGAATTACTCAAAGGAATCGTGCTAACTCTCGGCCTAGTACTACTGCTTTTTGCTATGGCTGTACTAGCACCACAAGCACGCGCGGACTCCCTTAATGTGTCACAAGTGGCACACTATTTGGATCAGTGGACGGCATTACCGCTAGCTCCTCATGTGGATAGACTGCTCGCGACTAACCTGCTAGACGCGCAAGAGCTGGCGTGGGGTTCGCAATGGCAGGAGGGGAGTTTGTTGGCGTCTGAGAATGCCGTACTGAAGGCGATTACGCTCTATGTGTGGCCGGGTGGGCCGACCATGATTACCGTGGGCGGGGAGGAGTTGGTCTGGGTGCAGTCTAACATTGCGATTGATACCACGCTTAGTGTGGGGTTCAGCGCAGATAGCCTTAACTTTGGGAGTCAGCCCGTGGTTACGCCAGAGCCAGATGTGCTCCTGCTACTCCTCATAGCGCTTGTGGTGGCGTTGCCTGTACCTATGCTCATTAGGTCGGGACTGAGACGGAGTATGGCCAATGTGATGAGGGCGAGACTGGCGAGTTATCGGCCGAGAGTACAGGTGCGGTCATGAAAACGAACCCTTGGCCGATGCTGACTCTCATTTTAGCCGTATCCATGATCTTTTTGATTCGCCATGAAGAAAGCGTAATAACCGAACGGCAACGTACGATTGATGCGCTGATAGATCTTAACCACGATAAGAGCGTGTATATAGATGCTGGGTGTCGGGGGCAATATCAGGGTACTGAGGAAATGCTTCCAAGTGAAGCGGAGGTGAGACCATGACTCGCGGGGATCAGATCCGGGCTTGTATCCACGGGTTAAGTGAGCTTCTGGAGTCCGTAGACCATGAGGATATGCGGGTGTATCTCCAGCAGGATCGTAACGATGAGCTTCAGGAAACTAGGCATATGCAGGAGATATGGGCACAGGAGAAGGGGTTAACTTCATGGGAGAACTGAGTCATTCACAACAGCGGGAGTTAGCCTCACGCTTTGAGATATATGCCAACGAAGCGTGCGATAAGTGTGGCAAACCGTTGGACCATGTGAGATATACGCGCAAGGATGAACGCGGAATGTGGTGCAGCCGGGTTTGCAGGGATGGCGTGGAGGAGGCCGAGCGTTACAGGTTGACTCGTAACAGGCCCAAAAGCAGGTGCTGGCACTGTGGATTGCCTCTAGGGGAAGCACGGGCAGACTCCAAGTATTGCGATTCTACTTGTGCCCGCAATGCTAGGTTCGCTAAGGAAGGTGGCAGGAAGTCCTAAACGATCCTGTAGGGTAGGACATGACCCCCGATTTATGCGGCTTTTTGCATGGTTTCTAAAATCTCAGGTGGTTGGCTATTAGGAGGCATAAATGAGTACTTTACAGACGCAGAAAACAGATCCCTTTGAGGAGTTGCTTGAGCGTACCTACCGCCTGCTCAACCCTCCGGTATTCCATGCTCACTACTGCTCCAAGTGCTTCCACCTGCGGGTGTGCTATCAGAAGCCCTGCAAGTACCGGGCAACAGACCTGGAGCGGGAATGGGAGTGCGGGTGCCAGCATGGGTGAGCTAATGGAGTGGGCGATCATCCTACTGGTGGTAACAGCTAAGGCGGTCAAATGGCTGGTGGAGAGAGTATGAGCGGCGCAGACGAGAAGATACGAGCAGTGCTGAAAGTTACTGCGGATGACGTGGCTGGTTGGTTGCTCGCTACTGGTTCATTGGAGCGTGTATATGCCGACGACACGAATACTATTGAATCGGTGCTGATTAAGCATCTTCTGCCGATTCTGCTGGCAGGGCAGGCGATGCGGGACGATTTCGATATTCAGATTGCACTTGAGGACGAACAGTTGAGCGCATGGGATGACGCTTTGGCAGCAGCGCAGGACCAGCCAGAGAAAGAGAGCGGACGATGAGCGAGTTGGCCAAGGCTCTAAAGTATTTTCTGATCGCCAAGTGGCGAGAGTTGACGCACTACGACCTGAAGGGCGACTTGCAAATGGACTCGCGAGCGGCGCGGCAAGACTTGCAGGAAGCATGGCAGCGTACCAAATTGGAGAGCACCCGATGAAGCGGAGAGAGAAAGCCAAAGCGGGGCCGAAATTTCGCGTGGGGCAGGTGGTCTACCACAAAGGGCAGGGGCATTACGTGCGCGTCGAAGCTATTGGCGAAAAGCTGTATCACCTTAGCATACTCGACAAAGGGCAGTATGTTACTTGGGGTAACGATGGAAAGCAGTTGCGCCCACTCACCGCCCGCGAATCCGGCCAGCGCCAGCGAAAGGGGAAACGGGTATGACGAAATGCGTAGTAGCTGACCCTGTTGAAATTATGTGTCGCTATCTGGATGGCAAAGATGATTTGTCACCGGACGAAAAGGAAATTCTCATGTTCGCGCTGTACTGCGAGAGCAAAGACCGCGAAGGTAGCATCGTCCAGTTGGCAATAAAAAAGTTGGGCGTGTTTGTTTCGCCAGTAAAGCCAGTCGAGCGCCAAGCCAAGGGAGAACAGCGATGAGCGACTGGAGCGAGCAAGCAATGCCTAGGAATCATCCGATGAGGCATAGGGGTGCAGCGATGAGCGACACGAAAGTGAATGTGCTGGAAAAGCTGCGCTTCCGTATCGCTGACAAGTTGGTGGAAGTCTCCGATATGTTTGAGTTCCCCAACAAGACGCGCATAACGATTGTGATTCGCACGCCATGGTTGCCGGATGGTGGCGTGTTGATTTCAGATGACGACTTCGATGAAGCGATAGCCGAGATTCAGCGTTTGCGTCAAAAGGATGTGGTGCAGCGATGAGCGAGGGGAAGAAGCCTAGCGTCGAGGCAATGAAGGTCGCTGAAGTGCACCTAGTATTTGAAGAATCTAGCCCTGAGCTTGATGAAGGTACTCAGATTCGCTTAGCTAAGTTGCTGGACGATTTTAGGTGGCCTCTATTAGAGGCCTTGAAATTAGCTTATAAACTTCCTCGACCTTGGATGGACGGCGGTATTTCATATCCTGAATGGGAGTCTGCTTTCGACACCATTGAGGCTGCAATCGCCAAAGCCGAAAGGACAGCGGAACAGGAGTCACAGCGATGAGCGAGGGGAAGCAGGAAGCACGCAGGCCACGCATCAGCGACATGGGCGTTGGGGATGTGGCCTATGGAATCGCTGTTCAGGCAGTAGAGGGCAAGTGGGATGCTTTGAAGCTAGGCCCATACATGGCACGCTTCGCAATAGATTATGCCGATGAACGTGTAGCAGATGCCGCCTGCCAAGCGAACCAGCCACAGGAGAAAGCGCAACCGGAGAGCGGAGAGATCGGGCAGGAAGTTGACAGATGGCCGCTTTGCTGCCAAGAGTCGTATGATTTTGGATTTCAGATGGGCAAAGTCGCTGGTTCCCGTGAGATGGCTGAGAAGGCGGCGCAGGTTTGTGACAATTACGGGAGCGATAAAACAGATTTGAATGACTATGACTGCGAAACTGCTGCTGCACTTGCAGAGAAGATTCGTTCTCTCGCCGGAGCCGTGGAGCCACCGCAGGGAGAAGCAGAGAAAGAGGGACGGACGTGAGAGCAGGCGACTACTGCTTTCATCCAGTTCTGATTCGACTTCCCATAAATAAGCCGAAAGGTACATCAGTGTGGCCAAAAGGTTGGCGTTGCACCAACTGCCATAGAATTTACCTGTTACACAGGGCGGAAAGGAAAAGCAAGTGAGCCATCTAGACCGCATTGGGATTTTATCAGCAATACTGGCGATACTCTGGAAAATAGACTCTACAGACATGTTCCGCCACATCAGTTCATTTTTCTGTTTGCTGATTGCGATATTCTGCTTCATTGCTGCCTCATATTTCGATAACGAGCATGCCGCTCTAGCTGCGAGCAGGGAAAAAGGAGACGGCAAGTGAGCGCCCATATCTGCCCTACCTGCGAGGAGTCATTTGACTGTGGGCGGCAGTGCTGTGACCTGGATCCCAACGTACCTTGTAGCTTATGTTCTGAGAAAGCTCGTATTCTGATCCGTCAGTGGTCTGAGAACATCCGTCTGTATGGACGCCCTGAAGGACCTATGTCAGATAACCATAACGAAGTCCAGCGGGCTACCACTGGCGAGGATTAGTCCTAAAAGCGAACATATAGCGAAACGCTAGTACTATTACTTTTGTTAAAACACGAAAGTTAAGTGCCTTTATTCTCGGTAGAGATAGAGTGTATATAATTGTATAAGAGAAAGGGGTCCATTTCCCCCTCCCACGGCCAGCCTAGTCGAAAACAAAGGACTTAGCTGAATATCATATTTTGAAGCGATTTGGAGTCTTCTTGGAAGCCATTACTCGATTGGAATAATCGTCAAAAGTGAGGATCCCGCGATCATTGAATCGGCCTTCTACGGAGAACGATGAGGAGTTTTTAAGGCAGGCATGAAGGATACGGCCACCGTCCTCTATGTCGCCAGGGTTGGTAGCCAGAATAATCAGGTTGCTAGACGTAGCACGCTCCCAGATCGTACTGCCCGAGACCAGTTGCCGAGGGTTAGGATAGATTTCACTGGGTTTGAGCTTAGCTATGCCTACAGTTCCCAGCACTGTAATACCTTCCTCACAATAAGCTGAAACATTGCTGAGAAGTTCCTTGACCTCATTGGGATTATTAGGATTCTTTACCAGCATATCGAATCCTTCCCAGAAGATGAATTTGTAGCCGCCATCTTCGATCTTCTCCATGACTTGTAGGAAGGTCTTGGCATACTTTCCAAATGCGGGAATAACAGGTACTTGCTCGAGAGGAAATTCCATGCTTTCCAAGGTATCTTGAATATCATCTAACGGCCGATCGCCACAGACTACGCACCATGGGACAGGATAAGATTTCAAGCCTAGAACTGGTAAACAGGCGTTCCACATGATTAGAGCTGGTAATGCGAAGCGGGATTTCCCGGCACTGGATATGCCGGCTAGAAGATGAACTCGTTTTGTAGGAAGTATCTTTTCAATAATGAATTTTGGTTCAGGCTGGTCGGTCATATAGCTCCAAGTAAGTGTGAAGGGCTGGCCTTGGAGAACCAACCCTTCCACCTGAGTCCGTTTATAACGGGCGAGACCGCGAATCTCGCACCTCAATCTTACTCTATCTGTCAATACCCTAGTAATTGCGGTGTTTTGAAACTACCCCTATATCTTGTTGTAGAGAAACACTATAAACAGTGCTAGGGTGTCACACCTTGGAGGCATCCCATGAAAAACCAGCTACGTCGTCTGAGGCTGCGTGAAGGCGATATCATCGTGGTTCGTAATCCAGAAGCGATGCACGCTCTGACGAGGCTTAGGGCGGTAGAAGGAATTCCTAAATGCCCGATTGTCTGCTCACCTGAAAGCATCCATCGCTTAAGCAAAGAATACCTTAAAAAACTCCTAGATAAGTCTTGACATGAGCACCGTAGTGTGCTCCAATGTGTTACACCATGAGGAACAAACACAAGAAAAGGAATCCGGCAGGTGGCGCCCAACCATTCAGGCTACCAGTTCTAACCTGTATGAGATGCGGCCACAGCTGGCATCCCAAGATGAATAGACGGCCGATACGTTGTGCTAAGTGTAAGAGTCCGTACTGGGAGAGGGAACGGGAATTGAGTAAGCAGGTTGAGGCCGCGGAGAACGAAGGTTTGGCGGTAGAGGTTAAGACTGAGGAGGCATCCTAATGATACGAGACTTAAAGCTCTATTACACCAACGCTCTATTTGTCGTAACCGGCGCCATTCCTTACTACCTGTTTGGTGCCCTACCAGGCAGCATCATCATCAGACACTTTTGTGGCCCTGAGTCACCGTCGCCAGAAGGTCCGTGCCTGTCCTTACTCATCACCTTAAGCGTAATAGCCATACTTGGTATGCCGATAGCTTGTGCTCAGTTTCACAAAACGGGTAAATGGCTCTGGACAGATGTACTGCACGTATTTGCTCCAGCTTCCTAAACGATATGGGACACCCAAAGGATTCCATGCTGGCTGATCTCACTAGGCGGTATGTCGGGGGAAGCTCCGAAGGAAACCGCGCATCTGCACTAACTTGGTGCGGGGGTCAGCATGGAGTAAGGACTTGATATGGGACACCAACCTCACCGTAAATCTAAGCCACTGGTCAAACGTCGGGGAAACGTTACCAACCCCGTAAACCATTCGACGGTGGCTAGGATAAACGGTGAAGCTAAAGGTGTCTCCTGCCGGCCAAGCGGTCTCCCTGTCCCTCAGCAGCCGGGACCGCTGGCTGGCCTTGGACGTTACTACTGCGGTGCTTGTGGTGAATGGAATTGTAACTGTCCAGTAGAGCAAATTAGGAGACGTGAACGTGAGAAGTATAAAGAGGAACAGGAGCCGAAACCTAGTCCCCTGGCTGGCCTTAACCTAAGTGATACCGAATGGGACTCGTTGTTCTGTATGGCGGTG
>Ga0247695_1000085_pt1 | contig 17014 bp, 12 predicted proteins | sample CNK36_metaG_FD_182739 | JGI IMG/M metagenome (GOLD analysis project Ga0247695, IMG submission 182739) | Soil microbial communities from Purdue University Martell Research Forest, Indiana, United States - CNK36 | ecosystem: Environmental > Terrestrial > Soil > Temperate forest > Bulk soil...
TGGTCCAGCCGGCGGCGGATCGAGCAACGTCGTCGAAACTTTGAGAGTCTTCGTGTCAACCACCGCAATGGTGTTCGTGCTTGCAGAAGCGACAAACAATCGCGAACCATTTTTGTCCAGCAACAGTGCCGAGGGATGACGGCCGACGCTTACTCGGCCACGTTGACGCAACGTGCCCGTTGGTCCTGCCGCAAAAGCTGAAACTGTCGTTCCGCCCCACGCGGAAACATAAACCTCGTTTGCCGGCGAAACGACCACACCGTAAGGATAAACTTCGGTCTTCAAACGTTGGGCCACGCGCTTGCGCGCGAGATCGACAACCGCGATCGAATCACCGAGATTCTCCGCGACGAACAAATACTTGCCGTCGTTCGACAACGCAATGCCCGCCGGAAAACGCGTGCCGTCTTTCTTTGGCTGCTTGACGGCGAGGGCGATGGTGTCGATCAACGTGGCTTGCTTGTCGTGCCATGAGTAACGATAGATCGCGTCTTCATTGCCGCCGGAAACGTAGAGAGTTTTTCCGTCACGCGAGAAAGCCAGCCCGAGGAAGGCTGACGGCTGCGCGATCGTTTGCGTGACTGTGCCGCTCTGCGGATCGACGACTTGTATTCCCTGCTGGCGCCAGCCGCTGAGTGAGAGCACGAGTCGATCGCCTTCCGGCGACGCGATCATCGCCAGAGGCATGTTGCCTGCGTCAAACGAACTGCCCGCCGGATCGAGACAAAGGCCAGTCGGCAAGCAGGCCTGGTTCGTAGTTTGGCCCAACGCGCTCATGCCCGCGAACACGATCACGGCCAGAGCGGCAAGAATGTTTTCTCTCATCAGTTTTTTGCTAATCATGGTTAGTTGTCTCAGGGTGCCAGAGTCTTTGTGGTTTATGATCGCACAGAATGCTACCTTACGAACATGCGAGTTCTCGTAGTTGAAGACGACCCGCGGATGGCTGAGGTGATTGCCAAAGGCCTGCGCGAGAACAGCTACGCGGTCGATATTGCTCACGACGGAGACGCCGGCCTCTACCAAACGTCGATCAACGATTACGACGTCATTATCCTCGATGTGCTGTTACCAAAACGTGACGGCTTTGCAGTTTGCAGCGAACTGCGTGCGCGTGGCAACAACACGCCGATCCTCATGCTCACCGCTCGCGCGGCCATCGACGATCGCATCACAGGCCTCGACGCCGGCGCGGATGATTACCTGACCAAGCCGTTTTCGTTTCGCGAACTGCTCGCCCGGATTCATGCGCTGTTGCGGCGCGATGCGCAGCTTCGCCCGAACGTGCTGGAAATTGGCGATCTGGTGCTGGATTCAGTGAGCCACCGCGTTTCGCGAGCGACGCGTGAGGTCCAGCTAACGGCGAAAGAGTATGCGCTGCTCGAATATCTCGCGCGCCGCGCGGGCCAGCTCGTGTCGCGCGCTGAGATCGCGGCGCACGTGTGGGACGACACGTTCGATCCGTTTTCAAACACGATCGAAGTCTACATGAACCGGCTGCGCAAAAAGATTGACGATAATCATGCGGTCAAATTACTTCACACCCGCCGCGGCGAAGGCTACACGCTCGAGCTTCGTCACTAATTCGCGAAGGATTGTTAATCCTCTATTAAGGTTGGGCCAGATATACTGCCACGGATCACGAATCGGGTATGTCGAAGCTTGCAATACCGAAGGAAATCCCCCTTGCGGTAATCTTCGCACTGGTCTGTCTCTCCGTATCTTACGCGCAGGTTCCTGCGCCAACACCAGTCGATTCATTAACACTCGACGAAGCGTTGCGGCTCGCAAACACCCAGGCGTCTTCATATCAATCCGCAGTCATCAACGAACGTATCGCCGCCGAAGACGTCCGCCAGGCACAAGCTGCGTTTCTGCCCAAGATCAGCGCGCCGTTGAGCTACATCTACACATCGCCGTCGCTCGGCTTGCCGCAGGGCGAACCGCGCGCGCCGAGTTTCATTTCCGCCGACGCCATCGGCGTGACTGACGCCCTGGTAAACGTCTCGGGAGACTTCGACATCGCCGGCCGCTTGCGCGCCACGGTTACAAGAAATCGAGCCCTGCTGGCAGCCGCAAAGGCCGGCACTGACGTTGCCAAACGCGCGCTCGCCCAGGCCGTGATCGAAGCCTATTACGGCCTCTCACTCGCCACTGCACAACGCCGCGCGGCGGAAACGAACCTGGCCACGGCCGCCGACTTTGAAAAGATCACGTCGTTACTTTTGAGCGGTGGTGAGGTCGCCTCAGTCGATCTGACACGGGCGCAACTCCAAACCTCTTCACGCCGCGACGAACTGCAACGCGCGCGCGCCAACGAAGAAGTCGCGGCCGGCGCGCTGCGCGTGTTCGTGGGCTACGAGTTTTCCCGTCCCATCAACCCGAGCGATCTCGCGCTTGCGTTGCCGGTGGATCTCGAGTTTCGGCAATTCAAGGCCGAAGACGTTTCGCACCGCCCTGACTTCATCCAGCTCGAACAACAACTGCGCGCCGCGCGCCAGGAGATCAAGATTGCGCGCGCCGATCGCTTGCCGTCTCTGAGTTATTCCGTCAACGGTGGTTTCGAAACTGACTCGCTAACCCAGCCGCGCTTGAAACAACACAGCGGCGTTGCGGGCGCGATCAGCCTTTCGATTCCCATCTTCGATTGGGGCGCGACACGCAGTCGCGAACGCCAGGCACAACTCAGAGTCGATCTCGCGGAGAACGAAAGAACGATCGCGTTGCGCGGCTTCACGCAACAGTTTTACGCCGCGCGCGCCCAAGCCGAAACTGCCGCCACGCGCATCGGCAACGCGCGCGATGGCGTGATCAAAGCGCAAGACAACGTGACCGCGTCGATTGCGCGTTATCGCGCCGGCGAGGCGCAGATCGTTGAAGTCACTGACGCACAAACCACGCTCGTCGAACAACGCAACGCTTTGTACCAGGCGATTTTCGATTACCAAACTGCACTCGCGCGACTGCGACAGGCAACGGGCCAGTAACCGCAGGGATTGAAAATATGACTGACGTTCGCCAACGAAATACGGTCCTGATCATCATCGGCGGAGGCCTCGTGATCCTGCTCCTCGCCGGTCTCGTTATCTGGCGCTTGCGCAGTTCGAAAGGCGAACAGGAAACGGAAGTCACACCCGTCGTCACCGTCAAAGTCGTAAAGGCGGAAAAGGGCAGCATTGCCGCTCCGATTACGGCGGTCGGCACGATCTGGCCGCGTGAAAAAGCCGACGTCGGCGCCAAGGTCAGCGCGCAGATCAAGAAGATGGCGCTGCTGAAAAACAAAATGGTTCGCGCCGGCGAAGTAATTGCCGTGCTCGAATCGAAGGACCTTCAGGCACAACGCGCCGAAGCCGCCGGAGCACTCAACGAAGCGCGCGCCAACGAACGCAGCCTCCTCACCGGCACGATTCCCAAGACCAACGCGGAAGATCAGAAGGCGCTGCTCGACGCGCGCGCGAAGGTAAACAACACGCGCGCCGTTTACGAGCGCCGCCTCGCGTTGTTTGAAAAGGGCGGCATCTCGCAAAAAGATCTCGAAGCGTCTCAACTCGAATACACCCAAGCGCAGGACGAACTGCGGCTGGAAGAACAGACCGTCGCTTTGCGCGTACACTCGCTGAATCCAAACGATCGCGCGCTCGCCGCCGCGCGCACCGCGCAGGCGCAACAACATCTCGCGACGCTCGACGCGCAACTCAGCTACGCGACGATTCGCTCGCCCATCACCGGCATCGTTACCGATCAGTTTCAGTATGAAGGCGAGTTCGCTTCCGCCGGCGGCAAGCTGGTTACGATCGCCGACACGAGCACTGTGATCGTGAAGGCGCCGTTTTCCGATACGGCGGTGGCCCAACTCAAAACCGGCGACAGCGCCACCGTCGTGCCGACCGATACGTCCGCGGAAGAGATGCACGGCCAGGTGACGATGTTGAGCCGGGCCAGTGATCCCACAAGCCGCACCGTCGAGGTTTGGGTGACGTTGGGAAATAGCGACGGCAAGTTGCGCGCGAATGGCGCCGCGCAGGTGACTATCGCCGCCAACTCGAAAAACGACGCCATCATCATTCCGACTTCAGCCGTGACACTCGAAACGAGCGACGCGGACGAAGGCACCGTGATGGTGGTCGACGACAAGAACGTGGCCCATGAAACGAAGGTGAAGATCGGCATTCGCACGCCTGACAAGGTTGAGATCGCCGAAGGACTCAAAGGCGGTGAAACCGTCGTGGCCGAGGGCAACTACGCGCTGGCCGATGAAACGAAGGTAGAGCCACAGGGATCCGCGGACGAGAAGAAGCCGGACGAAAAAGAGCCCGCGGATAAAGAGAAAGAAAAAGATAAAGAGCCTTGAGATTAGCTAGCCTGGTTTCACGTCAGTCTCGCGCGATCGTGGTGATCGTCGTGCTGCTCTGCGCGTCCGGCCTCTATGCCGCGTGGCAACTGCCCACCGCCGTTTTGCCGCAAACTGATTTTCCCCGCATCGTGATCATCGTCGACAACGGTGAAGCTCCCGCGGCGCAAACGCTCGTCTCAGTCACGCGCCCGATCGAAGAAGCGATGAACGGCATTCCGGGCATCAGGCGCGTCAAGTCGACGACCGCGCGCGGTTCGTCAGAGATCAATCTCTATTTCGACTGGGGCGGCGACATCAACCAGGAACTCAGCCTGGTCCAGGCGCGCATGTCGCAACTGCTCACGACGCTGCCGCCGACCGCGCAGATTCGCAACATCGACCGGCTCACGTTTGCGGTCTTTCCCGTAACCGGCTACAGCCTGACTTCAGATAAACGCGATCAGGCAACGCTCACCGATCTCGCCACTTACGTTGTTCGCCCGCAGCTCGCACGCCTGCCGGGCGTGGCCGTTGTTGCCGTCGCGGGCGGCAAGACGCGCGAGTTTCACGTCACGATCGATCCCGAGAAGCTGCTCGCGCACAACGTCTCCACGCAGCAAGTAGCCGAGGCGATTCGCGATTCGAACGTCATCGTTTCGCCCGGGCTGATCGAAGAGAACCATCAACTCGAACTCGCGCTGATTAGCGGCCAGGCGAAAAGGCCGGACGAACTCAACAACATCGTCGTCGGGACAGTTAACAATGCTCCGGTGCGCGTTTCGGATGTGGCAACCGTCGGCGCCGGAGTCGAACCGCAGTACACGATCGTCACTGCCGACGGCCATCCGGCAGCGCTCATAAACGTCAATCGCCAACCCGACGCCAACACGGTGACGGTCGTCGACGAAGTCAAAGCCGCGCTCGACACGCTGCGCGCGCAGCTTCCCAAAGACGTGCGGGTCGCGCCTTATTACGATCAGTCGCTGCTCGTGCGCGAGTCGATCAATTCGGTACGCGATTCGATCCTCGTTGGCCTGCTCCTCTCTGTGATCATCCTCTACGCTTTTCTGCGTAACTGGGGCACGACGTTCGTGGCGATTCTCGTGATTCCCGTCACGGTGCTCGTCACGTTTCTGGCGATGGGACTGGCCGGCCTGAGTTTCGACCTGATGACACTCGGCGGTGTCGCCGCCGCGATTGGGCTCGTGATCGACGACGCCATCGTCGTCGTCGAAAACATCTACACGCACATGTCGCACGGCGAGTCGCGACGCAAAGCGGTCGAGAAGGCAGTTTCCGAAATCACTGTCCCGATCATCGGCTCGACGATCACGCCCGTGGTCGTGTTCTTGCCGTTGACGTTGCTGACCGGCGTGACGGGCGTGTTCTTCCGTTCGCTCGCTTTAACGATGGCCGTCGCGCTGATCACGTCGCTCGTGCTGGCGCTGACTTTCACGCCAGTGCTGGCGGAAAGATTCGTGAAAGCCAGGCCGAGTGGCGACTGGACCGTTTCCACTGAAGACGACATCGGCCACGGCAGGATTCTCGGATCGATCATCAAGCGTTACGAATGGGTGTTGGGAATCGCCCTGGATAAACGTTGGGTCGTGGCGGTCACGATTCTGCTCGTGCTCATTGGGTCGTATCTGTTGTATCGCGGGCTCGGCTCCGAGTTTCTGCCGGCCTTCGATGAAAGCGCGTTCGTGCTCGACTATCTCTCGCCTCCCGGCTCGTCACTCGAAGAAACCAATCGCATGCTGAAGGACGTGGAAGGACTGTTGCTGAATACTCCGGAAGTCGAGAGCTACTCACGACGCACCGGACTCGAGATGGGCTTATTCGTAACCGAACCGAACAAGGGCGACTTCGCCGTCAAACTCAAGCCCGATCACAAACGAAGCACCAAGCAGGTGATCGCGGAGCTTCGCGGACAGATCAAAAAAGCGGAACCGGCGTTGGATATTGAGTTCGTGGGCATCGTGCCGGACGTGATCGGCGATCTTGAAGGCAATCCGGAGCCGATCGAGGTGAAGCTATTCAGTGAAGACGCGACGGCGCTACAAGCGAAAGCCGACGAAGTCAAAGCCGCTCTGGACAAAGTCGAGCACGTGGTCGATACGCTGAACGGCGTCGTCATCAGTGGGCCGGCCGTGACTTTCAACATCGACCCTTTGCGCGCGTCGCAGTTTGGTGTCAACGCCAACGACATCGCCACGACGATCACGACCGCGATCTCGGGCGATGCGTCGTCGTCGATTCTGCAAGAGGACCGCCTGATCAAAGTGCGCGTGATTTTTCCGCCCAGCGTACGAACGTCCCTCGACAGCGTGAAGGGCTTGCACGTGCGCTCATCATCGGGCCAACTGCTCCGGCTCGATCAAGTTGCCGACATCGAAGTCGACAAAGGCCAGGCCGAAATCGAGCGCGAAAATTTGCGGCAAATGGTCGCGGTGACCGGGCGTCTCGAAGGAGGCGATCTCGGCACCGCGATCCGGCAGATTCAGGAGCGGTTGGCGAAAGACGTGAAACTGCCGCCGGGCATGTCGATCGAGTACGGTGGGCTTTACGAAGAGCAGCAATCCAGTTTTCGTGAACTGCTCACGGCGCTGGTGCTCGCCGTAATGCTCGTGTTCATCACGCTGCTGATCGAGTTTCGCTCGTTTGCGCATCCGATCGCGATCGTGACCGGCGCGGTGCTCGCGCTGAGCGGCGTGCTGCTGGCATTGTTCATCACCGGTACGTCGCTTAATGTGGTGTCGTTAATGGGCATGATCATGATCGTCGGCATCGTCGCGAAGAACGGCATCCTGATGCTCGACTCCGTTGAAGAACAACTGCAAGACGGCAACACGCTGCGAGAAGCGTTGATTCGTTCCGGCCGGCGGCGCTTTCGTCCCGTGCTCATGACGTCGCTCGCGGCGATGCTCGGCATGTTGCCTTTGGCGCTCGCGCTCGGCGCGGGCTCAGAGTTGTTGCAACCACTCGCGATCGCCGTCATCGGCGGACTGACGATGGCGCTGGCGCTCTCGTTGATTGTGACCCCAACCGTCTACTCAATCCTGAGTTCTCGCTCAATTGACTCCGAAAGAAGGTCCTATGACTCCTATTAAAACTGCATTCATCGCGCTTGTGCTTGCAACCGTCGCGTTTCAAAGTGGCAGCGGATACAAAGTTGAAACGCGCTATCCCGTTCCGGGCAACGGCGGTTTCGACTACGTGACGATCGATAGCGCCGCGCGCCGCCTGTATCTTTCGCACGGCACGCAAGTGGACGTGATCGATCCTGACAACGGCAAGTTGATCGGCACGATCGCCGACACGCCTGGTGTTCATGGGATCGCGCTCGCACCCGAGTTCAAGCACGGCTTTACCAGCAACGGCCGTGAGAACAAGGTTTCGATGTTCGACCCCACGACGCTGCAACTCATCAACAAGATCGAGGTCGGCAAAGGGCCGGACGGGATTTATTACGATCCGGGCACGAAGCGCGTCTTCACGAACAATCATGGTTCGCACGACATCAGCGCGATCGATGCGAAGAGCGGACAGGTCGTCGGCACGGTCAAAGTCGAAGGCGACGGCGAGTCGGCAGTGGTAGCGGACGGACTTGTTTACGTGAACCTCGAAGATAAAGACGAGGTCGCGGTGTTCGATCCGAAATCGCTGGAAGTGAAGAAGCATTTTCCGATTGGCGTCGCGAAAACGCCGACGGGTTTGGCTTATGACGCGAAGACGAAGCGGCTGTTCATCGGCTGCCGCAACGAGCCGAAGATGGTCGTAATGGATGCGACGTCGGGGCACGTGATTGGCAATTTCCCGATCGGGCGAGGGGTGGATTATGCTGCGTTTGATCCGGAAGCGAATCTGGTTTTCTTTTCGTGCAGCGAGGGTGTGTTGAGCATCTTTCGCGAGAAGTCGGCGGATCAATATGAGGATGCCGGGGCGGTGAAGACGCAAGCGGGCGCGCGTACGATGGCTTTCGATCCGAAGACCAGGAAAGTGTTTTTGAGTACGGCTGAATACATTGAGTCGCCGCCGGCAACGCCGGGCGGCCGCCCGCAGCGCAGCATTAAGCCTGACTCGTTTGTGGTGCTGGTGGTGAGTAAGTAAAAACACGGGATTCCACCAATGCAGTCGCTGAGCACACGGATCCCAACGACGCAGTCGCTGAGCACACGCATCTCACCGACGCAGTCGCTGAGCACACGGATCCCAACGACGCAGTCGCTGAACACACGGATCCCACCGACGCAGTCGGTGGTGCTTAAGAGATCCGACCTACACACGCGGTGAAACGCGATTTAGAATCCCACCAACGAAGTTGGTGGATTGTTCATACCCAGGGGAGAAATAACATGCGAAGAAACAGATGTCCGCAATGCCTCTTCGGCATGGTCCTTTCGGCAATCATTTTGGCGATGGCTGCGGCGGCGAACGCACAATCGCTTGCGAAACCAACGCCCAGCCCAAGCCCAAGCCCAACGCCGATCCCGTCACCGACGCCGTCGCTCGAGCACGAGTTTTTCAAAAACATCCTGCGCGATCAGAAAGCGATCTGGACCAGCCCGCTTCATCTCGAGCGCAGTGATGCAAAATGGATAATTCCGTCCGGCATCGGTTTCATGGCGCTCGCAACCACCGACCGCATGACCGGCGATGAGATCGGCGAAGCGAATGGACAGAACAACGCCAGCCGAATCATCAGCTACGCCGGATCGGCTTACGGGCTCGCCGCCGTCACCGGCACTTTCTATCTGGTCGGTCGCCTGAAACACGACGACCGCGCCCGTGAAACCGGTGTCTTATCCGCCGAAGCCATAATCGACAGCCTGATCGTTGAAGGCGCGCTCAAGGGGATCACGCAGCGTGAGCGGCCGTCAGCCGGTCACGAACGCAGCGAGTTTTTCGACGGCGGAAGCTCGTTTCCGTCCGGTCACGCAACTCAAGCGTGGACCGTAGCGACTGTAGTCGCGAATGAATACCACGACCGGCTCGCGGTCCAACTCGCCGCCTACGGAATCGCGAGCGCAGTGAGCGTGGCGCGCTTCACCGGCCACAACCATTACATCTCCGACGTGGTCGCGGGAAGCGCGTTGGGTTGGAGCATCGGACGCTACGTTTACAAAGAGCATCATCGCGAGACGCCGCTGATAACGATGCAGTTCGATCGCCGCACGCATCAATACGCCGCCGGCGTAACGTGGAATTTTTAAGCACCTTTTGTGCCTTTTTGTGGCTAAGATTTAGACTGAATCATGCTTGACTCGGTGCGCACACGACTGACGCTTTGGTACGCCGGCGTGCTTGCCCTGTCGCTCATCGCGTTCGCTTTCGTCATCTACTACGCCGCCGGCAACATCTTCCACGAACGCCAGGACAAATCACTTCGCTCGACCGCGCAAACAGTCGCCAGCGCGTATCTCGAAGAACTCGGCGAAGTACACTCCGTCGCAAAAGCAGGCGAAACTGTTCTTGCCGAGCTGAGCTTTCCCGATCGCCACGTCCAACTCACCGATAGCAACGGCCTGCGCCTCGCGTCATCCGGCAATCTCACCGGCTCGACGATCACGATTCCTGACGCCACACTCGCCCAGGCGCGCGAGCGAGGCGTCGCTCACGTAACAGCAAATGGCCTGCGCGTCGCGGTCGTTCCACTCTCATCCGATCGCACCCTCGGTTTCGCTGAAGTCGGTGAACCCTTGAGCGTGGTGGAAGACGGATTGCGCGAACTGCGTCGCGACTTGTTCCTCGGCGTGCCGCTCGTGCTGCTCCTCGCTTCAGCGGGCGGCTACTTCCTCGCGCGAAAGAGCCTCGCACCAATAGCGTCAATGAACAGCCAGACGCAACGGATCTCGGCCGAAAACCTCTCGTCACGACTCGACGTCACCACCCCGCGCGACGAACTCGGCCGCCTCGCAACCACGATCAACGATCTGCTCGCACGTCTCGAAAGTTCATTCACCGAGCAGCAACGATTCATCGCCGACGCGTCACACGAACTGCGCACGCCGCTCGCCGTCTTGCGCGGCGAAACCGAAGTCGCACTCGGCAAAACGCGCACCGTCGACGAATATGAAAAGTCGCTGTCGTTGATTCAGGACGAAGCCGAACGGCTCTCACGCATCGTAGAAGACTTGTTCCTCCTCGCGCGCGAACCAATCAACACGCGCGCCGTGCTGAACGAGGAACCGATCTCGCTGAACGAAGCCGTCCAGGATTGTGCGCGCGCCGCGCAGGTGCTCGCGGCGCGCAAAGGCGTGCGCTTGAAACTGGAAACTGATCCGCCGTCGATCGCCTTGAACGGCGATGAAGAGCTGATCAAGCGAATGATCCTGAACCTGCTCGACAACGCGGTGAAGTACACGCCCCCAGGCGGCGAGATCTCACTCGCGCTCGCGCGTGAAAACGGGAACGCGGAAATCGTCGTGAGCGACAACGGGATCGGCATTCCCGAAACGGATCAAGCGCGGGTGTTTGATCGTTTCTATCGCGTGGACAGAGCGCGGGCGCGCGCACTCGGCGGCGCCGGACTCGGATTGTCGATCGCCCAGTGGATCGTTGAAGCTCACGGCGGAGAGATCGGCGTCACCAGCGCGCCGGGCCGCGGCAGTACGTTTAGAGTCACGCTGCCCGCGAAAGCGTCCGGTTAGTCGACCTCTTCCTGATCGAGTTTCTTTACTGAATACGATTCTAAATATTTCGGATCGCGCCCGTGCGCTATAACCGTGTAACCAGAATGCCCACTTCTGCCTTCCACCTCCCAGGTAAATCTGTAGTTGTTTTGATTGTTGAGCCGCCGGGCTTGTTTCACGTCGGCGATCTCCTCGTAACTAATTCGTGGCCCATCGGCGCGGGCGATCGCCGTGACGTAACGCACGCGATAATCGGCGTCGTAACCGACGAGGAGATGTGAGACGCGCGCGTCTTTCAGCGCCCACACCTCCTGTCGCTTGCGATCCTCTTTCTCCAACTGGCCGATCGCCTTTAAATGTGACTGCACTTCCGCGCGCGTCATGTCGAGAGAGACGCCCATGATTTCGGGCCGCAGCTTCGCCGGACTCGCACTGACCCCCACGAGCAGACAGAAAGCCAGCCACAGATTACACAGAATCATGATTCGTTCCTCTCTACTTGGTTTTCACGCTAACCACGTTTGAATAACTCGACTTCCCGCCACTATTCGCTGCGCGCACGCGATAGTAGTAAGTCGTCTTTCGAAACGCAGTGTTGTCCGTGTAGCTCCTCGTGTTCGCCGCAACCGACGCGACCTGAATGTAACCGTCGGCAACATTCGTCGAACGCTCGATCACGAAGCTGTCTTCGTTATCCGAGTTGTCGCTCCAGTTCAGGATCACCGTTCCCTTGCCCTGCCCGTTCGCAGCCGTAAGCCCGGACGGCGCCGCGGGCCGCGACTGGCACGCCGCATTACCAACCAGCGTGTAACCAACCGCCGTGCTCGGGCTGCCGTAGTTCGCATTGTCCGGCACGACCGCGACCACCGGCACGCGCACAAACAAGCGCGACAACCTTCCGCCCGCTTGCGGATTGCCGATCTTGCTATTTGAAACAACGAGCGTGATCGCGCCGCTCTGGGCGTCGTACTTACTGCCCGTATCGAGATTGCCGACGGTTGTCGCTGTGCCGGCGGTGTTGTCTGGGTTGTGAATGTACGTGCCGTATTTAAAGCTGGCCGTTCCCAACACATCGGTCTGCATGTTCACGAAGTAACCGTTGTTGTCAGGCCCGGTGAAATAGATGCGCCACTGCGAATTCGGAGTCAGCGGCCCGGAAAGATCCGCCATCTTGAGGGTGAAGACGAGCTTCCGCGAACCGTCAGCCGTGAACGGTTCCGCGATCTGCACCGAGCGAATGTCGTGACTCGGCAACTGGTCCAACTCGTCTCCTGCCGGATCAGTCAACACCGTCACGCCCAAGCCAGTGCACGGGCTTTCCGGCGAAACGGGAAACACCTGCGGTGACGAAGCGCCTTCGCCATTCACGTTCGACGCAGTGACGCGATAGTAGTAGTTCGCCGCGCCCGCGTTGTTGTCGGTGTATGAATTGACGTCCGGCTCAAAACTGCTGAGCAGCGTTTCCGCGCCGCCCGCAACTCCGCGATACAAGCGATAGCCCGTGATCGGCGAACCGCCGTCGTCGGGAATAGACCACGCCAGGCCGGCCGCATCGCCGTCTCTCGTCGCAAGGAGCAGCGGTGGCTCAGGCCTGGCGTTGACTGGGGGATCGAAAGCGGCGAACAAACGTTTCCCGCCAGTTTGCCGAATGATCGTCGCTTTCGCGGCACCGTCGTTATCGTTGCTGTCGATCTTTCCGTCGTTGTTGCGATCCACGCCGCGAACACACTCCCCGGTGATACAGCCATCTGCATAAGCGGCCAGGACGCGTCCCTGCTTGTCAACCGTCACGTCGTTGAAGTCGAGAAGATTGCGCGTGCCGGCAGGACAGGTGGTGCCGTTGGTACAAACGACGCCCCGCTGGACCGGATCGTTTGGCGTCGCGTTGGCTGTGACCCACGTTGCGCCGCCGTCGAACGTCGTCGCGATGTAACCAAACCACGTGCCCGCGAATGTGAGATCGGTGCCTCTGCCATTCGCGCCCGGCGTCGTCGAACCGAGAAAGAAGAAGGCCGCGCGATCGCTGTCACCCGCGGTCATCGAGGCGAAGACAGTGTTCTGAATGCCCTGTGACGCGCCGGCGTCCTGCACGTTTTGCCACGTCAACCCGCGATCGTGAGAGACCGCCACACGCGCGTGGCCGTCGCCATCGGCGTAACCGAAATAGACCGTGCCGTCGGCGCCGATGCCGACCGAAGGATCCGTATCGCCTGGCGTGCTGCCCGCAACCGTGCGAATGGACCACGTCAGGCCGTTGTCTTCAGAAACTGCAACGCCCTGCATGCCGCCGCACGATTTGTTCGGCACGTAAACCGTGCCGTCGGGCGCGACCTTGATGTGACCGTGCAAGCCGTCGCACTGCACGAGCGTCCACATCGGAATCGCGAGGCCGAAAGTGAAACCGCCGTCGTCGCTGCGGGCGATCTCCGCGAGGCCGATATCTTGTGAAGCGTAGTAGATCGCGTTTGGATAGATCTTTCCGTTTGGTCCAGGATGCTGAATCGCGGCGCCTTTCAAGCTGCCGTCCGCATTTTTGGCGTAAGGGCCGCCGCCAATGGTTTGATGATCCACGCCGGAGTTGATGCCGGAACCCTGGCCGATAGTCCAGTTCGCGCCGTCGTCATCGGTGAACGACATCAAGCTCGTCTTGCCCGCGAGTTGCGAAACAAACGTGCGGTTGGTGCGCTGCACGCCGGTGTCGCTGTCGGTGAACAGAATCGGATCGGAAGTGACGAGCGAAGTATTAGTCGCAGAAACACTATCCCACGTCGCGGGCGCGGGCGACGCTGTGTCGTCCCACTTAGTGCGCAGCGTTTCCAGGGAGGCGAGGAAGAGGGTGTTACCGGAGTCCCAATTGACGCCGATTGTAGGCTCGCCGGCTGAATTGCCCAACGCCGCGGGCGCGGGATAGTTGCTGTAACGTGGGGCGACCTCGGAAGAAGGCGTTGGTGTCGGTTGTGGCGCGGGCTTGTTCTCGAGCGTTGCGCTGCCGTGATATTGATCGGCCGCAGTGGCCACGTAATAAACCGCATGGACTGTGTAAACTCCCGTGCCCTGCACCGCGGGATCGATCGTCGTGTCTTCCCACGTTAATGGTTCGGTCGGCGACGTTGCGCCGCGCCCCGAACTGCCCGCGAGCGGGCCGGAATTGGAGTCCTTGTGAATGTAGAGATCGTAGTCGGTAGCCGGCAGCGTCCATTCGATCTTGATGCGAATGAGTTTACCCGACCAATCCGACGGCGTGCCGCCGACGTTCAGGGTGAAGGTGTCGCAAGTGACTCCTTCCTGGCACAGGTCTTCGCCGCCAATCGCGACCGGCGCATTGAGTGCGCCGCCGCCGATGCCGGTGCCGGTCCATAGCAAGGGTTGTGTGTCAGTTCGGTTGATGTTCCCTGATGCGGGATTCGAAGCGTGCGTGCTTCGCAGTGCCGGCAGCACTATAAAAAACAAAGCCGCAATCATAGTTGCGGCGATCGAAGTGCGGATTACGTTGCGTGCGTTGAAGAAAGACTGTACACGGATTCTCAATGTCGAGTTTGAGTAGATCATCGCTTCGCTCCTGATTGTAATTTGGGGGTGTTTCAGGCGGCGCGATGTAAAGACTGGAGGACTTCAGGAGCCGTCTGAGAATTGCACGCGATAACTACGCGGGAAAAGTTACGGAGCAGTCACAACTCAAAAATGATTGGTTTAAGAACTTCTTGCGGTAATCTTGCGAAGCATGAAGATAAGAGATGTATTGGTCCAACGGGCCAATAATCAACGGCTAACTTCGGCCGGATTTAAAGACGTTGCTGACGTCGTGCGTTGGTTCGGCGCGGTCCAGGCCCAGGACTTTCATGCGGCGAAATGGGCGCTTGCCTTGCGAATGCGCGGTGAACCAGCGACTGCTGCGTTGGAAGCGGCTTACAACGAAGGGCGGATACTGCGCACTCATGTCATGCGGCCGACGTGGCACTTCGTCGCGCCCGAGGATATTCGCTGGCTGCTGGAATTGACCGCGGCGCGCGTGAACCTCCGTGCCGCGACAAACTATCGCAAGCTCGAGTTGGATGGCCCAACGTTCAAGCGTTGTCACAAGGTTCTGGTGAAGGCGTTGCAAGGCAGCAAACACCTTACGCGCACCGAACTAAAGAACGCGTTGAACCGATCCGGCATCGCCGCGAACGATACGATTCGCATGGCGCACATCATGCTGCGAGCGGAGTTGGACGGCGTGGTTTGCAGCGGGCAGCGGATGGGGAAACAGTTCACGTATGCGTTGCTGGAGGAGCGCGTGCCGGCAGTGAAGGCGTTGAGTCGAGAAGAGGCGCTGGCAAAACTAACGCAGCGCTACTTCGCGAGTCACGGGCCGGCAACGTTGGCGGATTTTGTTTGGTGGTCGGGATTGACGGCTGCGGACGCGCGTCGCGGCCTGGTGCTGATCGATGGCGAAATTAATAAAGAGCGCATTGACGACGTTGATTACTACTTCGCGCGTGCAAAAGTTAAGGCGATATCAGCGCCTCCTTCGGCGTTTCTCCTGCCCGTCTACGACGAATACAGCGTCGCGTATAAAAAACGGCAGATCGGGCTTGGGCCAAACGTAATGCAGGCCGGAAAGATCATCGGCACGTGGAAAACGTCGATCGATAAGAACTCAATAACAGTCCTCATCAACGCCGGCAGAACGTTAACGACGTCGGAACGATCTGCTATTGCGAACGCGGCCCAACGCTACGTGACCTTCCTCGGCGTCAACAACGAGTGCCTAAGTTTTGCCATACAAACTTGTTAGTTTCAGCAGGTTTAAGTCGTAGAAGGACCAGGACAGCAAACGAACATTAGGGAGGGTGATGCAGATGGCAAGGTACGGCAAGAAGGCATCCGAGAAAGTTGAAAAGGCCATGCACGAGAAAAAGCATGGCACGTTGAAGAGCGGCAAGTCAGGCAAGAAAGTAACCAGCAGGAAGCAGGCGATCGCGATCGGGCTTTCGGAAGCGCGCGAAGCGGGCGCGAAGGTGCCGGCCAAGAAGGGCTCGAAGAAGAGTTCAAAGAAGCGGTCGAGCAAGAAGTAGCCGCAAAAAGGCACAAGAGGCACAAAACAGTTAAGACTTGCCATGAATGAGTTCTTTTATGCTTTTTGTGCCTCTTTGTGGCTTCCTTTTTCCTTTACAAATTCAAACGTGCGTTTTAAATTCGCGTTTGAATGCCAGCCAAAACCAGGACCGCCAGCGAACAAACTCGCGCGCGTCTCATCGATGCCGCCGGCGAAATGTTCGCCGAACTCGGCTTTCACCACACCACCGTCAGGCAGATCTGCAAACGCGCCGGCGCTAATATCGCCGCCGTCAATTATCACTTCCGCGACAAGACCGGTCTCTACACCGAAGTAGTGCGCCAATCGATGCGCGCCGCCCGACTCGACGCCGTCCGCGCAGCCTTCGAACAAAACCTGCCGCCCGAACAGATCCTGCGCGCCGTAATCAAAACCCGGCTCGAAAGCCTGCGCGGCCTCGACCTCGGCGATTGGCACTTCCGCATCTTCGCGCACGAACTCGCTAAGCCAACGCCCGCAATCAACGTCGTCGTCAACGAAGCGATCAGGCCGCTCTATTCACGGCTATGCAACCTGATCGGCCACCTGCTGAAGTTGCCGCCCGATCACGAACAGACGCGCCTGTGCGCCCACAGCATCATCGGCCAGATTCTGTTCTACGCGTTTGCGCGACCCGTAATTACGCGCCTGGCGCCGAACCTGAAAATGACCACCGCGCAGATCGATCGCCTGACCGATCACATCACCGAGTTTTCGCTTGCGTATCTTCGTCAGGCGAGTCCCCAACGCAAGTCAACCCGAACACGAGCAAAGAGATGACCGACGAACAAACACCAAAACCCGCCCGCACTCGCTCTCGGTTTCGCCGCTACCTGCCGGGACTGCTGTTCCTCGCCGTCATTGGCGTTGCGGCCTATATCATCTGGCGACTGTTTTTTGCCGGCGCCGGTGGCCCAACCAACGTGATCACGTTGAGCGGCCGCATCGAGGGGGATTCCTCAAGCGTCGCCG
>Ga0247695_1000087_pt1 | contig 16827 bp, 30 predicted proteins | sample CNK36_metaG_FD_182739 | JGI IMG/M metagenome (GOLD analysis project Ga0247695, IMG submission 182739) | Soil microbial communities from Purdue University Martell Research Forest, Indiana, United States - CNK36 | ecosystem: Environmental > Terrestrial > Soil > Temperate forest > Bulk soil...
CCACCGCCAGGCCGCAGACGACCAGCAGCAGCACCACCTGCAGCGCGCGCTTCCACCGGTGCACGCGGCGGACGGCCGCCATTTGTTCGATGATGCCGTCGCGCACCTGCGAGGCATTCGCCTTGGACCACCCTTCGATAGATTTGCGCGCTGCGCGCCGCTGCATCCGGGCAAGACGTTGTGACATGGTCGGAATCGCTTTCTCCCGCTGTAGTTCGCGGGCGGAGGGAGCCGATCGCACCGGCTCCGACCGTCCGGGAACTACGAGGCGGTTGACGGCGCCGGTAGACTCAACGCGGACCGATGCCCGCAGGCGGCGCACCGAAAGACGATGAGAGCGCGGAGCGGGACCACCACGACCTGAAAGATCACCGTTCCGCAGGTGGTGCATTCCGCCGGATGAAGGCAGTCGTCACCCTCGCAGCGCCCTTTCGCAAAGATCGTGGGCACCACATCCGCCGCCGCCTGCACAACAACATCGGCGCAAAGCTCCGCCGCCGTCACGACCCACCCCCCGCCGGCAACGGCTGCTGCGCAGCAGCTGCGCGCGGCTTGCGGGAGCGCTTGGCGCTGCACTTCTTGCACACGCCGTCGTCGCCGAACTCATGACGGCACTTCGCGGGAGCGGGAGCGGCGGCGCTGGCCGGTTCATCGGGTTCGTCGGCGCCCACCTTCAGCGCGCGGGACAGCTCCGCATCCGCCTTTGCCAGCTGCGCCGACAGCGACTCGATCTTGTGGGCGGCAGCGATGAGGCTGGCGCCCGCGCTGTTAAGGCGCGCGTCGTCTTCATCCAGCAGCAAGGCGCCGTCGTCGCGCAGCGTTTGGGCAAAGGTCTTTTTCCACCCTTCGGGCGTGGAGGTTTTCATTGATGCACCTCCCCCCGCGCCGGAGCGCACGAGGCGACACACGTCCGCCCCTGGATCACGCAAGCCGGAACCGTCGACCCGCCGTCGGCGCGCAGCTCGCACTGCGCGGTGGTGCCATCGTCACAGGGGACGAAGACGATGGTGGTACCGGCAGGCTGCGGACATGGCGGCATGACGTCGGCGCCAGCGTCGGCACCCGCGTCCGGCGACAACGGCCGATCGCCGCAGCCGACCACGAAGGCACCCACCAACAGCAGCAGCACCAGGGCGCGCAGGCCGTTGAAGGCGGAGAGCAGGCGGCAGACAAAGTCATCCTCCTCGCCCTTCATGATCGCGCAGTGCCCGCGATCGTCATCGCCGTGTGCCCGGTCCCAAAACTCTTCCCGCCGCTTCAGCTCGTGCAGCACCACGTCCCGCACGCCCTCCGGCACGTCGAGAGCGAACGCCGCCTCCAGGGGATCGCCCTCCCAGTTTGGCTCGACGGCGGGAGCGGGAGCGGATTCGGTGGTGCAGGAGACCACCGCCGGAGCGGGATCGCGGTGGCGGATGAACTCCTCAGCGGCGGACATCGCCCCCAGGTGCGACGGCGCCCCCGCCCACACGTACACCACGAAGGGCCCGCGCTTGACCTCGACGCGCCAGTAACCGGGGCGCAAGCCGGGGTCGTTGCTGGTGAGATGAATACTCCAGGTGCGCAGCTCTGGTGCCTGTGCCGGGGTGGCACTCTGTGCCGGTTCCGGGCGTGGCGTTGCTGCATCAACCTCCGCCTGCAGACGCCGCCAGGCGGAATCCTGGTAGCGGTCGATCATCTCCAGCACTCCGGCACTTACGGAATGGTCGGGCTGGCGGTACGATGTCGCCCCGGAGGACTCCCTATGCGCCGACTCGCCTTCGCCCTGTTCCTGTTCGGTTGTGGCAGCAACGACAGCAGCACCATTACCGCCGGGCAGGCCAAGGCCGACTGCGACGCCTTCCTGGCTGCCCACTTTTGCCCCAAGGCCGTCGCCTGCATCCCCAACCTCACGCAGGCCGAATGCGTCGCCGCCGCTCAAAGCTCCATCGACTGCAGCACCGCCACCGGGGAGAACGGGAAACTCTCCCTCTGCGAGAGCCAGCTCGACAGCACCCCCTGCAGCGTTTTCTACGACATGCCCAGCATGACCACCAACGGCCCCGCCTCCTGCATGCACGTCTTCCTGCACCCCTAGTTCCGGCTGCGGCCGGTAGTTCGGGAACTCCCGCGGATTGAACCCGCCCAGCTTCGCCCGTGCGGCGAGCATGTTTGAGTACAGCCGCTGCGCCGACAGGCACATGCTCTGCGCGCCGTCGCCGAGGGCGCGCCTGTTGCTATCGCAGTCCTGACACGGGTAGTGGTCCGCCAGCGCCTGTTCCGCCACGTGCACGTCGTCCAGCGCCCGACGCTGCAGCGCCCGCGCAGCCTTGGCCTCGAAACACGGGTAGCAGCTTCCCAGGCCACGATGAGGGCACCGAAAACCGCCGTCAGGGAGGGGAGCGCCGGAACCCCCGAACCCGCGTGCATCCTCCGGGGGCGTGCCGGGTGACGGTAGTTCAGTGGTAGTAGAGGGGGGGGCCGAAGGGATTCGAACCCGCAAACCCTCATGGTCCTGCGCGTTTACAGTAGCGACCCCAGCGGGATTCGAACCCGCGTGTACGGTCTCGACACTTGGAATATTCGACACTTGCGACATGGTCAGGTCTCCTTTTTTGTGACTGTGACGGTAGCATTTCCGCTGTTCAGTGTGCGTTCAGTGTGTTCTGCGTGTTCCGGTACCAGTGACAGTGCAGGACCCGTACCGGAAGCCTTTTCGGGGAACGACAGCACCGCACCGGGCACTTGTGCCGGCACGGGCGAGCGGGTCCACTTCGATTTGCCGCTGCCGGGCGGACGCGGCGTGCGCGCGTAGATCTGCCGCAACATCGACGTGTCTACGTGCCCCATCATGTCGGCGACGTCGTTGACGGTGTAACCCCGCTTGAGCATCTCCCGCGCGAACGACCGTCGGAGAATCTGAGGGTTCACCTTGCCCAGGCCGATCCGCTTCGCAGCGACGGTCAGCTGCCGGGCGACGCTTGGCCAGGGACCGCCGAAAATCTGTTCGTCACCGTAGAAGGGACGGCCCAGAGCCTTTTGCAGGACGCGCAGATCGTCCGCCAGCGGCTCCGGCAGCGCGAACCATTCGTCCGGCACACAGTCCGCGCTCTTGCTGTTGCGGCGCCGATAGACGCCCATGTCCAGCGAGATAAATTCTCCCGTGCAGTTGTCGGCGTCCGCGGTGTGGACCCCGGTGTAAAAGAGCCAAGAGAAGTAGCAGCGGCGACGTTCAACGTGGATCGCGGCGGACACGTCGTCCGTGACGCCCTCCGCGCGCCGCAGCTGCGCCGGTGCGATTCCCTCGTAAAGCTTCACGCGCATCGCCCGGAAGTGCGCCTCCTCAATCCACGAGAATTGCGGAGGGCGCTTGCGGGGGCGCGTGGGGAACGCCGGCAGGGCCGACAGCCAAAGACGTTGATGGGCGAAGATCAACACCTGACGGACGATGGACAAACGGTTCGCGACCGTGTTGGGGGCCATGCCGGCACCGTTGAGACCAGAGCGATAGGCCAGCAGCCGATCGGCGCCGTCAGGCGGGAGAAACTCGGAGAGCTTGTAACCGCCCAACTCGGTGCGGACGTGCTTCGCGTAGGTGCGTCCGTAGCGCTCGCCGCCGGGCGTGCTGTACTCCTTGCGCCGCTCCCATTCGTCGAGGGCGCTGGCAAAATCCCGCGGCGGCGCCTTCGGGGAGCGCAGGGCCATTTGCGCCGGCACCTCCGCCGGGCGGCCCTCGCGCAGCTCCATCAGCTTGGAGCACGCCAGCCACATGGCATCCATTTCCGGAAGGCTGTCCGGACCAAGGGGGTAGTTCTGGCCGAAGCCGAACCCCCTCAGATCAACGACCCATTTTCCCGCGACGCGTCTAGGTGTAGGTTTCACGCAGCCTCGGTTGCCGTGGATTGGCAACGTTGGTTAGTCCCCGTCCCGGTCTGGTGCCCTATCACCAGACCGGGGCGCGGGCATTATGCAATGACGAAAAACGTCCGGTCAACGTTTTACGTCAACAGCTGCGTCAACGGCGGCCCCGGATGACGTCGATTATCGCCCCCGCCTGCGCAGGGACAGCGATGCAACCCAGGACGACCAGCACCCCCCAGGCCGGGATAGTGCCGGCGTGGGCGAGGTAGACGGCCCCGCCGCCGGTCACCAGGACCCGCGCCAGCGCCACCACCGCCGGCTCAGTGGGCGGCGTGGGCGATGATGGCAGCGGCGATGAGGACAGTGAATCCAATCAGGTCCCATAGATAGGGTTTCATCCGGTCACCTTGGGGAGCTTGCGGGCGATACCAGCGGAGACGCGCCAGGCGCCCGGTGACTGACCGGGCGTGGCCAGCGCCTGCCGAACGACGTTCAGCATCTCCGGCGACAGCCGGTAGGAACTGAGCCCGAAGTGGCCCAACTTCGCGGCATCTCCGCCAGGCATCCGCACCAACTGGTCACCAGGATCGATCAGCCGCAACAGGTCGTCACGGGCGATGAGATGCTCCAGGTCGGTAGGGGGAAGATCGACGGTGCCGATGGTCTTCGCCAACAGGGCGCGCTCCCGGTCGGTGAGGTCGATGGTGCGGGCGGTGGACGTGGTCTTTGCTTTGGTCTTTGGCATAGCAGCACCCTGCGCCGGGTCTTACGTGGGGTAAATCCCCTGCGTCTGCAGATAGGCGTCCATCGCGTCGGCTTTGGCCTGCGCGCTGCCAGCCTGGCCAACGAAAGCGTTGAAGGCCCCCACCGCCTGCGCGGTCTTCGTCGCGTCGAATGCAACCGCGGGCGTGCCGTCGGTGGAGTAGACGATCTTCTGCGAGCCGGTTCCGTTCAGGGTCAGCTGCATCACCGGCTCCACGTTGCCGACGGAATCCTGCGACGCGACGGAGAGCACGAGCGTGGTGCTGGCCACGATAACGCTGAAACTGACGACGCCGAACTTGTTCACGGCGGCGCGGGCGGGAGCGGATGCTGCAGTCACCATCGGGGGAGTCTCCTACGCGAGCGTGACGGACTTCCAAGCCGTCTGATTGTGGATCCACAACTTGTTGTCGATGATGTTAAAGAACATCGCCGCGTGGGCGGCGGACGCGCCGGTGAAGATCGGCGCGCCCGTCGGAGTGCCCGTGGTGCCCGACACGGGGATAAAAACAAACCCGTGGGTGGCGTTGTTGGCGAGGTTAGCGAAGGTCCCCAACACGATATCGCAAACCGTGTCGCCCTGGTTCTTGACCTTCATCTGGACGGTTCCAGACGAGAAGAAATAGAGGTCGCGCGCCTGCCCGCTGCCGAACCCGAAATTGCCGCCGGTCTTCTGGATCTCCTGATCGCCGCCCGACGACAGCAGCATTGCCGTCAGACCCGCGTTTTGCGTGGGCAGCTCGACGTACCCAGCGCCGCGGAACTTCGCCGCCACCTGCATGGCGCCCGCGTCCATCGTGAGAATGTCCAGCGACGACGTTTCAGATCCCGCCGTCGGCGTCACCCACGCGGAGCGAATAATTCCCGACCGCGTGAGGGTGCGGGACGCGTTGTCGAGATAGAAGCCCTGCTGAATGGAAAAGTTGGCGGCCGGCGTGCCTGACGTGCGGTGACTGATCGCAAAGGCTTCCAGCTGCGAGCCGGCGAGCGTGTCAGTGACACGGACCTCCAGCGTGGAAACCGGCGACGTGCCGGAAGGAAGGCCGACCCCAACCTTGTCGCCCGAGGGCCCGACAGAGATCGGGTCAAGGCCGTTGGTGGCGGTGTTTGCGCCGAACGGCCAGCCGCCCGTGGTACCTGCGGACACGGCTACGCCACTCCCGACGGGCGCCAGAACCGGAACGTTGATTCAGGGACGCCCGGCAACAGCACCATCTCGTTTCCGGCAGCAAGGCGGCGCTGTTCGGTGGTGTCCGCGTCGGCAGGGTTGCTGTAAGAGCTGGGGCTGTCCCACTGGCGCGCGCCGCCCGTGGGGTCGGGCGCCGTGCCGGCGATGAGCGACAGGGCCAGATCGATTTGCACCGACGACGGGTCGCGCGACGTCGCTGCATAACGGCCCTGCGCCTGCTTGCCGAAAAAACCGTTGCCCGCGTGGGTGGAGTGCAGCAGCAGCTGCGAAATGCTCTGGCCATGGTCGGCGGCGTAATTGAGGGCGACGGCGCCCACCGCCTGCTGTGCGATCTGCTTTTGCCCGCCGGCTTCGCTGGCAATCATGCGCGCCAGCGCGTACGCGTCGAGATCAACACCAGCGCCGGCAGCGAGCCCGGCCGGGTCGGCAGGGGTTTCGCCGTCGGCGGACACGGTGCCGTCGGCAAGAAGGCGCGTGCCGCCGGTGATGGCCTGGATCGCGTCGGCGATGGTGGAGCCGTCGCTACCCGCGGTGGCCAGCAAAACGGCGCCTCCCGCGGCGGCGCCAGCGATGGCCCAACCCCATTCCATCACTGACCAGTCCCCGGAACGTTGATGATGTCCGAGCGGGCAGCGGGCGAGCAGTAGGGCTTAATCAGCTCCCATTCACAGTCGCTGATAAACGTGTCCGGCTGGTACCGCGTCTGCAGCATCCACCGGCCGATGTTGCCGTTGCCGGTCTTGGTGGCCGTGAGACGGCCGAAGATCTCGTCCGCGGCGCTGTTGAACTCGCGCGAGAAGCCGGAGACGGAGCCGTCACCGGCGATCGACACGGGCGCCGACGACGTACCAAACAGGTTGGCCACCGGGGCCATGCCGCCGCGACGGCCAGAGCGGTCCTCTTCACGTTCGGCCAACCACAGCGTCTGCGCCTGGTCGAAACCCAGGCCGTACGCGAGGCCATCGGCCGGAACCCAGAGCAGTGTAACCTTCACGCGCAGGCGCGAGTCAGGGATCGGCACGGCAAAATCGACGGTGCCACCGTTGCCGGCGACGCCACCGAACAGCGCCGCCAGCATGATGGCAGGAGGGTCCCAGCGCTTGACCCGCGGATCATAGGACTGCACGTCAGACCGCCTTTCGCAGCAAGAGGTATGCGACGCCGCCGGCAGCGAGCAGCGCGACGATCGGCAGAACAATCCCGCCCACCAGGGGGGAGACCGCGTTAGCCGCCGCTTGCGCAACGGTCTTCGTCACGTACTCCACGCCCGTGGCCACGCCGACGATCACTTGTTTGACGGCGCCGAGCCATTCGGAAAACAGGCTGCTGTTGCCGTCAGGCGCCTGCGCGTCGATCAGGTTGAAGGCGCTTTCCGCCTGCGCGAAGCACGCCCCCACCTTGCGGCGCAGGAGATCGCCGATCGGATCGGAGTCCCGCTGCTGCTGCAGCTCCCCGTACACCTGCTGTGCGTAGCTGTTGGCCTGGTCCAGCAGATCATGCGCAGCGCTCTGCGTGTTGGGCGTGGAAAGAATCCAGTCGTACACGGTGCGGCTTCCGGTGGCGACGCCGACGGGCAGCGCCTGCGCGCGGGCGTACCCCTTTTGAAACCACAGCGTCGTCACGCCCAGCGCGGCGCGACCGTCGGCGATGGTGGCAAGAGACGCCGTCAGATCGTCAACGTCGCTCACTGGAAGTTTTCCTTGATCCAGCCGTTGACCTGATTGACCACCGGTTTTCCGTAGGTGGTGTTGGACAGGCCGGTACGGTCGGCGAGGTCGTTCACGCCGCCGGTGATGCGGTCGGAGACAGCTTGCTTGGTGGCCTGCACGCCGACGTAAACGCCCGCGGCGAAGATGGCCCCCCAGATAAGAAGGTTGCGAGTCATCCGTACACCGTCGCGCCGGTCTGTTGATCCCAGCTGTAGCCGGCAGGCGCCCACTCATCCCCGCGCGGCGGCGCGGCGTACGCCGGCTGCTTCCGCCAGCCGACGGTGGCGAGGTTGGACGCCGCGTTCGCGGTGGGAAGGAAATCGCGGTAGGGCGCGCCAATGGAGCGAATGCCCGCCGGCACAGTCGGCGCGCCGGACGACTGCGCAGACGACTGGACGCCGACGCCCAGCGACGGCGCCACCAGGCGATACGCCACGTAGGCGGCGCCGGCCAGGACACCAAACATAAGCAGCTCGCGGTTCATCAGAACGGGTTCAACTTTCCCAAGGCGCCCTTGAGCACGTTGACGGGCGCCAGCGCCGAATCCTTGGCTAAGCCCACCACGTTGCCGCTGCGCACGTCGTTGACGATGTTTTTCGTCTGCTGGTAGCTGTCGGTGACAATGCCTTTGCCGACCTCCAACGTCTTCTTGGTCTGCAGCGCATTGAAGCGGGCGACGGTACCCGCCGCCTGCGTGCAAATCGCGCCGCCGCCGTAATAGCGGCAGATCGCCTGCCCCGCGGCGGCGTCAACTTTCTCTGCCACCACCAGCTGCGAATTGACCGACAGGAAACCGCCGACGTCGAAGATGCCGCCGCCGGGCGACTGCGGCCGACTGTTGGGGCCGGGGCCCACCACCAGAGCACCGCCCGTGACAGCGGCGGCGCTGCGCGAGTAGAGGTAGGCCGCGACGACGACGCCACCGGCGACAAAAAGCGCCGTGCGCGTGTTCACCGGATCACCAGATAGGCGAGCGTGCCGACGATGACCCACTGAAGCCAGCGCGAGCGCGGCTTGACCGGTGCGGCGGCGTCCTGCTTTCCGCCGGCTGCCAGCACGGCAGCCCGATACGGGCGCCCGGTGTAGCCAGCGCCAGCGCCGCCCTTGCCGCTGTCACAACCGCAGCCCATCACCCACCCCCGCCGAAGATCAGAACAGCCGCCAGCAGGCCAAGGCCGACCAGCACCACCGGGAAACCCTGCAGACTGACGCCGTCGGACGGCCCACCACCGAAACCAAGGGGCGCGTACCCCGTCGCGACGGGAGCCGAGCCGCGCCAATCACTGGTCAGTGCGCTGCTGGTGCTGCCGAAGCCAGCGTCACGGGTGGGGATCATCGCCGCCGGGTCGTCCGCTTTCGCGGGCGGCGCCGAAAGCGCCGGTGCGACGTCGACGGTTCCGAGGGGCTTGGAGTACGGGCGCAGCGCGGCCGGTGCGCGCGGCGGCGCGGTCGGCGTCGCCGACGTGGAGACCAGCGCGGGCGGTGGCGCCGACGACTGCGAGCCGATCGATTGCAGCGGCGTCTTAAAGCTGGTGGACGTCAGCCCCGCGGCGCGCAGCGTGGGCGCAGGATTGGGAGCGGCGGCGCGTGCCGGGATGGCCGCCACCTGTGACTTCGTGATCTGCGAGATCGCCGCCTTCGTCAACTGCGTGGGCGGCGTCGGCGCGGGCGCCTTCGTGTTGATGAGGGTCACGCCGGACAGGCGCACCGTCGCCGTGGGCAGCTGGAAGGTTTGCAGCGGCGCAGACGGCGCCGGGCGCAGCACCGGAGCGGGCGCAGGTTGCGCGAACGCTCCGGGGCTGACCGGCTTCATCCCCGCGGTGTAGTTGACGCCAACCACGGCGGGTTAACCCGTCCCGATGTCGAAGGCCCCCTGACCGTCGGCGATGGACGACGGCCCGGAATCGTAATTGTTGGGGAGCCAGTTTGCCGCCTGCGCGGTGGCCTTTTGGTTGGCGATGATCTTGTCCAACAGCGAGATGGTTCGGCTTCCCACGTTGGCGATGGCCACGCCCAAATTCTGCGTGGACACCGATCCGCCCGTTGCCGCTTTGGCCTTCGCTTGCGTCGAGAGAGGGAAGGGGCTGCCGTTCTTGAGGTAGAAATACCCCCCAACGACGACGGCCCCCCCGATCAGGTACATGGTGGTTCGCGACACGGCGGACCTCCTACGCGGCGACGAACTTCAGCGGGAAGAATCGGGCCTTCTTGGCGACGACGGAGCCTTGCTTCCCCATCATCTTGATTTGCGGCTTGATGCTGTCGCTGCCAAGCACGCGCTTGGCCAGACCGTTGTCGACGATCTGCCGCATGCAGTCCTCGATCTTCTGTGACTCCCAGCTGCGCACGTGCTGCGCCAGCGTGTGGTGAACACCGGAGAAGGTGGCCGTCATGAAGTAGGACGCGTCGCCATCGGCCACTTGCACCTTGGACAGCTGCAGATCGGTCGAGGGGAAGGAGATCGGGAAGAACAGCAAGCCGTTCATTTCATCGGTGGCGTTGCTGAAATCCTTGCCGACGAATTACGGGAACCCCGACGTGTCGCTATTGGCCTGCGCAACACCCTGGTTGACCGTGCCTCCGATCGGGCGCTGCGGCCCCATGGCCATCAACGCTTGCGCCAGGAACGACGGGATATGCTGCAGCTCCACCTGAGAGCGCCAGGGCATGGAGAACTTGGTCACCGTGTCCGCCGAGAACGATCCCGGCTGGCCGATGGCCGACGTCAGCGGCCCCAGGAAGAGCACGCCGGCACCGCGTTCGGTGCCATTAAGCGCGGTCTGGTTGCCGAACGACAGCAGCTGGATCTGCGTCTGGCCGGCAGCGGCGGCAACCTGATAGTCGACCCACTCCACCGCGGGACCAAGGCGCAGCTCCTTGTCGGGCAACAGCACCGCAGAGCAGCGGGCGGCGAGCGACGTGAAGGTTGACCCCGGCGAGAAGGTGGTACCGACGGAGGCGGCAGCGACATTGATCTGCAGCTGCGCCTTCTTGAAGAACAGCGCCAGAAGCGCGGTGTGGTGCGGCTTTTCGGACACGCCCGCACAGAGCGGCACCATGAAGGTGTACGCAAAGCTGTAAGCGCCGTTCGCCGCGGGAACGATGCCGCGGTCCCGCACGGGGCGACGGAAGCCGCAGCCCACGTACTCGACGACCCGGAAGAACGAGCCCTTGACGAAGTTGACGGAGATCGGCGTGCCGTGCCAGGCGTTGCGGACCTCCAGCGAGTCAACCAGCAGACGGAAGAGCACGTCCCATGGGGTCGCAACACCGGTGCCGCCCGCCTGCGTGTAGACGCCGGTGATCGTCACCAGCAGCCCCATCAGGTAGTAAGCCAGCGCATCCGTGAAGGTCGGCATGCTGTCGAGGTTGAAGGTGGTCGGTGACCCCTGCGTCAGCGTGGGGTTGTCGGAAGAGCCGGTGCTCAGGGGCCAAAACTGGTAGCCGGTGTGATTGACCAACATGACGATCTCCTGGTGAAGGTTTCGGAGACCGCGCCTTAGATCCCGACCACGGTGCGCACCGGAGGCACGCGAACGATGATGGCCAGGGTCACGGCGGAGATGAGGGCAGTCAGGGCGACGTGTTTCAGCGACATTGAAAAGGCTCCGTGGGTTGGGTTTGGTGTCCCGCCCATTCCGCGCCGGAGTCGCCGATTTACGTGGTGGTCAAAGTTGCGGGCGTGCTGCGAGTCGAACGCAGAGCGCGGGCGACCAGCCCGAGCCGTCAGCCAGACCACGCCCCAAATCAGAAGCGATAGATCACGCCGTCCCAGGGACGGCCGCGACGGAGCAACACGAAATCTCCGCGCTGCGCGGGCGGCACTTCGTCACCAGGCAAACGCACGATGACGTCAGCGACGCCGCCTTGCAGATAGTCGCGCTCCGCCAGCTTTGCCAACCCCTGGCCAGCGAGACGGAAACAGAGAATGCACGAGCTTTGTTCGAACGCTTCGCGCGGCACCGCTTGCGGCGACTGCGTTCCCCAGAGCGAGGCGATCCCCACGGCGCGCCCCTGCCCGAATGACTTCGGGATGCGGGTCACGCCGCGCTTCCAACTGCCGTAAGTGGTGGCCTTGTCCAGCTCGTCATAGACCACCAGCACCGGACAGCCGCGCCCCGCCATGCGCCAGGCCAGACCGGCAACGGTCTCCGGGTCAACCTCGATTCCCTGGCGGACGTCGCCACGGAATACAACGACGCGCGGATCGTTCGCCGGGGGACGCGCGGCAAGGTCGTTGACGTCGATCCGCTCCTGGCCGGGGAAGCGCGGGCGCAATTCTTTGTCGTCAACGACCAGCACCGCGCCGGGCGACGCGCGCAGGTACGCGGCGACCACCGCGTTCATCGCATGCGTTTTGCCGGTGCCGCTGTCGCCGAGGACACCGATCCGCGGCGCTTCCGCGAAGGCAAGCGGCGCGAGAGCTTGAGCAGCCGCGCGATCACCTGACGCGCGAGCGCGCGCCGGTCCCGCCGATACCGCCGGTGCTTGTCTTTGTCGCGCGACGATTGCCATAGCTGTTCACAGAGCGGGCAGCGGCCCGCCTTCGAAAACAGCTCGCGCGGCCCCAGCACACGGCAGGACCACGACACGCAGCGCACCTCCCCAGCCTTCGCCCGCGCGTTTAGCTGCGGATCGGGCTGCACCCCATCGGCGTAGCCACACCGCGCGCAGCGAATCAAGCACGCGCTCCACCGTCGATCGGTTGGGCGCCCGCGTACTGCATCGAACCCATGACACCGACCATCAGCAGAGCGGCTCCCCACGGAGGGAGCGGCAAATCTTTCGGCAGCCAGATCCGCAGCTGCGCTTCCCACATCTTCGCGGCCGGAGCGCGCAGCACAAAATCCTCTGGCACGGCCGCCGCCTCTTTCTTGGCGAAGCGGCGAATCGCCGCCGCCTGCAGCGTTAGCTGCAGCTCCACCAGCATGACGGCAGCATTGCCGATCATCCCGTCCAGCACGCCCGGATCGATCGCAGCGCCGTCTGCAGCCGACGAGGGGGGCGGGATAGGGTTGCCCTCGTCGGCTGCAGCGGCGCCCGCGTCGGCAGCCCAATTGCTGGACGGCGCGACGTCGGGAATTAGCGGGGCACCGCCTGCCGCAACAGCAGACGGCGAGGGCAGGCCGTCGCCCTCAGCCCCTGAAGACTCGGCGCGGTCTGAGTTAGCGGCGCCGTCCGCAATTACAGGCTTGAACGCAGCAGCAACAGCCTCCGCCGCGTGTTCTTCTTGTGGCCACTGGCCCTTGGCGGCAAGCCTCGCGCGGCGCGTAGCCTCGTTCGCATCTTGAGTCTGGAGGTTGATTTCCTTCCCCTTGATGGTGACGCGCCAAGAACCGATGTACTTGCCGCGACGCTTGACCCGCCAGAGCTTGGCCATCGACTAGACGCCCGTGGGCGGCGGAGACGGCGTAACAGTCACTTCAACGGGCGGCGGCGTGGCTGGCGCGCTGCCGTCCAGCAGCACATGTCCAACACGACATACCGCGCGAGCGATGAACGGCCCCACATCCGCGGCTAGTTCCTGTTCCAGCGCCACCAGCGCTTTACGAATTTCTTCCATGGTTCGAACCTCCAGCCGGCCAACCTGCGCCGGTGATTCTGGTAGCGCAACAGCTTCAACAGCGCCCGCCGGCTGCTGGCACTCGATCAAGAAGGCGCGCGTGGGGTCAGCCTCAAACGCCGCCCGCTGCAGCAGCTGCCGATCGGCGGCGTTATGGCCGGTGCGCTCCCAGGCGCAACGGGTCCAGCAAAGGCCGTAATCGTCGACGCACCGGCGATCGTCCGCCGGGCAGGGTGTGCCGCAGCCGTTGACGGTGGCCTCCACCAGGCGCGCCCGGTGCCAGGCGTCGTCAGGCTGCGAATTGAGCGGCGGAGGCGGCGCGGCCGCGCAGGCGGCAAGCAGCAAGAACAGAACGAACCGCACAGCACCGACCCTGCGCCGGTGCTGTGCGGCTTGTCCACCGTGACGGAAAACGGTCGTTTTTCGTCAGTCGACCAGCGGCGCACGAAGACGCCGGGTTTCCGCGCGTATTAGCACGCGCGCACGGCCTACGTTTTTCGTCAGCACATCCCGCCCCACCAGGAACAACGACGGTCGCGGTTCCACCCAACCCCAATGAAAGCGCACCCCGTCCCGCAACGACGTATGGTGCTGGCCCACGTGCCCCGCCGCTTCCAAGCAGCCCGCCGACGGGTCGAACGGATCGCGCTCGCCGCAAAGCGACGTCACGACGCCGCCCGCAACAGGAACGATCGGATCGTCTGCGGCTTGTACGTCCCTAACCCCTCGCCCGCGATCGTTCGCGCGATAAGACCGGGGGTCGCCCAATTCGATAGTTCACGGGCGCGGCGCTGCGCCTCAGGGGTCAGCGCCGACGGACGCCCGAGTTTCTTCCCCATCGCCCGCGCACGCTCTAACCCCGCCTTCGTTCGTTCGATGAGACGCCCGCGCTCCCCCTCCGCAACCCAGCCCATCACCTGCACCAAGAGATCACGCATCGGTCCCGCTGGCACGTCCAGCCAAGAGTCTTGAACACTGGCGACGTCAACGCGCCACCGGAACAGCTCGCCCAGGTCATGCGCGATCTGCACGCGGTTTCGGCCGGTGCGGTCCAGCGCCCAGAAGACCACCGCGGAGAACTCCCCGCGCCGGCACTTCTCCAGCATGGCGCGCCACTCTGGCCGCACCTTCGCTCCGGACTCCCGCTCCCGGAAGATGATCGGCTCCCAGCCGCGCGCCTCGCAGAGCCGGACGCAGTCCGGTTCCTGGTTGGCTTCGTCCTGGCGCCCGCTCTTGCTGCTTACCCGCAGGTACACCGCCGCGCGCTTCATCACGCGCGCTCCAGAACGCGCAAGGCAGCCTCAACGACCGATCGCGTGTCGGAGAGCAGCCGACGACGGCGGCGCCAATTCACCGTATCGATCGACAGCCTTTCAACGGCCCGTTGCAATAGGGCCAGCGTCGCGACATTCAGATCGTCCAACCGTTCCAACTCGTGTTTCTCGCTCTCTTCCGTCGTCAGCTCTGCCGTCATGGTCCGAACTCCTTTTCCACCTGCGCAAATGCGTCTTCGGATTTGTACCCCTGGCGGCGCAGCTCGACGAACCGAGCCGCCCGCTTGTCTTCTTTCGACTTCCGTTCCGCGTCGCCCAGCCGGGCGATCCTGCTTTCGGTGTGCTGCACGTCCGCCAAGATCGCGTCCAGCGCCGTCCGTTTCTCTTCCTCCTTGCGCGCGACGTGCGCAGCCGCCGCCACCTTTCGGCCGGCTTCCAGCGACAGCTGGCGCAGCTCCCCCGCCCGCGTCGCCGCCCGCGCTGCGCGGTCGCACTGCGAGCAGCGGCACTGCGGATGATGACTAGGCTTCGCCCGGTAGCGTTCGGTCGGCATCACGCACCCCCGGCAAGGTTGGGTCTTCGGCGTCAAGCAGCTCGCCCAAGATGTTTTCGGCTTCTCGGTGGTTCGCGCGGGCGAGCTTGAGCGCCTCGCGCGTGGCCTTCAGATCCTCAGCCTGAGCGGCCTCGGTTTTCTCCAGGTAGGCGACAACGGCCTGGCACTCGCGCCAGTGTCGCGTAGCGGATCGTTTCGACGGACGGACACCAGGGATCGGCAGTTTCGCTTGCATGGTCAATACACCTCTTCCGGGCCAAGGGCTGGCGCCACTTCCAACCGGACGGTGATTGAACCGGCACCATTCATGTCCACCACCACGTCCAGCCACGTCAGCAGCGCAGCCGTCAACATCGAGCGCACCGCCCCGTCAGCGTCGTACTTGCTGGTAAAGACCCGCTCCATGCTGCCCAGTAGCGGGCTGTCAACGGACAACCGGAACAGCCGCCGCCGGCTCACGTTCCCCCCTGGTCATATTCGTGATCGCAGGCTTCCGAACATGGATGCAGGGCCAGCAGCACGCCGCCGCAGCGGTCTTTCTCGGCGAGGGCGCGCAGGTGAGAGCGCACGATCGCGAAAACTTCCTTCGCGTCGTCCCACGTGGTGACCTTCTTAGTGGCCTCGACAGAGCCCCCGACCAGCACCACCAGCGTGAACGCCTTAGACGCCGCCATTGCCCACCGCCCTGCCGGGCGCCCAGAGCGAGCGCGCGTCGAAGTCTTTGCCGGGATAGTTCTTGCTGGTGCGGTTGCCGGTCAGCGTGCGCGCCGGGTCGACCAGCGATTGCGCGCCGACGTGCTGCACGAGGTTTGGAAGGTGAACCCCCCACTGCCACCCCAGATCGCCGGCAATGCAGCAGAGCAGATCATCGACACCGTGAGGGAGCGTCCACCAGGCCGGACGCGGCTGCGCCAGGACGGCGCGGATCGTTTCCAGCCGCCACGTAACCGCCTGCAGGTTCAACGTTCGGCCGCATTCCCACTTTACCCACGGCGCACACGGGCCGACGCCGCGCCCCGGTTCACGGCCGTCAAACCATTCCACGAACGCCGCGCCGACCGGCACCGGAAACGCTTCGATGTACTCCAGAGCGCCGGTGCAAAGTTCGATGTCGTCCTGACAGACCAGGATCTGTTGCAGCTGGTACCGTTCGCAAATGTCCAGCGCCACGCGGAGCGCGCGGTAGTAGTTCGCGACGGTGCCTTGCAGGTGAGTGTCGGTGACCCAACACGCTTTGTGCCCGTGCAACGCGGTCTCCAGGTTCCCGACGTGCGGGCGCCCCGGTGCAGTGGTGATAACGCAGATCATGGGTTCCCCTTTCGCAATTGGCGGCGGACGCCGACCTCGATCGCTTCCCGTAGTTCGTTGAAATCCGGCAGGCGCGCCGGCAGCCAGAAACGACGAGGCGGCGCAACCGACGCGCGCCCCGCGACCTCGACGTCGACGCCGATCCCCCGGTAGCCTTCGTCGCCGTCATAAAAGAACCGCTCCGGGCCGAAGCCCCAGACGTGGCGGTTCCCGTCCGTCGGCAACATCCCGACGTCAACCATCGCGTCGAGGATGATTTTCCGGGCACCCGACGACACGCCGTCTTTGTCCCGGTGCCGATCCTTCTCGTGGTAATCGAAGGACAGCACCACCGGAACCGCGAACGGCTCCGCCGGGCGCCACTGGCGGCGCAACATGATCCCGGTGACCAGCTGGTGACCGCGCTTCAAGTCGTTATAGCCCAGCTCCGCCAGCGACCAGCGCGGGAACGCCCGCACGGATCGCCGGCTGCCTTTTTGGCCTAATGACTCGCGCACCGGCGACACCTCCCCCCGATATTCAGAACGCGCCAGAGACCGCACCCGCCGCACGTGCCGTCGGCATTGAGGTAGGTGATCTTCGGTCGCGCCAGTCGAGCGCGCTCCGGCCGCTGTCGCAGACAATCCTTGCAG
>Ga0247695_1000088_pt1 | contig 16444 bp, 20 predicted proteins | sample CNK36_metaG_FD_182739 | JGI IMG/M metagenome (GOLD analysis project Ga0247695, IMG submission 182739) | Soil microbial communities from Purdue University Martell Research Forest, Indiana, United States - CNK36 | ecosystem: Environmental > Terrestrial > Soil > Temperate forest > Bulk soil...
GAACCTGCCATCGCGCCGCGTCCTCGGTGCAGTCACAGGCGGATTTGTTAAACGACTTCACGGCATCTCGCAGCCGTTCCACCTCCTGCTGCAGGGCGGCCTTCTCGGCTTCCCACTGCTTCCTGTCCGCGTAGAGCCACGCGAGGATGCTGTATTGCTGCTCGTTCCGCTCCTGAAGCTGGCGTCGGGTGGTCTCGTCAGCGGCTCTGGCTTTCTCAATCGCGGCCCACGTCTCCTTTCCCCATCGCACTCGCGCTGACGTATTCACCACCAACCGTTCCACTTCCTCCCACGCTTCTTCACGATCCATACGCACGGCTCCTCTCAGTTGTGCATCAGCGTTCGCACGCGGGCGGTGTGATGCACGGTCTGACCGCGCTGCTCGGCATCGTGGCGCGGGCGGGGATCGTGACGGGTATATGCGTCTGCTCCGAAACGTCGGGAGGGACGCTTCGGTTGCATGATGTACGACCCTGGCTCGAAATCATGGTGGCGGTCGAAGGACACCAGCTCGCGCTGCACCGCCTGACTGGTCTGGTAGCGGACGGCGAGTTTTTTCTTGGAGAAAATCAGGTAGGAAGTGCTCATGCCGATAATCGCGGCGTCGGCGCGGTACTCGCGCATTGCGGCACGGGCCAGCGCGCAGTGATTAGGGTCTTGTGTCGTTGCGCCGTCACAATCAGCCGGCGTGACTCTGACTTGGATCGGGCCGTCCGCGTCGATGATCTTGGTCACTTCGGGAAACTTGCGGCGGATGTTTCTGGGTGCGGGTTCGGCACTGATGGCGCGGGCGCGACTGCGCTTCTTCTTCTTGGTCGGCATGGCAGTCCTTTCCGTTTAATGGTGCCTCACGATGGCTGCTCGCCCTTTTTGGAACCTTGGCGCAGTTCACGGAAATCCAGCAGTGCGGCGGCGGCCCGTTCTTCGTCAAGGCCGACTCGTTCGGTGAGAAAGTGAAAAATCAGCGTGTCCGACACTGCGGCTTCAATCGCCTGCCCTAACATCGAATGAATTTCCCGCGCCTTGTCGAGATCCCATTGTGACATGGCATCGTTGAATGAAAATTCGACCATGCCCATCTTGGTGCGCTGTGACAGGATGGTGGAAAATGCGATGTTATCAGTGCGAATTTCATCGTGGCGACTGTGTTTCAACCGCAGGTGATCCATCAACGCCTTGGCGACGTACGACGTGATCAGCGCTTCGTCCTGCTTGCCGGTCGATTGCCGGGCTGACCATTCGCACAGTGGGCATTGCCCGTTGATCGTTGTCATCGCCGCTTCTTGGTGGGTTTCTTCTTGCCGTTGAGAGCGAGATACGCGGCATGGATGTGCGGCGGGCAGGCGCGGCGGTTGCGCTCGATGTCGCTGATGTAGGGGCTAGAGACATCGACGCTTTTGCCGAAGTCGCGCTGGTTGAGAAGCGCTTTTTCGCGCAGTTGCCGCAGATACAGCCCGTTTGGTGCGGAGTAGGTCTGCCCGCACGTCGGGCAGGGCAGTTCAATCCGTCGATCCTGCAGCATGTTCATCGGTGCCTGTCAGTTCTTTGAGTCTCTGTTTGCCTTTGGCGGTGATGCTGTAGCTGCCGGCTTTGCTCCTGGTCAGCAACCCGTTGTTGATGTACGCAGCCATGCCGTGCTTTTTGGCGGCGTTGGGATCGTGCAGGACGGCGATCATTCGCATCAATTTCTGCTGATTGTTGCTCAGCGGATTGACCAGCCGACCGTGGTTGTCCCTGATTTTCCGGATCTGGCCGTTGCCGTTGCCGTTGGCGGCGGCGTGCAGTTTCGCGGCAGCTTTGATCTGCTTGGGCTGATTAGCGGTGGCGCTCTTGTCGGCGCGGTCTTTGTAAATTGCGATCAATCGCTCGGTGGCCGCGAGATCGGCCTTGAGCTTTGATGTATCGCAGTTGAGAATTTCGTTGATCCGGTCGCGCTCCTTGACGAGTTCCGTCAGGATGGTGTTGCTGTGAGCAGCCATGTCTTATACCTTTCCGTTTTTCTTGTTCCGTGATCGGGCCACGGTCTGGGTGGTCTCTCGCTGCAATCGTTTCTTGATGCTCGTGACGCTGACGATGCTGTCGCCTTTTTGACCGACCGGCGCAGCCAATCTTCAATACTGCCCAAGCCGTCATGCTCGAAAATTGCCGCCAGTACCACGTAGGCGTAGGTGCCGATCCCTGGCTTGGCCAGTGCCGCCGGCTCGATGCGCCGAAATAGATCCCGCGTGCTTTTGACATCGAGGCTTTTGATCGCACTGTTCAAATGTGCGGCGGCGATAAAATTGAAGCACGTCACGCCGGCCAGGTCGGTCCTGGTGTAGTGGTCAGAGCCAATCGTGACGATGGCGGTCGAGGCGCGTTGTTGTAAGTGCCGAACAACGGTCGTGCCGAAGGCGACAGTCGAATACTCCATCGGGCCGACAGTTTGCCATAATCAGACAGTCTGCGGCAACCGTGCAGGCAGAAAAGACGTGAGAAACTGTGTAAATGTTGCCGGCAGTTCTAGCTGAGGTTAGTAACATGACCAAGATCGGTTTGCGGGTCTACCGGGTGCAGGGGTCGAATGGGCGCGGACCGTGGCGACCGGGGTTTTCGCGCCAGTGGATCGATGAGGATGCGCCGGCCGGTCGGCTGACCCAGAACATTTTTGACCTGGTGCCGGCGCGGACGCTCCTGGCGCTGCCGCGTCATTTCCATTACGGCTGTGCCTGCCGGACAATGGGGGATTTACTGGAATGGTTCACGCCGCTTGAATGTGTGCGGCTAGAAAAACTGGGGTTTTACCCGGTCAGCTTGGCGATTGACGCGATCATTGCCGAGAGCGAGTGGCAGATGCTGGTCGGCCGCGAACGTCATTTCTCCGAAGGGGCGTCCCGCCGGTCGTGGCCCCAGGTTTCCCGCCAACAGGCCGCACAGCCTTTGCCGGTGCCAACCGGCGGCGGGAAATGATCGAGCCACGGTGTGCCGAATGCACAGACGAGCGGTTTGACCGGTGGTTTTTTCGGGGTGCGCTTGCCGAACAGCGGTAACTGGATCAGGACATCCATGATGTGCCGGGGTCGGTCATCATCGGGCGGTGCATCGAGCGGTTCTGCGCTTCTTTTTCTCTCGCCCGCTGGGCGCGAATCTCGTCGTCGGCTTCAGTCGCTACGCCGCCGCCGAAATTCAGCTCCAGATACTCCACACACGCCTGACCGTGTTCGTACCAGCCGTCCCGTTTCGGCTTGCGCATCTGCTTGCTTCCGACCGAGACAAAATGTGAGTCCCAGACATAGCCGGCTTCAAAGCCGTCCGTGACAAACGACCAGGGTTCGGCTCCATCTTTGTCTACTCGCAGCCAATGCGCGTACTGGCCGTTTAAGTCTTTCGTCCCGTCAATCGCCAGCGCTTCACCCCACGGGGTACGCCTGCGCATGTGGCCGGCCAGCCGTTCTACCAGTGCAATCCGCACATCCGGTGCGTTACTGTTTTCTTTATAAAACACCTGATGCGACTCGGGATATGCCGCCTTAAGTACTTGTAACGCATTCATCCGCGTGCCGTGCGCGTGATCGTGCGTGCCGGCCGGATCGCAGCAGGTTTTGAGATCGAGCAACCGCCCAAACCACTGCTGCCGGCACTGCGCGACCAGCGGCAGAAAATCTTCCAGCCATAAGTTCTGGCCGATGACACCGCCTAAGATGACAATCCCGCCGCCCAAGGGGAACTGCGCGGCGACCCAGCACGGATGGTGTTTCCCGAAGTCGTATCCTTCGCACAGTGGCAGCTCGGGATTAAATACCACTGATTTTTCGTGGCGCTTCCGGTCGAACGCATCCTTATAACAAGGGACACCAATAACGTTCAGGCCGCGTAGCCCCAGCACCATCGGGCGGTGCTTGGCATGGCCCGGTGGGAATGCGGCCAGGACGCCTTCGATAGTACCCGGCGCTAGGTTATGCGCGTTGTCGTAGATCGACAGGTGGTGGTAGACCTTGCCGGGGTAGCGGTTGTCGCTGGGAAACTCGTCTTTCAGCCAGTGATCAGGGCTGGTCGGATTGGGCGAGAAGATCGCCTGGTGCCGATGCCCCATCTGGCTCAACCGTCCGCACAGCTCCAGAAACACGTCATACGGCAGTTCTTCGGTCTGGTCGTTATAGATGACCGCAACCGTCAATCCGCGCAGCTTGCTGTACCGTAAGGTCTGGTCGGCGGCTTTCAGCCCGAAGATGTAAACCCGACTGCCATTCGGCAGCTCGTCGTACTGCTCGTCTGCATTCCACTTACACGGCGTGCCGGCCGCATCGCACACCGCCCGCCACACCGGTTTCAGCTTTGAGTCGGTATCGCCGTCTGTCCACCGGCAGATGAACGCAAAGCAACCTGGTTCTTCAACCACGCGCGCATGGACTTTCCAGATGCAGGCGGTGGTTTTGCCGCTTCGGATCGCGCCTTCCAGGTCAACGATCCGGGTTTCATCGCGCAGAAACCCGACAATCGGCCCGCGCCAGATCATCCGGACTTCCCTGACCTGACGTTCCTGCACGGGTGGGGGCCGGCGGGGCATATATTCCGAGAAAAGATAGCGCAATTCTGATTCATGCGCAAAAGTGATTGATTCAGGAGTAGACTACCGGGCATTTCCATGCCCACTGACGCGGAACCGGCCAAACCGAAGCGATCTAAGAAGGATGTGCGCGATTTTCTGGAGGAATCGCGCAAACGCTTCCAGTTGGCCGATGAAGCAGAGCGCGAACTGCGCGAGGCGGGCCTGAAAGACGATAAATTCCGTGCCGGCGAACACTGGCCGACCGCCATCAAGCAAAACCGCGAGTCGGAAGGTCGGCCCTGCCTCGAAATCGACAAGCTCAGTCAGCCGATCCGCCAGGTCACGAACCAGGAACGTCAGGCCCGCCCCGCTATTCAGATCAATCCTGTTGGTGCCGGCGCAGATCAGGCGTCAGCAGAAATCCGCCAGGGACTGATCCGTCAGATCGAACAGCACTCCTACGCGGACGTTGCCTACGATTGGGCGTTTGACGGCGCGGTCAGTCGCGGCTGGGGATTCTTTCGTGTCCTGACCGAATACGAGGATGACCAGAGCTTCGATCAGGTGCTCAAGATCGAATGGGTCGAAAACCCCTACACCGTCTTTTTCGATCCGAGTGCCAAGGACTGGAACCGTAGTGACGCGATGTGGTGTCACATCATTGCGGATCTGACCAAAGAAGCATACGACGCGCGGTACGGCGACAAAAAAGGCCGGCAGACCGCCGCGAGCCTCTCGCAGTTCACCGGGTTAGGTACTGATCAACCGACCTGGTTCCCAGACGGCGGCGTCAGGGTTGCCGAGTACTTCTATGTCGAACTAGACGACATCGAACTGGCGCAATTGGAGGATGGGAGTGTTGTACCTACCGACCAGGTGCCAGAGGGGACACCGATCCTCAAAACCCGCACCGCGCAAAAGCGCACCGTCAAGTGGTGCCTGCATAACGCGCTCGAAATTCTGGAAGAACGGGAGTGGGCCGGCAAATACATCCCGATCATCGAAGTCGAAGGGGAACGGATCGTGGTCAACGGCAAGCGCATGAAGCGCGGGCTGGTCCGTGCCGCACAAGATCCGCAGCGGATGTACGACTACTGGATTTCTACCGCAACAGAGACAACCGCGTTAGCGCCTCGCGCCCCGTGGATCATGTATGAGGGCCAAGACGAGGGCTATGAGGGCATGTGGGCGCAGGCGAACACAAAATCCTTCTCATCTTTAAAAGTGAGAGCGACAACAACCCGTACGGGCAACCAAATATTGCCGCTCCCGCAGCGAATCCTCGCGGAACCGCCGATCCAGGCCATGATGGCCGGGATTCGCCAGTCAGAGCTGGACATTCATTCTGTCACTGCCTTCTTCGATGCCTCCGATCCCAGACGCGCCGGCTCTGAACAGTCAGGCAAAGCGGTTTTGGCGCGAAAAGAACAGGGCAACCAGACCAATCTGAACTTTATCGACAACTTCGGCCGCTCCCTGCGCTATCTCGGGCAAGTGCTCCTGGATCTGCTGCCCAAGATCTATGACCGCCCTGGCCGGGTGGTCGAAATCATCGGGATCGATGACGAAATGCGTCAGGTGGTCCTGAACCAGCCGTTTCAGAAAGCGCAGGACGGCAAACCGCAGCCACTCGATGAAGGAACGGCGTTTGTGCAGGGTCTGCACGAATTTTACGACCTGAATAGCGGCAAGTACGACGCGACCGTCACGGTCGGAGCGGCATACACCACGCGCCGGCAGGAAGCAGTCGTGTCGATGCTGCAACTGGTCGAGGCCAATCCGCAGATGGCTCCGATGATTGCCGATGTGCTGGTCGAAAACATGGATTGGCCCGGTGCGCCTCAATTGGCCGAACGGCTGAAAAAGATGCTGCCGCCGCAACTGCAGGAAGAACAAAAAGGCGGTCAGAAACCGCCCACCCCGCAGGAAGCGCAGGCCCAGCAGCAGATGCAGGCGATGCAACAGGAGCTGCAGAAGATGCAGCAGATCATTCAGACCGATCAGGTCAAATCGCAGGCGTCACTTCAGGAAGCGCAGATTAAGGCTGATGTCGAGCTGAAACTGCAGGCGATGAAAGACGCAACCAGCATTGCCGTCGCGCATATTGCCGCAGCGTCGAAAGGTGCCGGTCTTGATGCACATGCGCAGGAAGAAGCGCAGGCGCTTGGCCATGAAGCGCAGCAGGCGCACCTGGATCGCAGCCATGAGATGGCGATGACCGCCGCGCAGCAAGCGGCTCAGATGCAGCAGGCCGCGCAGCAGGCACAACAGCAACCGCCGCAAGAATCAGCCCCGGCATAGGGAAATGTTGCATTTCCGCCCTAGCAAGTGCAGAATGCTGCAAAACTGACCAATGCGCAAAATGCACCGAACGGCCCCGATCCATCTCAAGAGTCGATAGGTGGCTGAAGAAACTCCCGTCCCGGCTCCCGCTGAGGCTCCACCGGCCGAATCTGCGCCCGCAGAGCCGGCTGAGAGTAGTGAGCCGTTACCGCTCGATCAGGTTTCCCTCTCCGATTTCGTCAAACGGCGCGCGAAGGGCGAATCGGCCCAACCTGCGCCGGCCGAAGAAACTGACGGCGAACCGAGTCCAGAGGCGGATGAGAAACCGTCCAAATCCGGCGGGAAAGCCGTCCCAAAAACCCGCTTCGATCAGGTCTACCGGCAGCGCAGTGATGCCATCCGCGAACGGGATGCCGAAAAAGCCCGTGCCGCGCAGCTTGAGCAGGAACTGCAGCAATTGCGCGGGCAGCGCCAGGCCCAGGAGCCGCCGCCGGCAGCGCAACCAGCGCAAGCTGACGTTGCGCCTAACCTTGATCAATACCTCGCAGCGGGCAAAACCTATGAAGATTGGATGGATGCCCGCATCCAGTGGCAGGCTCAAAAGATTGCCGACGCGCGCATCGAGGCGGTGCAGCAGCGCTACGTCCAGCAAACCGCTGAACAACAGCGCATCACCGAGATTTCCGGGTTAGGCGAACGCACCGAAGCGGCCAAAGCCAAGTACCCCGACTACGAACAGGTCGTCATCCAGAACAACGAAGTACGCCTGTCGCCTGTGATGGCGGAAATTGCCGCCAGAAGCAAACACGGCCCCGACATTATGTACTGGCTCGGTACCCACAAAACCGAAGCCGACCAGCTCGGAGAATTGACCAGGAACTATGGCCCGGCCAGTTATCCGCTTGTGGAGCAGCATCTGTTATTGCTTTCTGGACAACTACACACGTCCACTGGCGCGAAGAAAGCAGTCCCGATTTCACAGGCTCCAGCTCCCATTTCGCCAGTAGGGGGTGGCAGCTCTACATCCACCGTCTCTCTCGATCAGATGTCGCTGGGCGATTACGTGAAACGCCGCAACGCCATCGTTGAGAAGAAAAGGACGGGTTGATGAGGCTCCACCGTGGCAAACGTCAATTTGACGATTGGCATGATCACGCGCGAAGCAGCGCGGATTCTGACCAATTCCCTGAAGCTCGCCGGCTGGGTTAACACCGACTACGACGATCAATTTGCGCAGACCGGAGCCAAGATCGGCTCGGTCGTCAACGTGCGGATGCCGGTCAAGTACCTGCTCCGTCGCGGCCAGGCGCTCCAGCCCCAGGCGACAGTCGAAACTTCGGTGCCGGTCGCCATTCAGTACCAGACCGGTGTCGATCTGCAATTCAGTTCCGCTGAACTCGTGCTCGACATTGACGACTACTCCAAGCGTTACATCGCGCCGGCTATGGCCACGGTCATCAACGACGTGGATTACCAGGTCGGGCAACTCTACAAAGACGTGTACAACGCAGTCGGCACGCCGGGAGTCGTTCCCAACTCCAACCTGACCTACATGCAGGCCGGCGCTCTCTTGGACAAAACCGCCACGCCGCGCGACGGTGAACGGCACATGGTTCTGGGCGAAGATATGATGCCGCCGCTCGTCAACGCCAACCAGGCGATCTTCAACGATCCCGCGAAAATCAGTAAGCAGTACCGAACGGCGATGTTCGGGGCGGATACCTTGGGCTGGGACACCTGGTCGATGGATCAGAACGTCCCGCGCCACACGGTCGGCCCGCTGGGCGGTGCGCCGGTTGTCGGTGCCGCCAATCAGTCCGGCAGTAGCTTGGCCGTGACCGGCTTTGCTGCCGCCGCAGCCCCGCGCCTCAATCGCGGCGACGTGTTCACTATCGGCTCGGGCGCGACTTCTGTCTTTGGGGTTAACCCGCAGTCGCGGCAGTCAACCGGTGCGCTGCAGCAGTTCGTTGTCACCGCTGACACCGCATCGGACGGTGCCGGCGCGGCGGTGATTCCGATTTCGCCCGCGATCATCACCGCTGGTCCCTACCAGACGGTGGCGGCTTCGCCCGCCTCGGGCGCAACCATCAACGTGCTCGGCGCGGCGGGCGCGACTGGCCCGGTCGGACTCGGCTTCCATCGTGATGCGTTCACGCTCGTCATGGTGGATCTGGAAAAACCGCAAGGCGTGTGGATGGCGGATCGCGTCTCTGACAAGCAGCTCGGGATCAGCGTCCGCATCGTCAAGGCGTACGACATCCAGACTGACAGCCAGCCGGCGCGGCTCGACATCCTGTGGGGCGTCAAGACGGTACGGCCCGAGATGGCCGTGCGCGTTCACAGCTAGGGGGAAGCGATGGCTGCAGGACTCAATCGCACCACGATTGCGGCTCCATTGACATCGGCTGACACGATGGTGAATTTCACCAGCGGGTCAGGGCTGTCGAAGGGCGATGTGGCGTACATCGACCGGGAAGCGATGCTCTTGCAGCTTCAACCGATTCCGGCGGTACCCACCATCTGGCAAGTCCTTCGCGGTCAATGCGGAACCGGGGCCGCAGCCCATGCCGCGAATGACCAGGTGTTCACGGGACCGCCGGGATATTTCCATTTCACCACACCGCAGGGCATCTCGTCACAGGACCGGGCGATTGCCTTGCCGCACATCAACGTCGCAACCGGTGATGCGTTCATGGTCGCCGGCAATGGCGCGTGGCAGAAAAGCGTGGAAGCAGTACCGGAACAACTGGCGCTCGCGCCGGGGACGCTGCAGACCTTCAACAGTAACGGTGCGCTGATTATTCAGAACGGCTCGGTCGAGGTGAACAGTGCAAGTGCTCGGGCGCTGACCATCCCGGTGCCGGCGGTCGGTGATGAAGGCACGGTGATGACGATCCTCGGGTCTGGTGGTGGCGCGCACACCGTCACACCGTCCGGTGGCTTCGCCGGCACGGCAACCGTCGCCACGTTCGGTGCCGGCGGCGGCACGCTGATTTTACAGGTGATCAACGGGAAATTCCGGCCGCTCTCAGCGGTTGGCGTCACGTTTACGTAGGGAGAACTGCCGTGATTGAAAAAGATAACGACAAGCACGCACACGACAAGGACGACCACGACAAGGATCACGACAAGTTTGCCAAGGACGAGAAGCATCCTCGCGTCCACGTCGATCCACTGGTGGGCGTGACGCCGCTGGCGGTGACGCTCAATGCGACGACGCTTGCTGCTGCTGTGACCGTCACCGATGACCGCATCAAGCTGACATCCGGTGCGACGGTTGTGGCTGGACAGATGGCGTACTGTGACAAGGAAGCATTTCTGCTGCTCGCGCAAGTCTCACCGACTGATACCACGCTCTGGCTGGTGCAGCGCGGCTACTCGGGGACGCCGTGTGAAGCGCACAACGTCTCAGCCAACGTCAAAACCGGGCCGCAGCATTACTTCCTGATGTTCGATCCGGCCGGCGCAGCCAATGCCGCCAACGTCGTCGCGCTGCCGGTGATCAACATCCTGAACGGCAATGCCTATGACATCAATGCTGGCGCGTGGCGTCAGGTCGGCACAAACGGCGTGGCACAGGGTACGGCGGTGTGGCCATAGGCCGACCGCCGCGCAATCAGATCTTCGACGCGGACGGGAGGCCCATCAAACGACCGGTGGGCCGACCGCCCAAGAAGGGGTATCCGCCGATGAGTACCACGCCTGACAACGTGACGCTGACGCCGACTCGCCCGCATCACCAGATCGAAGTACCGCCCAGCAGCGGCTTTGCGGAGTATCCCAAGGCGGTCTATCACAAAGACAGCAAGTCCGGTGCGCTGATTACCCGGCTGGTGGAGAGCGCGGAAGAATTGAAAGCGCTCGGCAAGGACTGGGTGTCGCTCAAGGATCTGAATATCGAAACCGCGCCAGCGGCAGAGGGGAACTGATGTCGTCACCAACGGTCTACAACGTCTACAAAGCCATCGTGCCGAGTGACACGGTGGATCTGCCGCAGCCGTGCGATGCGGTGTGGGTCGGCGGGGCCGGCAACGTCGCGGCGGTGATGCAGGACAACACGGTCACGGTGTTCACGGCGGTCGGGGCCGGCGTGGCGCTGCCGGTGAAAGCCCGGCGCATCAATGCGACGTTGACCACGGCCACGTTGCTGACCGCGCTCTATGACCGCTGATGGCTACCCAAACCGCGCTCGATCTGATTACCGCCTCGCTGAAGCGGCTCGGGGTGATTTCCGGCATTGAAACCCCTGCGGCCGATCTGGCGGCAGATGCGCTGACCCGCCTCAATGAGCTGATCGAAACCTGGTCAACCGAGTCGCTGACGCTGTGGACCCAGACCGTGCAGCGGGCTAATGTCCTGCCGGCGGGTGCGGCGTCGTACACCATCGGGCCGACCGGTGATATTCCGGTGGCGATCCGACCGGCCTGGATTGATAAAGTTTCGTGGATTCTGCCCGGTTCAACCGAGATTGAATACCCGCTCCTGCCGTTCCGCAAAGAGGAGTGGGAGATGGAACGGGTCAAGGCGCTCGCGACGACTCAGGCGACTCACTACTACTACCAGGCGGATTGGCCGCTCGGCACGTTGTTCCTGTGGCCGCGCACTAGTCTTGCCTGCTCGCTGATGGTCTACCTGCCGCAAGTCTTTGCCGGGCCGGCGACGTTTACCACGGTGTTCTCGTTTCCACCTGGCTACACGCGAGCGCTGAGGGATTACTTTGCGTTGGAACTGGCTCCCGAAGTGGGCCGGCCGGTTGATCCAGCGCTCGCGCAATCCGCCATTGACGCCAAGGCGCAGCTCCAGCGCACCAATTTTCGGCCGCGCGTGCTGTCGATGCCTGCCGGGATTGCGACCGGCGACCGGGGCGGCTTCGACTGGCGAGTGGACTGATGCGGATTCCGGTGGTGGGCCAAACCTACGAGTCGCGTAGCGTGGCGGCGGACGCGCAGAAAACCATCAATTTTTACGTCGAGCGCGTCGAGAGCGGTACGGGTAAAGCTAAGGCCGTGCTCTATCCCACACCAGGGCTGCAACTGTTTGGGACGCTGCCGGATATGCCGGTGCGCGGGTTGTACACCGAGTTAGGTCGGGTGTTTGCCGTGGGCGGCGGACATCTCTACGAAGTCAAGGCCGATGGCAGCAACGTCGTGCTCGGTGCAGTCGCCAATGACGGCAATCGCGCCACTCTGCGGAGCAATGGTCTGCAGGGGCATCAACTGTTTGTGGTGTCTGGTGGCTACGGCTACATCTATGACACCAATACCGGCGCGTTCACCGAACTGACGACGGTGGCCGGGTTTCCCTCTGGCCACGCCATCACCGCGACGTTTCTAGACGGCTATTTCGTCGTGTCCACGTCCACTAGTTTCCAGATTTCAGGGCTGTTCAACGGGCTGGCCTGGGACGCTGCCGACAAAGCGATCCGCTCAATGGGATCGGACTCGATTGTCTGTGTGTTGCAGAACCATCGGGAACTGTGGGTGTGGGGCGATGTCAGTTCGGAGGTTTGGTACAACGCCGGGACTGCGAATTTCCCATTTGCGCCGATTCAGGGCGTGTTTGTCGAGATGGGTTGTGGGGCGCGTAACACGCCGATTCGCTTTGATAACAACGTGATTTGGCTGTCGGCTAATCGTGACGGGGATCGGATCTGTGTCGAGGCCGCACAGTACGTGCCGCAGCGCATCAGCACGCACGCCTGTGAGGTTGCTTGGCGGCGGTACAGCAAGACCGATGATGCGATTGGTTTTGCCTATCAGGAAGATGGCCACAACTTCTACGTGCTGACGTTTCCCACGGCTGAAGCCACTTGGGTTTACGATGCGGCGACTAAACTCTGGCACGAACGGGCATTCTGGAATGTCACGGTCGGCCAGTGGGAAGCGCACCGGGCGATCTGTCATACGAGAGGGTTTGATAAGCATCTGGTCGGGGACCGGGCGAACGGCAATCTGTATATCTGGTCGAACCGTTATGCGCTCGACAACACCGATGAGATTCGCCGGTTGCGCCGGACACCGTACATCAGCGACGAGAACAAGTGGCTGTTTTTCGAGCGGCTGGAAATCGAGATGGAAATGGGGTTGCAGCCCCTGCCATCTGAGATTCAGGCGGTGCCGCCGCAGATGATGCTCCGGTGGAGTGATGACCGGGCGCATACATGGTCACCAGAGCAGTGGGTGTCGGCGGGCAAGATGGGGGAATACGGGGTGCGAGCGTATTGGGAACGGTTGGGACGCTCGCGTGGCCGTGTGTTTGAAATCACGATGACATCACAAGTGCCGTGGCATGTGGTGGACGGCTATCTGACGGTCGAACCGGGGCGGCACTGATGGCTCCGGTCGTTGACCAGCGGCGTCTGCATCCACGGTTGACCGAAACGGATCTGGACACCACACCGTTTGTGCCAGAGCTGTCACCGGTTATTGATCCGCAGGATCGCAGCCGGTTGATGACCCGGCCGTGGCTCGACTGGGCGCGGCGGTTGACACTGCTGGTTGCCAGCAAGACGAGCGGTGGCAGCGGCGGCGGTGAGAGTGATCCGACGCATGTGGTCGGCCCGGTGACGGCCACGCCTGATGCCGTGGCGGTTTACGACGGCGGGACCGGTAAGCTGATAAAGGATTCGCTTAAGACGATTGCGCAGATTATCAGCGATGCGGTGAGTCAGGCGATTGCGACGATTCTGCCGGGTGGCAAGCTGCCGGTCAGCAATCTGTCGGCGCATCACACCACGCATGAAGTTGGCGGCAGCGATGCGCTGGTCAATGCGGCGTGGACGGATCGGCCCAATACGTTCACGGAGAATCAAACGCTGGCGAGGCTTGGTCCGGTGCTGATGTTTAACGACACCGGGCAGGCAGCAGGCAATCAAATCTGGAAAATGTGGGGATCTAATTACTTCTATTTTGTCCCCTTTGACGACGATCAGACCACGGCTCAATCGTATCCATTGCGGCTATTTCGTGATGGTAGTGCTGCTGTTGATAACAAACTGACGGTGAATCAAAACCTGACGGTGAATGGTAATAGCGGCAACGTCGCCTGTAAAGATCAGGCGAATGTGTTTACCTACGATCAGACGATCTCAGGTAATTTAGCCGCACTACAGTTGATTGATTCCACGCAACCTACCGGTTATCGCTATATGCGATTGGTCTATGCGGGTCAAAACGTGGCAGTGCAGCGGCGTGATGATGCCGGAACGACGCTGTTGCAGAATTTGCTGACGGTTACTGCGCTGGGCGATGTGTTTGTGAGTGGTGTTCTCTACGAACAAGGTCGCGCTGTCCCGGTGGGTCATTGGATTGATATTCCGTATAACGCTGGTGATTTTACGTCTAATACCGGGAGCTGGACGGTACCGGGTTTCCAGACGTTTGCTTATATGTTGTGCGGCAAAACGATGTTCCTGTCGTTCTATGCTGCGAATACCTCCATTAGTGGTACGCCGAGTCAGTTACTTGTGGCACTGCCAGTTGGCTTCACTTCTGTGCATAACATCGCACAATCATTCGGGTTGATGACGGGTGGTGTTCCGGGGACTGGTTGGGGGGTTGCGATGGGTGGGGGCATTCCACAGCTCGCGTTATATAGAGACATTCTCGGAACGCCGTGGACAGATGGCCCGGCTCATATAGCAGGCACATTTATAATTGATTTCAATTAAGGTGAGCGTAAAGGGTGTACTGAATGGCTGTTGAGACTAGCACGAAGCAGATGGCGTTGACCCGCGATACTGGCCCCGGCGGATTCATGGAGCGGGTGACGGCGGTCTTGGCATTTGCCTGCAGTACGGTTCTGGCAGAACCTGGTACGACGCCGTATCACCAGCCGCGAGCGTTCTACGCGCAAAAGGTTGTCGGTAATCCGCAGCAGGCAGCGACTCAGGCCGGGCCGCAAGTGGTCATGGGAGTTAATGTGGTGAATACGACTACCTATGACGAGATCAAACAAACATCCATCTGTACTATTGCCGACATCGATCTTCAGTCCCAGATTCTAACGCTGTGGAATTCATTGGCCGGGATTGATACGCCGAGTTAAAGGAGCATCATGGCTGTCGGCAGTTTGTCACCGGTCGCAATTCAGCAGTTTTGTGATAACAATGGCGACCCGCTCGCGGGTGGCAAGTTGTTTTTCTATTTGGCCGGGACGACCACGCCGACGCCTGCCTATGCGGATGTTGGGCTGACGACGCCACTGGCGAATCCGGTGATCCTTGATGCGGCGGGCCGCGCCCCGGAATTGTTTCTCGCAGCACTGACCTACAAACAGGTGCTCCAGAATGCGGCCGGTGTCACGATCTGGACCGCTGACAATATCGTCACGCCGAGTGCGCTTCGGAGTGTGAATGCCACGATCAGTATCACTGGGGATCAGCATGATGTGCCGATTCCGAGTGGTGTCATTACCTACATTCAGTTCAACAGTGCAACGGCGGTGAATGTCGATGGCTTTGCTGGCGGGACGCCCGGACAGATACTATTTATCCAGACCATCGGTGCTGGTGTCGTCTATCTGGTAAACCATTCAAGTTCGCTGTCTCAGGTGCAAAACCGGCTGCACAACCCGGTTGGGTCGGGTCCGATGCCGATGACGCAGTTTGGCGGTAGTGCGCAGTATGTCTATCAAGGGGATGCGATCAACGGATATGTGTGGCGGTTGATTAGCCACGAACAGGGCCATTGGATTCGTGTGCCGTACGCGGCGGGTAATTTCTATGGCAATGCGGGTGCGGTCTGGACGGTTGAGGCGGCTGACATTCAGCAGCTCGATTACAAGCTGGTCGGCACTAATTTACTGGTGACGATTGCGATTACCAATTCGACACTGGGTACGGATTCGCAGCATTTGCACATCGGCAATTTGCCATACAGTTTCCAGACGGCGCTGTCAGCGCTTCCGGCGTCTGGATGCAACAATGCGACGACCTACGAGTTGGCGGCTATGGGGATGACGGCGAACACACGCGAGCTAATATTTGCGAAAGCGACGTTGCAAAGCTGGATCGCCGCAGTCAATTCGATCAACCTATTTGCTCAGGCATTTCTGGACGTGCAGTGACAATCCGCCCTGCGACTCTTGCTGACGTGCCGGTGCTGGTGGCGATGGGCCGTCATCAGGTGGCCGCGCTCTACGGCGACCGGATTGCGGAGAACGTCGCGCAGTTAACGGCGCTGACCGAACGGCTGGTCACGGGCGCTGATAGCGTGATGTTCATTGTTGAACGCGACGGTCGCGCCATCGGGATGATCGGCATGGTGCTCTTTGACCATCACATTTCCGGCGCACGCACTGCTGGTGAAGTCGCCTGGTGGTTGGAACCAGACGCACGCGGCGGCGGTCTGCAGCTTCTGAAGCGGGCTGAACGCTGGGCGGCTGAGCGTGGCGCGGCGATGCTGCAGATGATGGCTCCTAATGCGCGGGTCGGCCAACTCTACGAACGGCGCGGCTATAGCTTTCTGGAAAGTACCTACCTGTGCGGCGTCGATGCGGCGATGGCCGGCGTTCGGGTGATCGATGACGTGTTGCCGGATGCTGAAGTCTACCGGTCGGTCGCACTCGACCAGCCGTTCTCTCCAGTGGAACCGGCACCGGGCGTTGTGTTTCACGGGATCGGTCGCGCGGATG